>Ga0315312_1000707_pt1 | contig 33461 bp, 30 predicted proteins | sample TDP7_MG_FD_203629 | JGI IMG/M metagenome (GOLD analysis project Ga0315312, IMG submission 203629) | Freshwater sediment microbial communities from Lake Towuti, South Sulawesi, Indonesia - TDP7 | ecosystem: Environmental > Aquatic > Freshwater > Lake > Sediment | place: Indonesia: South Sulawesi... | reverse complement strand
CAGCCCCTAGGGGGAGTGGAAGGGGGATGTCGGGAGGGCAGATACTCGTCCACGGCAACGCCGGGAACGAGCTTGGATGCTGGATGAGGGGGGGGTTCATAAGGATAGAGGGGGGCGTGGGCCAGTTGGCGGGAATACACATGCTCGACGGCGCGATCCTCGTGGTGGGAGACGCTGAGGCGAGGACGGGCGCTCAGATGAAGGGAGGGAGGATAGTGGTCATGGGGAGGGCCGAGAGCATCCTCCCATCGTTCAGCATCGAGGAGATCAGGAACGCCGTCAGGGCGGGGGATGAGAGGATCCCAGGCCCTTTCTACGTCTTTGTGGGGGATTTGACCGAGGACGGAGGGGGAAGGTTATACATCTCGAAGGAGAGGAACCCCCACCTGCAGCTCTTCGAATCATACATCGAGTAGGTGTTGAGGAGATGGGAACTCTTAGCGTGAATGGGAAGGCGCGCAAGTTGGTTGAGAGATTGGTCGACGACCCTGATGGCTATGGGATCAGGGTGACGGAGGTCGCCAATGGCGCCACCGTGATAGATGCGGGGGTCGAGGTCGCGGGCAGCGTCTCGGCTGGCAGGGCCGTGACCGAGATCTGCATGGGCGGACTTGGTGAAGTGGATGTCGGGATGGGGGGTTACGGTGATGTCGATCTGCCCACGATAACCGTCAGGACGGATCGGCCAGCCATCGCGCTGTTGGCGTGCCAGCTGGCGGGCTGGAAGATCCAGGGCGGGGATGAGGCTTTCGGATATTGTTCGGGACCTGCGAGGGCACTTGCCCAGAAGCCGAAGAAGTTGCTGCCGAACCTCCTCTTCGAGCAACTGGGGTATACGGATGAGTCGGAGGTGGCGGTCGCGGTCCTGGAGCCGATGGGTAAGAGGCTGCCGGGAGAGGCGGAGGCGGAGTTCATAGCCGTCAACTGCAACACGAGGCCCGAGAACGTCTTCATGTTGGTGGCGTCGACGAACAGCATCACGGGTGCCGTTCAGATCTCGGGGAGGGTGGCCGAGATGGGGCTGTATAAGCTGGCCCAGCTCGGCTTCGACCCTCTAAAGGCGTTGAGCGCGTTGGGGACCGCCCCGATAGCCGCGAACCAATCCGACGAGGACCGGGCGATGGGGATCTGCAATGACTGCATAATCCTCGCGGGGACGACCTACTACCTGACGAGAACTGGCGAGGGGGAGGAGATAGAGGGCTTGGTCAAAGCCGCGCCCTCTAGCAGCTCGGGCAACTATGGCAAGCCGTTCTACGAGACGTTCGTGGAGGCCGGGAGGGACTTCCACAAGATCGATCCCGGCCTCTTCAGCCCTGCCCTGATCATTGTGAGCGACTTGAGGACCGGCAGGACGGTGAAGGCGGGGAGGATAGATGCCGCGTTGCTCAAGAGATCGCTCGCCATCGCATGATGGCCACGGGCAAGTCATATCTATAACTGGGCCTCACTGAGGGCTCGGTCGAATGTCCTGAGATGGCTGAAAGGAAGTTGCTCATGCACAACAACGTCGAGATAGAGGATACCTTCGCCGAGATGTTCCCGATGTGGCTCGCGAGGATATTGATAACGGCCTCGAATGAAAAATGGGCCCTGACCGCTGGGCAGGTGGCAACTGGATTCGCGAGCAGCATCATCGCGTCTCCGGCTGAAGCCGGCATAGAGCGGGTCGTGCCACCGAACGAAACGCCCGACAAGAGGGCGGGATGCATCATACAGATCTACCACAGATTTCGGAACTACTTGAGGGCTCAGATGATATCCAGGATGGGGCAATGCATACTGACGTGTCCAACGACGGCGGCCTTCAACGCCCTCCCGAACGCGAAGAGGAAGGCGAGGGTGGGGGCAAGCCTCTCCCAATTCGGGGACGGATACGCGAAGCGGGACACGCTTTATGGCAGGGAGGTTTGGCGCATACCGGTGATGGAGGGGGAATTCATAATCGAGGAGTCTTTCGGTATGAAGAAGGCCATCGCAGGCGGGATGTTCCTAATACTGGCGGAGGACGCCGACGCGGGCCTCAGGTCGGCCGAGAGAGCCGTTGAGGCTGCCAAGGGGGTCGAGGGCGTAGTGCTCCCGTTCCCGGGAGGCGTCTGTCGTTCCGGATCGAAGGTCGGTTCCAGAAAATACAAGCTCGGCGCTTCGACCAACGACGCGTTCTGCCCGAGCCTCAGGGGCGCGATCGAGGGGAGCCAGGTCCCTGAGGGAGTTAAGAGCGTATACGAGATCGTGATAAACGGCATCGACTACGATTGCGTCAGGGAGTCGGTGGCTAAGGCCGTCGATGCGGCAACGCGGGTAACGGGCATAGTCAAGATAACGTCGTCCAATTATGGTGGAAAGCTCGGCCCATACAAGTTGCAGCTGAGGGATGTGATATAACGTTAGGAACGGGGTCGCTCGGCATAGCGAGCACGCATCCACATGCCACTACAGATCGTACAGTGAAGTTAACACGAGGGAGGCGAATCACGCGTTGATGAGGCCGGTTGAGGGCTTCTATGTCGAAGACGCCGATGGAGTCATCTTCGCGGTCAAGGGCATACTCCATCCTCGTGGGAAATCGATTGTTGTGCCACGCTACGTTCCGAGCCGGACGGGGGAAAGGGGTGGCGGGACGAGGAGGTACAACAAGGTGCCATCATCTACATACAAGGTCTCGATTGGCGCGTGGCCCCGGTTGAGGCATTTGGACCCCTACCTCGGGGTCGAGCTCCTCGCGATGAGGGCTTGTGAGGTAACGAGGACGTACGATCCGGTGCTGGGACTTGCCGAGCTCCGCAATAGGGCCTCGACGGCCCTCCACATGGCATGCATCTCGCTAGCCGATGCGCTCGAGTCCGGGGGAGTGAAGGGGGAGGGCGTGGGGGTGTCTGGCTCGATGCTCCTGGGCTTGGAGAGGGGGGATTCGGACATCGATCTTGTGGTCTACGGGCATGAGGGCGGAAGGAGGGCGGTTGAGGTGCTCAGTGGATTAAGGGCCGATGGGCTCACGATCCCCCTCGGTGGGAGCGCCCCGAATCCGATGCGCATACCGTCCAAAGCCCATCTTGCACACGAGAGGAGGAAGCTGCTGAAGGGCATGCTGAAATTCAAAGGCAGGTTCGTCAGGTATCTGATCCGCTGCGTGCCTTTCGCGGAAGAGTACGGCGAGAGATACGGCGAGGCGAAACACACGGACGGGGGCACGACGAAGGCTGAGGCCATGGTGGTCGATGACGGGCTTGGGGCCTTTCTGCCAACTAGATACAGGGCCAGAGGGACAGGCTCTCAAAGTTCTAGATTCGATATCGTCTCCTATGGCGGAATCATATGCGAGCAGGCTAGGCGCGGCGAGAGGGTACTCGTCTCCGGCAAAATCGAAATGGTGAAGGACGGGAGGGGAAGGGCGCATCCTGAGATCGTAGTGGACATGAGGGGGCATTACCTCTATAGCCCAAGGCTAGGGGGGAGAAGGCCGCGATGCGGCATGAGGGGAGGTTAGGACTCCTCCAACATCTCGAGCTTCTTCTGCAGCTCCGCCTTCTTCTTGTCGTAATCGGCCTTCGAAATCCTATTGGCCTTCAGCTCTTCCTCCAGTTTCACCAACTCTTCCTTTATCTTCGCCTCTGACATTCCTGACTCAGCTCGCCACGGATGATTTCGATGCAGAGATAACTCTTTCCGAGAATCCTTGGGCTAGAACGGAACTTTGGTGCCCGACGCCGTCCTGTAAAACCTGCCGAAGTCCGTTACCTGCTTGAGTTGATCGCCAGAGAAGACGGGGCCATCCGAGCACACGAGAAGGCCGAGCGGGTCCAGCACGCATGAACCGCAGAGGCCCGTCCCGCACTTGATCCACCTCTCGAGTGAGACTTGGATGGGCACTCGCCTCTCCGTGCAAAAGTCCACGAGCTTCACGAGCATCGCCTCAGGGCCGCATGCATAAACGCGGTCGAACACCTCCCCCGAAATCATCTTCATCGCCTTATCCGATGCCAACCCCTTCTCGCCAATGGAGCCATCATCGGTCATGACCTCAACTTTTGAGTAAGGGGTGAGTGCGTCGACCATTGCCAGTTCCTCGCCGGTTGACGCGCCCACGACAGCCCTGATCTCCGAATCGATCCCTTTGAGCCCCTTTGCGAGAAATGGGAGCGGGGCGACGCCCACGCCTCCCCCGACGAGCAGGTCCTTGGCCCCCGCGAGTTCGAATCCATTCCCATAGGGGCCCCTAATGCCGATCGCGTCGCCCTCGCGCTTCTCGCAGAGGGCCCTCGTGCACTCGCCTACGGCCTTCACCAAGATCGCGGAGACATCGCCCTCGACATCGGTGACGGCGAGGGGGATCTCGTCCAATCCCGGGACATAGGCCATGAGGAACTGTCCCGGCGATGCGCGCGCGACATACGGATCCTGGAATTCGATCCTCGAGATCGTCCTGCCCTCGCGCGTGTTACTGAGGACCTTGACAAGTCGGGGCCTATCCGGAGGCCTTCCTGAACAGGTCAATGTGTGGCCACCCCCACGAGATCGGCGGGGGAACTATAGCCCAGTTCATCAAGGTACCTCTGTATGCCATCGGCGATCTCACCGAAGGCATCGAGCCCCAAGTCCCGTATCGCAGAGCCTATCTGGACGGCCGAAGCCCCCGAGGCGATCATGTCGACGGCATCGCGCCAGCTCGATATCCCGCCGCAGCCTATGACGGGTATGGTTAGGGCCTTGCTAAGTTCGTAGACGCAACGAAGGGCGATGGCCCTGATCGGCCTGCCCGATAGCCCCCCCTTCAGGGCGGAGAGAGTGGGTCGCCCGAATCCCCCATCGATGGCCATCGCAGAGACCGTGTTTATGGCCACGACCCCGTCCGCGCCGGCCCTCTGGGCGGCGGCGCCGATAACGGCTATGTCCTGGACGTTGGGCGAAAGCTTGACGAAGATCGGTTTGCGAGTGACCCCCTTCACGGACCGCACGACGTCCCCCACGAGTTCGGGACTTCGGCCGATCTCGGCGCCTACGGCCGAGACGCTCGGGCAGGATACATTCAGCTCGAATCCATCGACGCAGCCATCTAGGATCGAGGCGGCCTCGGCATATTCCTCGGCCCCATATCCGAAGACGGAGCCTATCAGAGGGACCGGGAATGGGGCGTAGTTCCGCAACTCGTCCCTGAAGTTGATCGCGCCCGGATTCGAGAGGCCCACGGCATTCACGAATCCACCCCCGTCGACCTCCACCACGACCGGATTGGGAAATCCCTCCCTCGGCTCAACGCTCAGCGACTTCGTGACAACGCCCCCGGCTCCTCTCCTCGCGACCCTCAGGAGGGATGAGGGCGAGAGGCCGAGTACTCCCGCTGCAAGCAGCACTGGATTCCTGAAGCGCAGTCCCCCGATATCGACGGCCACTTCGCACATCTTGCTGCCCTTCTGGACTCACGTAAGGGCCAGATAGGTGTATGTGTCGGATATGGTTTCCTTTAGCCCATGGCAGTGGCGCAGGGCAAGGATATCAGACCACATGCGTAATCGTATTATAAGGGGCCACTGTCACGTCGTAATGCGGGCATCTTTGAGGTGACGAGATGAGCAGGGCCTACTTCGTCGAGACTTCGGCGGGCGTCTTCCTATTGGGCGAGGATGCGCGTGTGATTGGGGCGAAGGCCTTCAAGGGGACGGACGAGGCGCTCGCGGAGCTCGAAGAGATCGCAGGTGGCAGGCTGGGAGGGGTGTCGGCGGATTTGATCCGCACCATCCCTCAGGACGATGTCGTGTTCGAGGACCCGCGCCTTGCGGCGGATGCCAGGGCGCGCCTTGGGATCGGCGCGTCAGCTGAGTGGCCCACGAGGCCTGCGCGCCAGCTCAGGTCAAACGTCGTCAAGTACCTCGGGGACATCGGCCTTGGGGAGGACGAATATGATGATATCCGAAGGGCCGTCTCCATAGAGCTCACAGCGAAGGGGGTCTCGGAGACCTCTTCGGGCCTCGATCTGTCGATCGTGCAGGCGGTGGGCCTGCTCGACGAGGTCGACAAGTGCAGCAACCTCTTGATGAGCAGGCTGAGGGAATGGTATGGCCTGCACTTCCCGGAGCTTTGGGGCAAAGTGCAGAGGGACGACAGGTACCTCATGTTGGTGACGCGCTTGAACGATCGCGAGAATTTCACGTTGGAGAACCTCAAGGAACTCGAGATACCGGAACGGGTTGCGGACGAACTGAGGGGTCTTGCGATGGAGTCGGCCGGAGCCCCGCTCAGGGACTCGCTCCCCCACATAAAGTCCCTCGCGGACATCATAATCCGGCTCGAGGGGAGGAGGGAGGAGGCGATAGGGTTCCTGGAGGAGGCGATGGGGCGGGAGGCGCCGAACGTTAGGGCCGTGGTCGGCGCATCGATCGGCGCGAGGCTGATAGCCCTGGCTGGGGGGCTCCTGAACCTCGCGAAGATGCCCTCGAGCAAGATTCAGGTCCTAGGGGCCGAGAAGGCCCTATTCAGGGCGATTAAGACGGGCAGCAGGCCACCGAAGCATGGGCTGATCTTCCAGCATGCGGCCATACACGGTTCACCGAGGAAGTTGAGGGGCAAGATCTCAAGGGCGTTGGCGGGGAAGATAGCGATAGCGGCGAGGATCGACGCCTTCTCGGGGGAGTTCCTCGGGGACAGGGTGAGCCAGGACTTCGAGAAGAGGGTGAAGGAGCTGACGGAGGGGCCAAGGCCCGGTGATCGGCGATGAGGATTGAAGAAGGGGAGTTCGAAGGCATCTACTGGTTGAGGGACGGCGAGGACAGACTTGCCACCCGTAACCTCAAGCCCGGGAGCAACGTCTATGGCGAGAGGGTGGAGAGGGCATCGGGGGTCGAATACAGGGAGTGGGACCCGTACAGGAGCAAGTTGGCTGCGGCAATCCGCAGGGGGATCAGGGCATTCCCATTCGGCAGGGGATGCAAGGCGCTCTACCTCGGGGCCGGATCGGGGACGACGGCGAGCCACGTCTCGGACATCGTGGGCCGAGAGGGGAGGGTCTTCTGCGTCGAGGTCGCGTACAGGCCGATGAGGGACCTGCTCACCAGGCTGGCCAAACAGAGGGAGAACGTGGTCGCCGTCCTCGGGGATGCGAGGCACCCGCACCTCTACAGGTGGATGGTCGAGGAGTGCGACGTCGTCTATTGCGATGTCGCACAACAGGATCAGACGAAGATAATGCTCGACAACGCCCGATGTTATCTGAAGCCCGGGGGATACGCCATAATAGCGGTCAAGGCGAGGAGCATCAGTTCGGTATTGCCACTCGAGGAGATCTATGGTGTGGAGGCGAGGAGGGTGAGGTCCGAGGGATACGCCATTGCGGAGGAGATCGACCTCGAACCATACGCCGATTCCCACCGGATGATAGTCTCGCACAAAGGACGAGGGGAAGCGGGAACGGGCAAGTGAGCGCGAGCGGAAGGAGGAGGCAACTCCTCTGTGGCGTCGATGATGCCGGAAGGGGCCCAGTCATAGGGCCGATGGTATTGGCCGGCGCTGCGTTCTATGAGGACAGGCTCGGCGTCCTGGAGGGATTGGGAGTGAGGGACTCGAAGAAGCTGAGCCCATCCGCGCGCCTGAGGCTCAGTGGCAAGATCCTCAGGGCGGCTGATAGGGTTGAGGTCGAGATCGTGCAGCCGAGCGAGATAGATGAATACGTCATGAGGAAGCAGAGGCTGTGGAAGCTGAACAGGCTCGAGGCGGAGAGGGTCGCGAGGATACTGGAGAGGATCGGGCCGGATACTGCATACGTGGACGCGCCCGACATCGACGCGGAGCGGTTTGGAAGGACAGTGGGGGAGATGCTCAAGGGAGAGGTCCAGATTATCTCGGAACATCACGCCGATGAGACCCGGCCCTTGGTATCGGCGGCATCCATAGTTGCCAAGGTGCGAAGGGACTCCGAAGTCGAGAGGCTCAAGGACGTCTACGGTGATTTCGGCAGCGGATATCCATCGGATCCCCGGACCAGGGATTTCCTGAGGAGGCAGATGAAGGCGGGCGAAGTACCAGATATCGTGAGGAGGACGTGGAAGACTTTGAAGAGGCTCGGGGGAGAGGGCGGATAAATGGTTCGCGCCCCTGGCTAATGTTTTTAACGGTTTATTGTCGGAAGCGGGTCGGATATAATGTCCGAAAGGGAGACCTTCAAGGTCGACAAAGACGCCGACTTCTCAGAATGGTACAATAGGATAGTCAGGGAGACGCAGATCATAGACGACAGGTACAACGTCAAGGGATTCGTCGTCTACAGGCCGTGGGGGATGGCGATGGCCAAGGGGATCTACAGGACGTACGAGGAGGAGCTCGAGAGGACGGGCCACCTCCCGACCCTCTTCCCAGTCGTCATACCTGAGGAGAACCTGCAGAAGGAGAGCGAGCACGTCGAGGGATTCACGCCGGAGGTCTTCTGGGTCACGCATGGCGGGGAAGAGGTCCTGGAGAAGAGGCTCGCGCTGAGGCCGACGTCCGAGACGGCCTTCTATCCGATGTACTCGCTCTGGATAAGGAGCATACGGGACCTGCCGTTGAAACTCTACCAGAGCTGCACCGTCTTCAGGTACGAGACGAAGGCCACGAAGCCGCTCCTCAGGGGGAGGGAGTTCCTCTGGATAGAGGCGCACTGCGCGTTCCCGAACGAAGGGGAGGCCCTCAAACAGGTTAGGGAGGACATGGAGACCGTCGTCAAGGCGCTCGGGAAGCTCGGCATACCGATCCTGTTCTGCTTGAGGCCCCAATGGGACAAGTTCAGGGGCGCGGTGAACACATACGCGGCGGATTGCCTGATGCCCGACGGGAGGCTCAACCAGGTCGCATCGACCCACTATCTCGGGACGAAGTTCAGCAAGGCGTTCAACATTTACTTCCAAGATGCCGATGGGGCGAACAAGGTCGTCCACCTGACCTGCTTTGGGCCTGGCATCGGCAGGACGCTCGCGGCACTGATATCGATCCACGGCGACGACGCCGGCTTGGTCCTGCCCTTTCAGACGGCACCCGTCCAGGTCGTCATAGTGCCAATACCAGGGGGTGAGGGAGTGCAGGAGATGTGCAAGGACGTCCTGCAACGGCTCAGGGAGGCGGGGCTGATGGTCCGCCTCGACCTGGAGGAGAAGTCCCCCGGCATGAAGTATTACTATTGGGAGATGATGGGAGTGCCGTTCAGGGTCGAGATAGGTTCGAGGGAGAGCAAAGGGGGATACGTGACGGTGTTCAGGAGGGACACGAGGAAGAGGGCGCAGGTCGAGGTCGGCGAGCTGATCGGCTGGCTGAGGGAGGAGGCACGTGGGATGCTGAGCTCGCTCACGGCCACGGCCGAGAAGAGGCTGGAGGAGAAGACGGCCGATGCCGAGACGCTCGAGGCCGCGTCTGCGAAGATCGAGGAGGGGTTTGAGATACTCAGGTCCCCCTTCTGCACGATCGACATGGATGGGGTCGACTGCGCCTCGAAGATATCCGAACGGCTGGGCTTGGAGGTCAGGGGCCACAGGCTCGACAGAGAGGAGGGGCCCGATCCCGGCGCGAAGTGCATAGTGTGCGGGAAGAGGGCGACCGAAATCGTGTATCTGGCCGAAGCGTACTGAGTTCGGGCACGTGGACCGAGGAGTTGCCTCAGTTTAGCGATGAGGCACGCATTGACGGAAAAAAGATGGCCAACGCTGCCCTTCCGTTACATTAAATAACCTGGCATGTGTCGGGGGAGATTGGGTCCTGGTAGTTGGCGAAGAAGAGAAAGTCAAGTGGCAGAGCCAAGGGATCGAAGGGCAGGAGCGAGCTCGTGGAATGTTCGCAGTGCGGACAGCGAGTGCCACGCGACAAGGCCAAGAAGGTGACGCGATTCGTCACCCTCGTGGAGCCAACGCTTGCTAGGGAGCTGAGGCAAGGCGGAACCTTCCTCCCCCACACCAAGATTCTAAAATACTATTGCGTTTCATGTGCAGTCCATGCAAGAATATCGAAGGTGAGGGCTAGGGAAGAGCGCCGATCCTTCTAGAGGCGGATGGCGATGGCGTATAATAGGCTCGTCTCCAAACTCACGAAGGAGAACCTCTGGATGTTCATTCTGTCCATGCTAAATGAGAGGCCGATGTACGGATACGAGGTCGCGACGCAGCTGCGTGGGAGATACAGCGTAAAGGTCGCGACGATAACGGTCTACGTGGTGCTCTACAGGATGAGCAACGAAGGCCTTGTCAAGAGGCTCGTGGACAAGGACAGCAGGCTTGGGTTGAGGAAGGTCTTTTACCAAGCTACTGAGAAGGGACTGGACACATATAGAGAGGGACTGAAGTTCATAGAACAGACGTATAAACTTCTCAAGAAGGAGTGAGGCGATCGCGATGGTCCTTGGAAGGCTCAGGAGGATATCCGACCGGCTATTCACGCCCATCGCGGACGCCCTTCGCAAGAACGGGATCTCCCCGAACCTGATAACGATCCTCGGCTTCACCGTGTCCGTTGTCGCATGCGCGGCGTACGCATACCGGCAAGTCCTGATCGGGGCCCTCTTCATCCTGACGTCTGGCCTTCTGGACATATTGGATGGGACCGTGGCGCGCCTCGTGAAGGACGTCACTTACTTCGGCGCCACGCTCGACGCGGTTGTGGACAGGTACACGGAGTGCTTCTACATAATCGGCATGGCCCTAGGCGGCTTCATCGACTGGGCCATCGCAACGCTGGCCCTCTTCAGCATGGTGATGTCCAGCTACGCGAGGGCGAGGGCGGAATCGAGCGGGGGGATGAAGAACTGCGACGTGGGCGTGGCCGAGAGGCAGGACAAGATATTGATCCTGGTCGCCGGCTCACTGCTCAGCATCTACGTCGATAAGGCGCTCCTAATCTCAGTCCTGGCCCTTGCGATACTAGGGCAGATAACGGTTGGGCAGCGCCTCTACTACACCTATTGGTATACCAGGAAACACAACATGAAACCCCCGCAGTAGTGACGGCCAGCGGTATAGATGGTGCAACGGGGTGGGCCTTCGAGAGGAGCGGGGAAGCCAATGCTTATCTGCACGTTCGGCGATGCAGTCCGTGAAGTCGAGGATGGGAAAGGTCGGCAAGGGCGTCAGGTGCAGTGCAAGGGGGTGCGAGAACACGGCCATGAGGTCCATCCCCATAGATCAGGCCAGGGAGGCGGACATAGAGATCGCCTCGGCCCAGAGGCGCGTATACCTCTGCGAGGGCCACTACAAGATCCTGAGGAAGTCGAGGCGCAAGGAAGAGAGACTCGAAAGGTGGAGATGGACGGCCTAGGGCGCATGCAGGAGCGGACCATGCGAGCCATGCCCGTGCGACGTCTTAGGGTTTTTGAGGCGATGACGTGATATGAGGATCCTCCAACTCCACTCCGATTACATCGAGTACCTCCCCGTGAAGAAGGAGGCCCCGAACGCGGAGGAGGCGGAGCAGAGGGGCTTCAGGGTGGACGACGTCGTCGTCCTCTTCACCTCCGTTGAGAAAGGCGACACGGCATCGACCGTTGAGAGAGCGGCTCGCGAGGTGAAGGGCGACGTCGAATCGATAGGAGCGAATAGGGCCATCATATACCCGTACTCGCACCTCAGCAGCGATCTGGCCGATCCCCAGGAGGCGCTCCAGAGGGTCAGGGAACTGGAGGCGCGGCTGAAGGTGCTGGGGATCGAGACATACAGGGCGCCGTTCGGTTGGACGAAGAAGTTCACGATCTCGATAAAGGGCCACCCTCTGGCCGAGAGGCTGAAGACCATATCCTCTGCGGGTAAACCCCCTGCCGAGGAGGAGGTTCCGGCCGCCGTTGAGGCCGAGAAGAGGCTGCGATCGTCCTGGCACATCTTGACGGCCGATGGCCGGCTGCTCAAGGTCGAGGAATTCGACTTCAGGGGGCACGAGAACCTCGAGAAGTTCGCGAGGTATGAGATGGCAAAGGTCAGGGGCGTGAGCGAGGAGCCCCCTCACGTCAAGCTGATGAAGAAGCTCGAGATTTCGGACTATGAGCCGGCGAGCGACCCCGGCAACCTCAGGTGGCCCGCGAAGGGCAGATTCATCAAGTCGCTGCTCGAGAGGTACGTCACGGAGAAGGTCGTCGAATACGGCGCGATGGAGATAGAGACCCCGATCATGTACGATTTCGGGCACCCGAGCCTGGCCGATTACCTCAGCAGGTTCCCGGCGAGGCAGTACGTCGTGAAGTCGGAGGACAGGGAATATTTCCTGAGGTTCTCCGCGTGCTTCGGGCAGTTCCTGACCGTCCACGACATGAACGTCTCATACAGGCACCTCCCGCTGAAGGTATACGAGCTCACGAGGTACAGCTTCAGGAGGGAGCTCAGCGGCGAGGTCGTGGGGCTCAGGAGGCTCAGGGCCTTCACGATGCCGGACGTGCACGCCTTCTGCGCCGACATTGAGCAGGCGAAGGATGAGATGGTGCGGAGGATGAGGCTGTCGAGAGATGTCCTTGAGGGGATCGGGCTCGATGCGGAAGACTATGAGCTCGGTATTAGGTTCACGAAGGACTTCTATGACGACAACGGGGATTTCGTCCGATCGCTTGTGAAGGATTTCGGTAAGCCCGCGCTGGTCGAGATGTGGGACGAGAGGTTCTTCTACTTCGTGATGAAGTGGGAGTTCAACTTCGTCGACAACCTCGAGAAGGCGTCGGCGCTCTCCACGGACCAGATCGATATAGAGAACGCCAAGAGGTACGACATAACCTTCACGGACGAGAAGGGGGAGAGGCGGCATCCCATAATCCTGCATTGCTCCCCGAGCGGCGCGATAGAGCGGGACATATGGGCCCTGCTCGAGAGGGCGTACAAGGTCGAGAAGACGGGCAGGAAACCATCCCTGCCCCTGTGGCTCGCGCCGACGCAGGTCAGGATCTTGCCGATCTCGGACAAGTACATCGACGTGGCGAAACAACTCGCTCAGGTGCTTCAGGAACGGGACGTCAGGGCGGACATCGACGACAGGGCCGAGAGCGTGGAGAAGAGGGTCAGACAGGCTGAGACCGAATGGATCGAATACGTAGTGGTCTTCGGGAGGAGGGAGTCCGAGTCCGGCGTCTTGGCGGTGAGGGACAGGAGGAAGGACGAGATAAGGCAGATGAAGGCACAGGAGCTCGTCGACGAGATCAAGGCCAGGGGGAAGGGCATGCCATTCGCACGGAGTTCGCTTCCCAAGCTCCTATCAGAACGACCAGGATTTCCGTGAGAAGGGCCGGCATGAGGAGTGGGTGCTCATGGGCAACGTGTTTCATAACTGTGACTAGGACATCAGCGCCATCATGATCGCGGAGGCGGCTATGCTTAGCAGGAAGACTAGCAGGATGATGATCGAGGCTAATGTCCTGCGCTTCAAGTCTCCCCGCCAGCGAAGTACTTCTTCGTCCTCAGGAACTGGAGGAGGGTTGCGGCGGCGACCATCAACCCCACGAGGCCCATCATGATGTTGTCCATCTGGTGGGTGCCAGTGGGACTCGTCGTGAACTCTCCGGTCAACCCGTGGATGATCTGGAAGAGCGAGAGCGGCACCAAGGCGAGCGCGGTCGCTATTCCGATCCAGAAGAAGGGCGGCTTCACCAGGAGGAGCCCGAAGGCGACCATGATCAGGAGGGAACCGAGGGCGAGGAAGATGACCGTCGGCAGGATCGATGTCGCGGAGTCCAAGCCGCCCGGCAGCCAGAGGACGACGATCCGACCGCCGGTCTGGGAGATCAGGGACAATATCGCGGCGGCGATGTCCCATATCCCCCAGACTATGAGGAGTATGGCGAGGTTGCCGACGCCCTCGAGCTGATAGCCCTCGAATGAGAAGAACTTCCTCTTCTCGCCGAAGTAGAGGTCCCTTGTGGCGGCAACGCCCTTTTGGGCAGACAGCCTCTTGATGGCCGCCTCCAGGTTGAAGCCGCAATTCGGACAGTACTTCGTGCCTGGAGTCACGTCCTTGCTGCAGTTTGGGCACTTCGTGATGCGAGGCGGAGGTGGCGGAGGGACAACGGCGCGCCGTGCGGGTTGCGTGGTTTGCACTGGCCTCTGCGTCCTCGGCGGGGCCTGAGGGGGCACAAAGGGTTCTCCCTTCCGTCCTTGAGTTGCCTGAGGCGGCGTTACAGCCGGCTTGGTGACGAATGGCTGGCCACATGAGGCGCAATATCGGGCGCCCTCATTCAATGTGGCACCGCATTTCGGACAAATCCTGGGAGCTGCCAAATCTCTCGGCTCCTAAGATTTTTAACCGAGGTATATAATACTACTACCGCTCGGCCTAAGGTCATGTATATTTGATTACCATAAGTATGATCCGATTCATGGGGAATACTTCAGGGGCACGAGGGGCATCCGCTGCAAGCTCGATTATTCGCAAGTTATGGGTGACGACGATTGCCTATTCACGTTATGCGCATTTTCGAGTTAAGAGTGGAACCACAGTATGGGCACACTTTGATGTCTCCTGGCAGACTGGCAAGATCCCTGCCGCATTTGGGGTACTTAATATCTTGGCGTTCATGCCGTTCTGAAGCCTCGGCTTGTGAGAGACCGACCTCTCTCTTCAATTTTGCCAAGTATTCGTCCGCTTCCCCCATTATTCTCCTGATTTCCTGAAGCGCCGAGGAGACCCTATCGAAGGTATCCTTTTTCGCCTTGATCCCTTATGACAGTGAATAGGCAAGGTCGTCATGCCATAAACAGATGGTTCGCAGGATTAAAAAAAATCAACATAACACGAGTCGATATACAATTGATCACGAAGCGTGACTTATTAGTTTTAGGCGCACTAACTCTTCATCAAGGCGCGGAGTCCCCATTACCCTTTTATTGAGGGATTCGTACCCTTCGAGGACGAGCGAGGATGATCGATGATACGGTCTTCAACAGCATAAGGAGGAAAAGCGAGGAATTCTTAAGATATTCACACCATAGCATGGCTCACGTCGAGAGGGTTTACAACCTCGCCGTGAGGATGGGGGTGGAAGAGGACGCCGATCTTGACGTCATCAAGGCCGCTGCATTTTTGCACGATATCGCGAGGGCCCTAGAAGACGAAGGCAAAAATGATGATCATGCAGCAGAGGGGGCGAAGATGGCAAGGAGTATACTTGAGGAAGTCGATTTCCCAAGGCAAAAGGTGGACGAGGTTATCCATTGCATAAAGGCACATAGGTTCAGGGGGAACTCGGAGGCGAAGAGCCTGGAGGCGAAGATTCTACGAGATGCTGACAGGTTAGACATCATGGGGGCCATCGGGCTCGCAAGGGTCTTTGCGCGTGGAGGTTGGGCCAACTTGCCAATACACGATCCCTCGATCCCGCCGAAGGCGAAATATGACGGACGATCGACTACATCGATCAACCACATATACGAGAAGATCCTCAAGGCCAAGGACTCGATGAACACGATAACTGCGAGGCGGATCGCGGAGGGAAGGCACAGGTTCGTGGAGGAATTCCTCGATCGCTTCCTGAAGGAATGGGATGGAGAAGCGTAACTCATTTATAATAATAACCATTCCCCCCTCATGTATTTCATTGATTATGCCTGAATAACTGCTCATATATAATCTGTGAAGGCCTCATAGAAATAGCTTCCATTATCTCCTCTTCCTCTTAACGAAGATGCGGCGCTGTGCATCGTCGTATGTTTTCAATTCCAATCGTACGTCGATCGCAATCGCGATGAAGACGGCATCGTAGAACGAGATCCCTTCCTCCGAAGCCAAGCTGTATGCCCTTCTGATGGAGGGGCCATCAGGGCGCAACAACTGTATCGTCCTGCTCGACAGTAGCTCCAAGAAACTTTCAATATATGGCCCTGCACGCGGTATGTCCTTCAACTTGTGTTCGTGCTTCCAAAGGGCGTTCACAACTTCGTAGAGAGCCAGATCGGGGGCCACGATGGGTTCGGACCCCAGGATGGAGGCGTTCCTAAGCAATCCTTCCATGATGTAGCTACTATCCGCAACAATCATCTGTCTCGATCTTCTCTGATTAGACGGGCGTCTGTCTCAACGCTGGTCCTGAGCCCATTAGCCTGCTGCAGCTCCCTGAGCCTCTGGATGGCCCTTTTGGAACGCATCGTCGCGAGGTAGAGGGCAATCGCCTCCCTAACTACGGCGGATAGCTTGCCGTATTTCCTCAGTTCATCCTTCTCGCGCCCAGAGAGCCTGATGCTGACAGTTGTCATACATTATGTGTTACGTATTGTCGGACTTATAAACCTCACGGTCTCCACGGGCAAGATGATCGAGAGCGATACTTCATATAGCTGTGGTCCAAAGGAAGATGGGACGGTTTTTCGAGAGATGGCACCTGCATGTTAGTAGGAAATATCTAAACCAATTGCGGGTCTAGGGATTTGAGCGGCGCTAGAATAATCGAGGTCATATATGTGATGCCATCTATAAAATTGATAACCTCTTTAGCAGGTAATGTTCTCAGACTCAAAGGCCCAAGGATTCTACCCTTGGAGCATCATAAGAAATTGTTCTCTCGATATGCCAGCTTGATGTAGAATAGACAGGAGTGTTCCAGGACTAATCTCGCCATGATATGGAACAATGACTATGAACGTCTTCTCCTCCGTCTTTCGCTTAAGTCTGATATGGTTCCCTTTGCGACCAACCTGATCAAAACCTAGCCGATGAAGTATCTTCAAGACGTCACGCGCGGATACCGGTGGCAGTCTTGTCATCTATCTTCACGTCTACGAAGGTTATAAGCGGCAGTTCCCCTTTTGGGGGCTTGGCATCTTCATCTTCAAAATATAGTTCTATGGCCTCTCTGAGGTTCGCCAGAGCTTCCTCGACGCTCTTCCCTTGGCTCGCAACATCTATCTCCGGGCACCAAGAGGAATATAGAGTTTCCTCCTTTCGTACGATGGCTGAAAGGCGAAGCACTTGTTCCATCTGCGTACTTCCTATAATAAATAGTATGGTCCGGTAATTAAGGATTCTCTTACCAAATCAACAACTTGCTTCCAGGTAAAGCTCTATGGCTTCCTTAATCCTGTTAGTCAATTCGTCTAGAGTCTTGGCTTGAGTATGGAAGCCTGGAAACTCCGGGACAGAGGCCACGTAGTATCCGTCTTCGTCCTTCTCGACGACAACAGCGAACTTCATTTGAGTCCCTTTAGGATAACGTTATCCCCCTTAATAAATCTCCCGTCACATATGGCCTTCTAATGGGAATTCTCAGCTTTCTATAGTTCATTGCCGCATAAATAATATTGTAAATGAGCTGAGCGATAATGATTGTGCCATAGGAGGCGAGGATCGCAGCTCGTCAAGGAAGCTGCCATCCTGATCATAGTCATTATAATCTTCTCGTGCATTTTCGCGAACGGGAGGATAATCATCCAAAGGCAAAATGATGGATCGGGGGACATCTTCCAGAAGATCTAGGATCTTTGGGACACGAGTTCCGATCCGCGAAGGCATACGCCAATACTCATACAGGATGAACTCCAGAAAGATGGCCAACTCGAGAGCAGGGAGAGCGAAGGCAATCAGACGGATCCCAATCGCTTGCTGGTGGGGCTCGCCAGCGACCTCATGGACGCTGAGTTCAGGGGCATCGCCTTCGAGGAGGCGGGCAGGACCTTCCTCTCCCTCGTCCCCCAATCAGTGCTAGGCTTCTTCCACGAGATCGAGTACTGGAAGGCCTGGTGGAACAGGAAGAATGGAGGTCCGTTCGAGCCTTACGACCCGATGGAGATCATTACTTTCATCGCCCTACCGACAAATGTAAAGCTTCTCACCTGTTAACCACTAACACGATAGAAAATAAAAGGGGGGAGTGCGAGACCCTATTTTTTTGTGGGTCTACGCACCTGGTACTCTTGGCGCTCCGAACAGTTGAGATAATCATCTACTACGCAATAAAATGAGGATTTGAAAATTGGGACCCAGTATGACTCATATCTGTGATAGCAGGACATATAATGACGCCCAAAATACTTTTATGTCCTATTTACACAGTCAGTTTGCATGAAACTAAGGCTGGGGAGCAATGAGTCCGTCATCTATACCCATCTGGTTAGCCCAAAGAGCCCTAGACTACTTACTCCAAAGGACACTATTAGATATCTAACCACATCAACATCAAGGACAGGCGTATTACACGCGTTGTCTTTGCTCGAGAGGAAAGGGGCTTTAGAAAGGCTTGGTAAAGGATTGTACCTTAACAAGTCTACAGGTATTGTGCCCAGGATAGTTGACGTGGTTCCTGATGTTTTCAGGGACAACCCGTATTACATCGGGCTTAATGCCGCGGCAAATCATTGGGGCCTAACGCCCCAGATCCCGTATGCTTACCATGCAGTCTATGTTCCAAAGGATGAAGCCGAAAGTAAGAGGGTCGTAAGGTGGTGTACGATGCTGGAGAAGAAAGAAAACGTGATGGGGGGGATATTGGTTCCAGTGAAGTCCCGCATGTCCAGGAATATAATTTCTGGGATATCACAGACCATTCTAGAAGGATCGCAGCTACCTATTTCTGGCATTGAACGAACTCTGATCGATGCAACGATCTACACTGAAGAGATAGGGGCCGTGGGCGAAGCCCTACTTTGGTTTCGGTCTGCCCTCAGTTCACAGCAATCGTTCAATATCATAGAATTCAGAGCTCTCTTGAAAAAAGTTCGTGCACAGATCAAATCAGTCGGCGCACGAATAGGATTCATTCTCGAGAGAACGCTAAGGATGAGAACGGCCAGTCCAGAAGTAAATGTCGAGATCGGGAGTCTATTGGAAGAAATTCAGGGCAAGATGATCGAGAGCGATACTTCATATAGCTGGGGTCCAAAGGAAGATGGGACGGTATATTTCGAGAGATGGCACCTGCATGTTAGTAGGAAATATCTAAACCAATTGCGGGTCTAGGGATTTGAGCAGCACCGAAATAATCGATGTCATACGTAACTGTAGGTTCAGCAGGACCGATCTAGAGGCCTATGCAACCGAGAGTGGTGCTGGGCGTGGGGCCATTGAGAAGGACTTTTTCATCTCCATCATCCTCATCGCATTGGGGGAGATGTACGAGTTCTCCAAGTTCAGAGATAGGATAGTGTTCAAGGGAGGTACGTGTATCAAGAAAGTATTTTACCCACATGATGCAAGATTCAGCGAGGATCTCGACTTTTCGAACCTCTCGATAGAGGATTGTAGGTCGTTTCTGAGGAGAGTCGATTCGGTATTGGTTGGTCAGAATCTAGGCGTTACAAGACTCATCAATACGCAGGTAATATACGAAGATGAAAGAGGTCTAGATATACAGCTGAATTACCTATCTCTTTTAGGTCAGAGAAACCACATCATGATCAACCTGAGTACCGCTTCCGCCCTAAGGAAAACATCTGAAAGTGAACTTCATGTTAGGCCGTACTTTGAACTCGTGAAGACAAGGATATTTATTATGGACATTAACGAAATCCTTGCTGAAAAAACAAGGGCCCTCCTCCAAAGGCATAGGCCGAGGGATGTATTTGATGTATGGTTCCTCATGGATAAAAAAGGGATGAAGCTCGATATATACTTACTCAAGGAGAAACTTAACAGGAGCTATAATGCAGCACCACCCGAGAAAAGAAAGGATTTGGGGAGATATACTATTTCTAGTGTGATCTCTGGTATTAAGGATTCTGTCACTCAAACTGCATGGAGGAATGAGCTTGGAGGTCTGCTAATGCGTCCATTCCCTGATCGCAAATTTGTCATAGAAAGGGTATCCGAGATCCTCGTAGAGATAGGCGATATTTCAGTGGCTTAATTCCCCTTAAAACCTCATACTATATCCCCGCTATTCATCATTCTGACTGAAATTGTGAGCCTTCTGAGATTCATTGCCGCTTAAATAATATTGTGAATAAGCTGAGCGATGACCAGTGCGCTATAGGAAAAAAGGATCGCAGTTCGTCGAGGAAGCTGCCATCCTGCTGCTGGCCATAATACTGTTCTCGACTGTCTACACGATCTCCCGACCCATCATTCAGAGGCAGGGGGAGGACCAGCAGGGCATCTTCGGGCAGATCGAGGACCTTTGGGAAGAGGGCGCCGATCCGGGAAGGCAGGCACCGATCCTAGTCCTAGGGAATGAGTGGAATGGCCAACTTAAGGACAGGGATAGCGGGGCCAATCGGACTGATCTCAAGCGCATTCTCGTTGGACTCGCCAGCGACCTCGCCGACCCGGAGTTCAGGGGTATCGCCTTCGAGGAGGCGGGCAGGACCTTCCTCTCCCTCGTCCCCCAATCCGTGCTGGGCTTCTTCCACGAGGTCGAGTACTGGAGGGCCTGGTGGATCAGGAAGAATGGAGGGCCGTTCGAGCCATACGACCCAATAGCCAACACCCTCACCACTACAGTGGATTACAGTTTCGGCGTACAGCTCGCCGTACTCGATGACCTGACGTTTGGCGGCGTCAAGGCAATCGCGACGTACATAGACACCCGGAACGTTTACCTGGCCTTGGGCCAGACCTTCCCAGGCCAATTCTATCAGCTCCTGGCTCTGGCAACGGACCATACGGTAGACAAGGAGACCAGGGCCAGGGCGCTCGGAATAGCGGTAGGCGTCATCTTGTTCATAGTCGCCGTTCGCGAGCTGGGAGGGCCGATACAGCGCGCGATAGGGAGGGCGTTCAGCAGGGCCTGGCCGAAGGTCAAGGCCGCACTCGGGAGGATAGCGAGCAAAACCTCCGGGCTGGCGAGGAGTATCTTCGACGAGCTCGCCGACTTCGCGGTGGCGGCGAAGGAGAAGTTTGGTGAGCTGAGGGGGGAGGGGCTGACGGAGAAGGCGGCCGAGCTGGCCGAGGAGCTGGCGGACGTGGAGGACGACCCGGAGGCGATAACGGCGTCGCTTCGACAGATCAGGGAGTGGACGGACGGGGGAGATCCTGAGGACCTCGTCGCCTTCCTGAAGGAAACGGCAGAGAGGTCTGAAGGCCTCTTCGCCAGGAAGCAGATCAGGAAGAACCACTACGACGCGGTGAGCGGGGTGGCAGAGGAGGGAGGGGTCGAGAGGGCTGTGCGGGTGAGGGACGATATAGAGCGGATAATCTTCCTGTCAGAGGAGAAGGGGGGCGGGAATCAGTGGTACACGGGATTCTTGGAGGACATCGCCGACGAGGTGAAGGCGGATGTCGATGGGGCTGAGAGGGAGATCGAGATCGTCAGGCGGGCGCTGGAAGGGGACGGCACCGCCCCCGGGAGGATAGTGAAGACTCAGGACAGGGTCAGGCTGGACATTCCGGACAGCATCCTAGGGTTGCTCTTCGACGAGGAGGGGATAGAGCCAGGGGACCTGGTGCTGGTTGAATATGATGGGCCAGACGTCAGCTTCAGGACGATAGCGAAGTACGGAGGGGACGTGAAGGGCTTCCACGCCCTGCTCGATGACGATGCCGGGCCATACAGATGGAGTTACGGCATAGCCACAGTGAGGAAGTTGACCGACGATGGCTTCATGGCGTTCTGGCAGGAGAGATCAGTTTATGGCAAGATAATGGTGGAGAACGTTGGCGGCAAGTGGTACACAAGCATTGATGGAAAGGTGATTGAGATTTCATTCAAAGGGTTTGGCGATGCTGGAGGGTACATCTACGAGGATGCATCAGCTGGAGACTTGACCCTAAGATACTATAAGGATGGGGGAGTGGCAATTGGAAGGGAGGCGGGAGGAAAGAAACCAACCTTCCGAACTATCGTTGATGCCGAGTATGATGAAGATATGGCGGAATTAGTCCTTAAACTTCAAGGGAGAGAAGAACCATATCATATATACTTCAACGATATCGTCAACAAATATGAGTGGAATTTAGCACAACCATTGCCCTATAATATACGCTGTGAAGATAGCACGTATACAGGAATTGAAGAAAGAGGAATTACCCTTCTAAGTCAAGATGACTTAATAATAGTCAACGCAGATCCTAATGACCCTAAAGTCAGATTCGAGCTAGGCCAGCTTGGTGAAAGACTTGGCAGAGCCAAAGTTATGAAAATTGATGGCGGAGAAATACTTGATGATCAGGTTAAGATACCTGGAACTCTCGAGAGGGCTGACACATTAGCAAAGATAGGAGACAAGAACATTTTATATGAATTTAAGGCTACAACGGATCCTGTCAATGGGGTACAAAATCAGATGAGGGAAGGAATAGTGAAATTACTCGAATACATGAGCAGGAAAGCCGACATAGACGAAGGAAGAGTAACAGTTTTCTACCTGCAAAGGGATGGAAAGGTGATATGGTACGAGGTGTCGGTTCCTAAGGGATAGTGTATCAATAGGGGTGAGCCTTTAGTTGGGATTCTCATGGTATTATCGTACTAGTGAAGCACTTACTGAAGAAGAGATAGAGAACTGTATATCAGTCCTTAAGAAGTTCGCAAGGGAGAATGGGTTAAGATATCTCGAGCTACCTCAGCGCGCCAAGCAGTTTGGCCCTAAATACTTAATATATGAGGGAACGTATAATACGTATAAGTCGGTCGATGTCGATCCATCTACTTTACGGGGAATCTTCGTTATCTTCCCGAAGCTCAGCGTCTCGGAGCCTTTGGACTTTGTGCCAAATTCTCAGAAGTGCATAGCATATGCTTCCTGTAAAACTTTTGCCAGAGAACCAGAGAATACTTTAGTCGAGGAGATGCTTGGACTCCTTGTACAAACGACGAATGGAAAGTTCTTTGCCACCAACGATGCTTTCGATCTATTAGGTAATCCACCTGAAGAATGGTATACGATGATCGATGAAGATCTGTCGCTTGATTGGTTAACCGACAATCTAACAAAAAACCAATGGTCGTTCCGCACGAAAGCTCCACTTGATACTCAGGAGATAGAAGACAGCATAAATGAGCTCTTACGATTTGCGCATGAAAGAAATTTTGCGTATGTAATGCTACCAGAATCTCTTGAGCAGCTAAGGGAAGGCAATGTTGCCTGGATGCACATACAAGGTAAGGGATACAGCGTAGCTGAGGGTAATGATAGAGGGTCAAAACTCATCAATCGGGACCCTCGACAGCTAAGGGGAATCGTCGTTCGTATCGATAGCAAAGAGTTCGAGTTCCTACCAAATGGGAATGGATACATAGCTTCAGGCTTCTTCGCGAGTGATGGTAAGCAGGCTTACAACCAAGTAGCTGAAGAGATGCTTCAGATTCTATATAAAACAACTCATGGCAAGTTATACGCATACCTCGACTCAAAGGATGAAAGGAAGATCATAGGTGAGGTTCCGGAATATTATGCGAAGAGAAAGGAGGCAGCAAATGGGCAACGGGAAGCAAGAAGAGAACCAACTGGCTGAGGAGATGCTTCGAATACTCTACATAACGACGCATTGCAAGCTATATGCTCATCTAGACTCAAAAGACGGAACGAAGAGCATTAGCGAGATATCAGAATATCACATAAAGATAGGGGAAGTAACTGCAAGCAGCGGGAATCTTCAGGCCCTTCGAGGGCGAGCGAGGATGGTCGATGATTCGGTCTTCAGCAGCATAAGGGAGAGAAGCGAGGGATATCATAAGTATTCACACCATAGTAAGGCTCACGTCGAAAGGATATATAATTTGGCCGTGAGGATGGGGGTGGAAGAGAATGCCAATCTTGATGTCGTAAAGGTCGCAGCATTATTGCATGATATTGCGAGGGCCATGGAAGACGAGGGCAAGATCGACAACCATGCAGCAGAGGGAGCGAAGATGGCCAGAGGGATACTTGAGGGGGTCGATTTCCTCATGAAAAAGATAGCAGACTTGTCAGCTCAAGTAGGAGATAGAATTAGGATATATAGAATTCCTGGTATATAAGATTAATTTTATCTCTCCTCACCCTTTTCAAGCATAGTGAGTTGATGTGTGCCACATTTTATACAAAACCTTGCGTCGAGTTCAAGCTTTTCGCCACATAATGGACAAATCTTAACTTCGCTTTTCCTTTTCTTCCTTCTTTTTACCAAGAAATAACCGACAACTAATATAATAACAAACGAGACTACAATGATTATAATCATTATCATAAAGGTCATGAATGTCATAGCTTGATCTAATATTATGATGAAGATATCGGTTGTTATTCTAATATATCCTATATTTGAGCTGACCTCAACTGATGAATTATAAATATAATTTCTATAATTTATCGTAATATTGTAGTGACCCCAGGGTATCTCTACACGTACTATACCTTGTTCATTAGATGTTCCATTAAATAAGGACATACCAGCATTGTTTTTAATCTCTACTCGTACGGCATTAATGCCTTGTCCCTGGGTACCTACAACCTGCACGGTCAAGTTAGTAATTTTTTTTGCTCTTAATACATAAGTCTTTGACGATGTTATAATGACTGGATCTGGACTTATATCAACGCCGAACAATATCGCTGTAACTGGATAAGAAGGATTTGTCTCAGCATATATGTTTGGCACCTGTTCTGCATAAACTTGTCCTTCAGCATTTGTTATGTTAAGCGGTACACTAGATAGGTTTACAATGGCGTTTGCTATTGGCCTTTCCCCCAAAGGTGTAATTAATTGTAGTTTAACATCATAGACAGATGCAGGTATTGTGACATTTATCGACTTATCTAAAATGACACTTGATACAGCTATTATCACGGGTTTTTGATTGTATATACTTTTCCACCTGACTATGATGTCGTATATACCAGCAGGTAGATTGGTTCTTATATATCCGTCTTGATTTGTTTCGAAAAATCCTCTATTGATTAGCGATACATTAGCTTTAGCTATTGGTCTATTAAATGATGATTGGTCAACTATTTTTATCGTAAGTTCATAATCTGGAGATGAAACTACTTTATTTGAATGGGTATAGATAAGTAGTATACATAGAATAATACAAAGGCTTTTTGTTCTATCCTTTATCCTATATACCAAATGTATTCAGCTCTCCTAGCAGTCTTCCTTCATCACCTTAATATTCATTATTGGGCTTATTAGCTTATACCTTCCCTTGAAATTACCTCCCTCTAAATATAATGAATAAACAAGATAAGAATATTATTATGACCATCACCGCCAAAATTAATATAAGTCCTATATAACTAATCGCTATATCAAGTATCTCAAAATATACATCGTTTGCGAGGATCTGTAAAATTCCTTCTGATGAGTTTACCACCACAGAAGCCAAACTCGTAATGCCTTTGTAGTCAGCCTTTATATCATATGTACCAAATGGTACCTCCACACTCACCATTCCTTGTTCATTTGTCATTACAGAGTTTATTAGTTTCCCTGATTTCGATATATCTACTTTCGCACCTTTTAAATTCTGTCTATGGGCATCAATAACCTGCACGACCAAAGGTCCTATATTTTTTACTGTTAACATATAGATCTTCGTCGCCTCAATAATTACATCATCTGGGCTAATATCAACACCCAACCAAGTTACCTTGACTGGGTATGGCTGACATGTTTGCATATATAAACTGGGTATCTGCGTCACATTCACCTCACCATTCGTATTAGTTAAGCCTAATAATACACTACCTAGTCTCACCTCAGCTCCGACTACAGGCTTCCCTGACTGTGTTACAAACTGTAGTTCTACGTCATAAACTGTTGTATAGATCTTAATGTCAGTTGTCTTATTCAGATAAATATTATCTTTATAGATAACTACCTCTCCTGGATTATACCTACTCTTCCATATCACTGTAATATTTTTCATGCCTTCTGGTACTGATTGTATAACAACATATCCCCCCGGTGATGATAAAAGTGATATAGAGTTCCCAGCATACCAATCTGGAAGTGTACCAGAGATTATTACAGTTGCACTAGGTATTGGTTTATTGTTTTGGGATTGGTCAACTATTATAAACATAAGATCATATTTGTTTGGCGATGATATTACTTTAGATGAATAACATGACAACAAGATGTGTAATATATATATTATGTAAAAACCCATCTTAAAACTAGCATATTCCATTCTACTATTCGTCAATTCTTGCTTCCCTTCCGTTGTTCAGTCACTTATATGTATTTGTCTCCTTTAACTTTATGTCGATATTTACGATTATACTCGCAAGAGTGTCTGTAATGATTAGGGTTTAATCTGCTCTTGGACTGTAGACCAGTTCTGCAGTAGTTCGTTTTATCGTAGATAACTTGTGCTTGATGAATAATGTAATCGAAAAGCTCATTATACTCATAATTTTCACTAATTATATAGAAAATAAAAGGGGGGAGTGCGAGACCCTATTTTGTGTGGGTCTACGCACCTGGGACTCTGGGCGCTCCGAACAGTTGAGGCAGTCTCTTCCGACGCCAGACGTGATACTCGTGTACCACGACCGCTAGCACTAGCACAACGATCACGATGACGATGATCCAGAGAACGAATGTGGCGAATGTCATTGCTTGACCGAATATCTCTAGGAAGACGCTGTTCGCAACCTTCAGTGGTGCTGGAGCAGCGGAGCTTACTGTTGTAGATGTATCGCTTGTGAAGCCCTTGTAGTCGGTGTGAACAGTGTACGTATCGAATGGCACTTCGGTGTTCACTATGCCCTGCTCGTTGGTGACTCCGCTGAAGACTTTGTATCCAGCTGAGTTCGTGATGTCCACAGCGGCAGCGCTTAGGCCTTGTCCCTGTGCTCCTACTACCTGCACAGTCAAGGTCGCGACGTTGCCTGCTATCAGTGGGTAGGTCTTTGACGATGTAACAACGAGTTTTGTATCTATTTCCAACGGTATATCAAACCATATTGCCCTAACTGGGTAATCAAGACGCGATGCAGAATATTTGCTTGGCAATTGTCCAACCAAAACTTTGCCGTCACCGTCTGTATTGCCTACAAGAATTTCATTAAGGAATAATGGAGCATTAGCTATTGGCTTCCCTGATGGTGTTACAAGCTGTATTGTTACATCATATACAGATGCGGTTATCGGTAGATTATCGAGTGTTCTATCAAGGGATACAGAACTTCTAGTGATTTCTACTGGTCCATCGTTATACATTGTTGACCATGTTGCCGCTAATGTATAGTTTCCTGAAGGTAATTTATTCCATTGGACAGATCCATCTCCTCCTGTTTCCAGAGAAGGTATGGGTGTCTTGCCTAGGATCGTAACCATGGCTCCAGCATAAGTTGGTGCAGTGGGTGTGAGAGGTCTACCCATTGAGTCGACCAATGTTATCTTTAGATTCCATATTCGTGTTCCATATATCTTGTGCTGTGCATTGCTCCAGTCCTCACCTGTCGCCGTTGCCGGCGGTTCTACCCCGAGGTAGATGTACCTGTGTTGTGGCTGGTCCGTGAACGTGTCCCAGACCACTGATTCTAATGATACTGGTCCATAGATTGTATCACTACCTAAGTATTTGTAGTAGACTTTAACGGTGTACACATCCTCGTAGACGTTGAAGCCTAGGTTCAGAGCCGTTCCGTCGCTCGTCGCGAGCGGACCTTTGGCGTTACCCACCTTGAGGCTCGCGGCAAAGCCGACCGCGTCAGTCAGGCCTGCCGTTGCGTTATGGCCAATCTCCCAGTAACCCCAGTCTATCAGGCCTGCTGGCAGGCCGTAGACGGGATCCACCTCGGGATCCGGTGGGAAGTAGCCTATGTGCTTATCGTGTGCCCAGTTCGTGCCGTAGATCAGGAATACCCATGCCTTCTCGATCGGCGTGCTCCCATCGCCTGCCTTGATCTGGACATCGAGCTTGGCGTCCCACTGGAGTTCAACCTCCGTTGAGGTCCAGTCGATGTCTCCACCATGGAGCCACTCGTAGAGCCACTGGTGGCCGTAGAGCTCGAGGCTCTCCATCTCCTCCTTGGCGTGGTCAGTGACGACGGTCGTTCCCACGACTTCAGCGTCCGACAAGTTCGTTGTCCTGACGATGACGTCGTAGAAGCCCCAGAGGATGGCGTTCGGCTTGGAAGCGATCTTGACAGGTCCGTATGGCCAGACCCTCGGAGTGTACTGCACAGTCCAGAGCTCTGGCTGCAGCACTATGTCCTCATCGTCGCGCGTGAACGTGTAGTTGGCCCTTATGATCTCGACCCTCTGGAATGCCAGCGCGTTGCCGGCATAGTCTCTGACCCATACCCAGAGGTCGTTGGCCATGGCCTTGCTGTCGACTTTGGCGAAGAAGTTGCTGACTGCCTGCGGAGGCGCTATCTTGTTCCCTTCCTCCTTATACGGCTTAGTTGCCGAGTGTGCGAGCTCTGGCGACCTTCCTTGGAAGTCGCCGTAGATGAGATTGCTCACGTTGTTGTTGACCAGGACACCCGTGCCATATGCGCGGACGCCTAGTGTATCCATCGTGTAGGAGACTCCCAAGTCATCGTTGTCGTCAACGGTTGCCGGGTTGATCAGGCCCGTGGCGTTGATGGCCTTGTAGTTGACCCAGGGTATGTAGCCGGGTCCAACTCCGACCAGCCTCGGATCGTCGAGGGCTGGGACGTTGTTGGTCTTGCCAGGTATGGTCGTGTAGTTCACGAAGACTGGGGTTCCGAAGAGGCTCTCTGTCCTCCAGGTCAGGTTAAACGCATTCCAAGTCGGCTGTAACCAAGGCAGCCTTGGGCCTCCGATCGTTACGTTGAATGGGAAGGCGATCGCATCTTCTAGTGCAGGATTCAGGATCCTGCTAGCGGTTGTAAGGCTTGGACTTTGGTCCCCAAGCCATGTGCCGTTGGCGTATACGGTTCCCATGAACGTCGGGAATGTGCCGATGCTGTAGTTCCAGACTGGGACCAAGCACTTGAATTCGCCCCAGTCATCCGTCGTTCCGTTCACGATCTTTACGAACGAGCTGTAGTAGGGGACTTCGACGCCCAGTACTATGCTCTGATTCGTCGCCATGCCCGAGACGTTGCCCCACTGCCTCTCGACGACGGTCATGTTGAAGCCCTTGAACAGCTTCGAGGCGTTCAGGAGCGCGAACTCCACCGGAGCGGTTCGGTAGGTCAGGTTCACGGTTGGCCACCACGTGGTGTTCAAACCGGCCCAGTAGACCTCCACCTCCAGGTTCGCGATCCCGAAGATGTTGTCTTCGTCCAACGAATGGTCGTTCGTCGCCTCGAAGACGTACGGGTAGACCGATGTCAGGAGTTTGTGGGCTCCGGTAACAGCGTGACCCGCTGTCCCGATCGTGTACGGGTTGGTTAGCGGTATCGAGTCGTTGTAGACCAAGACTCCCTGGTAGTAGACGTTGAAGGTGTAGTTGTCCTTCGTTGGCTCGAGCGTGCTGCCACCTATCAGGTACCTGCTCTGGTGCGGATATTCCTCGGCCTCTATGCCGAGGTCCGGATCCATGGGGCTGTCTGCCACGGTTGCGTTGACGGAGTGGAATGTGTTGGTATCAGAGGTATTGAATCTCACCAGGTATGCGTTGTACGACATGTCGTCGTCCGGGTCCCACTGCTGCATGTACCAGAGCTGTCTCGGTATGACGGTCTCGGCAGGATCAAGGCCTGTATCGGTGCCCAATGCTAGGCTGAATGGCTCCGCCAGTATCACGGCGGACATGTCTGCGAGCGTCAGCGGCTGTCCTGAAGCGTCGAGGGTCTGCACTGGGACGTTGTAGATGTAGGTGCAGAGGTCTATGAGTACGACCTGTTTCACGGCCGTCCTGTCGGAGACCTCGAGCTTCCCTACTCCCGGATACGGGTCTTCACTCCAGTAGACTGTCGCGTTGTAGTCCGCTGGCCTGAACCCTGTATCAACGGCGTTCTGGGTCCCGTTCATTACGGAGACCCTAACTGAGTAGTTTGCTGCCGGCATCAGCCCGATCTCCATCGGCCAATCGGGTACGCCATCCAGCGGATCGTCGGTGTCCTCGCCGCTCAGGTAGTACTCGGTCCTATACCATATCGTGGAGTATGCCGTCGGGTGGTCGCCAAGATAGTCTATCAGGTCTCCCAGATCGCCGGGTGCCTCGGCCTGTATGGGCTCGAGTATCGCCCATCCATCTGGGAAGACGATGCTCCTCTTGTGCTCGACGTCGAGGGCCCTCCTCAATAGGTCGTTGTTTATCCCGAACTTCGAGTAGTCTACGGTGTTGTATAGGCTGACGTTCAGGTTGATTATCTTGAAGGTCTTTTCGAAGTTCCACACGGTCATGTTGACGTTGTAGACCGGGAAGAGCAGTTCGATCAGAGGCTTCGTCGATGCGTTGACCATGACAGGTCTAGCTGGTTCCCACTCATCGTCGACTTTGACGAATGTGCAGTTGACGGGCAGCATCTTGAAGAGTATCGTGAAGTCCTCGTACGTGCCGGAGGGCACATCCCTGAGGGTTATGACGCCCTGGCCGTCAGTCGTCACGAGTATCCTCTCGTCCTCGGGCGTCGTCAAGATCAGGGGCGTGTACTCAGGTGCTGGGTCGGACTTGTTCTCGCATCCCAGCAGGACCTTGAAGCCGACGTCGTAGACGCCAGCGTATAGGTAGAAGGTCCTGCCGTAGTCCGACGGAGTCCCTGGACACACCAGCTTGAGCGACCCGTTGACCGGATAGCGCGTGACGGTGTTGACGACCTCTAGGCCCTTGAACTTGATGAAGAAGTCTATTGTGGACCAGTTCCCGCTTGGAAGCCAGCCCATGGCGTAATCTTCTTCCAACACTCCGAATCCACCACTGAGCCACCAAGCGAATGGGGTATCAGGAAGTATGATGTAGCCGTGCCAGTAGCTTAGCTTCGCGATGTACGTCGTTCGCGGGGCTGTTCGGCTTTCGATCCTGATCTTAACCTCGTCGACCCAGTTGGGATCGAGAGGTGCAGGCACTTGGGTCGATGAGTAGACCTTGATCCAAACCTGGACCATGTCGACGACCAGTCCGTTAGATATAATTCTTGGCAATTCATAGCCACCCCAGACTGTGTCGCTGCTATCAATGTAGGTTACGTTGACCGTGTTGTCGAACCACGTTGTGACTATCTTAACAGTGTGGTTGACTGCTGGATACCTTAGCCATACAAACGCAGGCATGCCAGGAGCATAGTCAGGAGAGATCACACCTGGCCATGGGTACTTGCTACCTATGTCAACGTCGTAGAGGGTGATCTTCGCATTTCTAGTTGGCCATGGGTTTCCTTCTTGATCCCATAGGGGGAATTCATACCAATCTATGTTGCAGTAGACCCACTCTGTTGTATTGTATTCAAGTACCGCGTCTTCCGTAGTTGGCACCCAATCGGGACCGACTGTCCCGACAATGTCAGTGCCTGTTCCCCAAGCATTTCCTGCTGGAGGAACGAAATCATTGGCTGAGAAGTTTGCGACGAGTGTCCCGTGGTAGTAGAAGACGAAGGTCATGTTTGAAACAAGCGATGAGCGATTGATGAGCGGCAGCTTCACTACGACCCAACCCACCGTGCAGTCCGCCTCATAGAAGAACGGATCCTGCACAGGTACTAACCCATTAGTTGGCGGGTCATATGTGCCGTTGGTCACTCCTGTCCAATACTCATCTCCATAGATGCCAGCCTTAGCACTAGTTGTGATCCACGTTTGATTTGCTGGCGGGTCCCAAGTCGAAGTGTAGAACACCTCGACATCTGAGACCGTCACCGGCAGATCCATCTGGTCCATCAGCTTGAAGGCCTTGTAATAGAGCCAGACCTCTATCGGATCCGACATGTCGTCGACGACGGGCGTCACGGGTCCGAAGCCATCCACACCAAACTGGGACATCTCGCCCAAGTCCTTGTATGCGAATGGCAGAAGGTACCCAGTTCCGTTGACTTGCGGTGTGATCGTTAGTACCGTAGCGTTATAGATCGTGATAGGCGTTAACTCGCCATCGATCTTCAGCTTGATGACCAGCGTATAGGTAATGGCGGAATCGGTGTTGTTCCAAGTCTTGCGGAGGTTCGAGAAGGTGATGTAGCTACCTGTATCATTCACCCATACATCGCCCGAAGCCAGAAGGACCCAGTTCTCCCAGGTTCTCCCGGTCGAGTTGTACAGGTAACCCCTTGCCTCGTTCTTCGCAAGGCTCTTCTCCCAGTCGTCGATTACAGGAAAGGTCCAACTATTCGCGGTCCAGCCCGCTGCCATAACGTTTGTCGTTGTCGTTGATACTATGCTTAGAAGGAATGCTATTGCTAGTGTTAGCGCAACTGTTCTAGCGATGTTACGCTTCATTCTTTCATTTCACCTTTATTTGCCATTTTGGCAGGCCTTCCTCCTCTTTAACCTATTTAATGGTTATCGACCTAAAGCTGGCAATTATGGCCTCTTTTTGGAAAAACCTATAAGAATTGAATCATATCCATGTTCTAATGAACTAGAAAAGGTACAGGAGGGTGTAATACGACTAAGGACGTCTTGCCTTACGCTTCAGATGCATATGCCTTGCGAGAATTGCGATCACGACGACGTCCTCGATTGCGACAACCGAGAGGAAGAGGGCCGTAGGGGGAGGGGGGTCAACTGACACCTTGACTTCTATGCTTTCGGCTTGTAGATTCAGCGCATCGCCGGGCCACGAGGCAGAGATCGTCCAAGTGCCCTCCTCATCGGGCCTGAAGGCATCCCCGAATACGCCATCCGGATCCGCCTGCACTGCGTGAGTTATGGAAGTGCCTTCGGGACCCTCATATCGAATCGTTATCGTGGCGTTCCTGCTCGTGGAGTTCAGGACGCCCTCGAGTCGCACCGACATGCCCACCTGAGTCGCATAAGATGATAACGAGAATGAGATCATCGCCGGTTCCTTGATGACGACCCTCAAGCGAGCCGCGGGACTAGTAGTTCCCCCAAGCGAGGTCCGTATCGAGTAGTTCCCCCCCTCCCTGGGCGCAGTCCAACCGTAACTGTATTGCCCTGATGAGTCGGTGTAGACGTTCGCGATGGTCAGCCAATCCTCACCATCACTTGTGAACTCCAAGCTCACCTCCGCCCATCGAGCTGGATGGATCTGGCCGTACACGAGGATGGGCACCTTAGGATATGCGAAGGAGCTGTTAACGAGGCACGTGATTGTGTTAAGGACAACTTCGAAGGTCGTGTGCGAGGCAGAGGAACCCTCTGCGATGGCCATCACGAGATAGGTGCCCACCGAGGCATTAGGCTGCAACGCGAGGAGCGTGAAGAAGTAACCATTTGAGTCGCTGTGGATCACATCATCCAACAGCGAGGCATTCTCGGGAGTCAGGACATCTATCTCGACGAAGGTGGAGACCGACGCATTCCCTTGTTCCGTCACGTGTCCACTGATCTCCACGTACTCGCCCGCCACATAGGCATCCCTGTCCGTCCTGACTACCACTGAGCATGGTGAGCAAGATACTAGCATTGCGGAGGACCACAATAGGATAAGGAATGCGATTATGATCAAGATCCCCAGCGGCTGCCGCACGGAGACTCACTCAGCGCCTTGACTGTCAAAGGTAAGGATGACGATTTAAGTACTGCGATAACTCACCTTAAATCGCCTTGATCTCGTCTGTTCGGTAGAAGCGGAAGATATGACCTATTGGAAGGACATCGTA
>Ga0315312_1000706_pt1 | contig 33498 bp, 31 predicted proteins | sample TDP7_MG_FD_203629 | JGI IMG/M metagenome (GOLD analysis project Ga0315312, IMG submission 203629) | Freshwater sediment microbial communities from Lake Towuti, South Sulawesi, Indonesia - TDP7 | ecosystem: Environmental > Aquatic > Freshwater > Lake > Sediment | place: Indonesia: South Sulawesi... | reverse complement strand
TAAAGGCAAAGAAATTCACCTTCACAGGGGAGCTGGAACCCGAAAAAACCGCGGATTTAACAGGCATATTCCAGACGGCCAGCTTTTTAAAAGATTATGTTGTTGCCTGCAACGTAACCGACAACCCTCAATCCTTTGGCTACGTAAGCAGCCTTGCCGTATCCTATTTGGTTCAAAAGGAGACTGGGATGGAGACAATTTATCAGGTAACCTGTAGAGACCGGAACAGGCTGGCCCTCCTTTCAGACCTACTGGGGGCAGGAGCCCTAGGCATCAGAAACGTTCTTGCATTGACTGGGGACCACACCACCCTAGGAGACACACCGCAAGCTAAACCCGTGTTCGACCTTGACTCTGTTCAATTGATACGTATGACCCGCAAAATGGTGGATGAAGGCGTAGACCTTAACGGCAAAGACATTCAACATCCGCCCAAGTTTCACATTGGAGCCGGAGCGAATCCCAATGCAAAGCCCCTGGAGCCTGAATTACTTAAGGTTGGAAAAAAGGTGGAAGCTGGCGCTGAGTTCTTCCAGACCCAAGTTGTTTTCAACATCGAAGTTGCAAAGAGGTTTCTGGACGAAATAAAGGGATACAATATTCCTGTCCTGATCGGCATTTTCCCCCTCAAGTCCATTGGCGTAGCCAAGTACTTCGACGAGACCGTTCCAGGAGTTAAGGTTCCCAAAGAACTTTTAAGCGCACTAGCTAAAGCAAAGGAAATTGAGGATAAAGAGAAGCGACGAGAAAAATACAATGAAATAAACCTCAACTACTTCACGGACTTCATAAAGGAAATCAAAAAAACTACATCGGCAGCCGGATGCCACATCATGTCCGTAGGATACGAGGAAATCGTTCCAAAACTCGTTAAGGCTGTTTAATAAAACATAAGCCTAGTTTCTATGCGAATTTAATTCCTCTCAATGTCTCTTAGGTAAAGTTTAAAATCTCTGCCGTTAGAAAAGTGCTCACATCTCTCTGGGGAGAGGCGCATGGAAAAGGAGAGGAAAATTACAGTAGCTTTCTTAGCGATTTTGCTTATTATAACACTTCTCGCATCATTTGCACCTGACGTAACGACAACAACAATAACCTCCATCGATCCCTTTAATGGACCAACTTACTATGTTTCAGCAGACCCAATCCGGATACCGGGAGAGGGACTTAACACCAGCATCACCCTAGGCATACAAGAAGGATCGGCAAACACAACTTACACTTTAACGATTAACGTAACCGACCCCTCTGGCAACTCATTCATAAAGGCTCTTCTTGTAACGACCAATGCCTCAGGCTCAGGAGAAAACACCACAAAATATTACGGGGATTTTCCAGGGGCGCACACCAACCTCACCGGAACCTATATCATGGCTGTCAATGAAACCCTTGCAACCGGAAACTTCACGGTCGGCTTAACGGACAAGCCTGAATATGGTCCAACGGACACTGTTTATATCCGAGGCTCAGGATATCTCGAGCCCAACGAACACGTGTGGGTCAACATAACCTTTGGGGCAGATACCGTTTTCTCGCAAAATAAAACGGCTGTCAATGGCGTGGTGGAGGCCGATTGGACGATTCCAGTGGACGCCAAGAACGGAACCTATACGGTTATCTTAACTAATGCTACTACTCCGGGTACCATAAAGGTGCTGCCTGACATCCAAAACTTCACGGTTTTTGTGGTAAAAATCGATTCTATTGATCCAGATAGGGGGCCTGTCGGGACGGAAGTGCGGGTTTTAGGAGAAATCATTGAGCTAAACGGATTCTACCAGATTTTGTGGGACGACCAAAATGTAACGCCCGCGCGCCCCGCTTTAGGAAGAACGGTAAATGACACTTTCATGGTGCCTCCTTCTGTTCTAGGTAATCACATCATAACCTTGCTAGACACCCTTTATGGCATAAACTCCACACCTGTACCGTTTAACGTTTCTGAAACAACCTACTATGTTTTTGCGGAACCAGATTGGGTGCAGGAGGGTCTTTACACAAACATAACCATTAGTTTATACGGAGGTGAAGCGAACAAGAATTACACTTTCATGATTAATGTAACTGATCCCACAGGAGTATCCTCTACCGCAGATCTTACCGTCCCATCTAACGAAACCGGCTCTGGGGCTGGATTCAGAAGATATTGGGATAAATTTGTGGGCGGGAACGTTACTAAATTTGTGGGTGTCTACAGCATAACAGTTAACGAAACTGATCTCAACTTAACTGGAGAATTCATAGTAGGCTTAACAGATAAGCCAAAGTATAGGAGGGAGGAAACTGTATCCATCCGAGGCTCGGCGTATCAACCAAACGAAAACGTGACGATTAACATAGAGTTCGGCGGAGAATCCGTTAGAGGCTACCCTAAAATAAATGTAACGGCCGACGAGGAAGGCATAGTAACAGACTCTTGGTTTATCCCCATAGGCGCCGAGCCAGGAACCTACACTGTTACCATAACTAACGCCACCACACCAGGCACCGTCAAGGAACCAGCCGACGCCCAAAACTTCACAATCACGGGCGTTATTTGCCAAATTCAAACCCGAAACCTCGACAACGAAACCGTGGCTGGTGTAACCGTTGATGTTTGGAATGCTACAACGCCCATAACGCAAGAAGAATTACCTGTAACTTCTGACGACACTAATACAACGGGTTGGGTGAGATTTCCACTCGAGGCTGGCAACTATACCTTTAGGGCTTTATGGAGGGCGGAGGTTGTGGTTGATAGCTTAACCAATCAGAGCGTCATGGAAAACGTTATATTGAACATGACCTGTCGGCTCGCCCACATTAGAATAGCGGTAAAAGATGAAGTCAACACTCCACTTCCTCTCATCGATGTAACTTTGGTTTACAACTACAGAACGTGGTATGGTGCTCCGCGTGAGGAGGCTCCATCCTTTGAAACTAACGCCTCTGGGATCGCAATTCTCAGCAACACAATTACAAACATTTCCTACACAATTGAGGCTCGACGTTTCAACAACCTATTTAACCGTACGTTAATTGAAAATCTAACGGCTTCACGTTGGATCAACATAACCTGCCCAACCTACACCCTGTTTGTCCATGTACTGGACGCCAATGAACTCCCAATTCATAACGTTCAAGTAGAGGTTTATGAATGGAGCACCTGGAGGTCACAGGGGTCAAAGGCCACAAACCAATCAGGGAGCACCGATTTCTCCATTACATTTGGCAGGTACAAGGTTAGTGTGTCCAACTATAGCGCACAATTGAAATGTATGGTTGTCATAAACGAAACCGTCATAGATTTGGTCAAAGAGAATCAATGGATACTGGTTCACTGCAGGATTTTCAACTTGGGCCTCTCCGTGAAAGTTGTTGACTATTTTGGACAGCCTATTCCTAATGCCTTGGTGGAGATAAAACGAGAAGGCGTAAAAATAGAGGGCGACCTGCTAACCAAATCAAATGGAATTGCCTTTTTGAACAACACCATCGGCGGTGATTATCAAATTTCTGTGCATATAAGGGGGAGGCCCTGCGGAACTAAGACCCTATACTTGGATGAATCAAAGGAAATAGTGTTCAAAATAGATGGATACGTGATGATTTTCGGATATCCCCTGGAAACCAGCCAGTTGATCACCCTGATTTCAATGAGCCTGCTGATTGTTCTGCTCAGCTTGGCGCTAGCTTACAAGAAGCTTCCACTAATAATCGGAAGAAAAAAGCCGTCGGAGAAGGCCGGCTAAATCAGAAAGATTTATAATACTCTCTGTAAGCCATAAAATAGTCGAGAACACGGATACCCATGAAAGTCTTGTTTTAAAACAGGGTTGTGCATGTGTTGTCTGAAAGAAGAATTTGTTCTCCAAGATGTGAGATGTTGCGGTGCGCAAAACATGCCCTTGTTTTGCGCGGAAATACTGCATGGTGTAAGTGGACCGAAGAGGAATGCAACATAGCGAACTGCAGCTATGCGACTTGCGTTAAAAGGCGTCTGCTTCCTAATGGCATTTGCGGAGAAACGGTGAAACGAAAAACCGTTGAGAGAAAGCCTGAAGAAGAAATAGTGCCCGTGGTGAAGCTTCGAGGGAAAGCCTTGCGGAAAATAGGTGAAAAGGAAATCTTTTAGCGGCAAATCTCAATTGTCTGTTGAAGTCGCTTCGAGAAGTTAGCTCGGAGTTTTGTCTTTCCTAAACCTTCTTTGATATTTTTGTGGGTGGGAGGGGGTACATAGTCAGTCCTACGCAGTCCTAATCAGTGATTTTGGCTTGAATGGGCAGGTTTAGGTTTCGAAGTTTGCTATAATCATAAACTTTATAAAGCAAAAATGTCATAAATTATATGCTAATATAGTAAATATGGTGGAAACATTGCAAACCGAGGAAGAAATGAGCAGGTTCTCAACTGTTTTTGGTGCCTTAAGCAATCCTACTAGGCTTAAAATCCTTTTTATTATAGGTGAAACTAAAAGACCTCTCCACATTAAGGCGGTTGCCAAGGCCCTGAAGATGGATTACGCCGCGGTTTATCGGCACGTTGGGGTTCTAAGGAAGGCAAATTTGTTGGAGGTTTTTGAGGTGGGGCGCTCACGGGTCCTTTCTCCACTTCATATGGATCTGGTAAAGCAGTTTGTTCAGCTCGCGAAGGAAGTGGCTTAACTTTTTAGCTAACTTTTTATGACGAAATAAACTTGATAATTTACAAAAACTATAAAAATAATTTTGCGTAAAATGGACTTCTGAGGTTTTCCCTTGAGTCGTTACTACATAGAGAGAAAAAGTGTGATTGCTGCTGGAACTGCCATCTTAGGGGCCGTCGTAGCGGTTCTTGAAATGTCCCGTTTTTTGAGAATTCCTTTCCCTCTTTTCCCCCTTTTAAAGTTCGATGTCGTCGGAATCCCCATGGTTATAACCTATCTCTTCTTCGGCTTGCTCCCAAGTGTCGTCACGTGCTTAATATCCGTTGCCATCATATCCTTTCGCAGCCCCTTTAGCGGATCCATGAAGGGGCTCGCCGAATTTGCAACCATTCTGGGCGCATACCTTATTCTAAGGGGAAAGAACCCGACCACTTCTTACAAAATTAAGGCATTTGCTATGGCTTCCGGCATATTTTTGCGGGTTGTTGTGATGGCGGTTGCCAACATTCTTTTCCTTCCGGTCTTTTACTCAAAATATTACACAACCCAAACAGCGATCATGGTTCTTCCACTTATATGCTTCTTCAACGCAATTCAAGGGGCCATCAGCATCCTCGGAGGATTTCTTGTTCATGAGGCGGTAACACGAAGGCTACCATCTTTAAGAGCTTAACAATTCAACCCAATGATACTCACAATAGTAGTCAAATCCTTTAGGTATGCAAAGCGTGGAAAATCTTTACGTGACTTTCACTCTTTTTACGACGGGGGGCCTTATCTTTTTGAGCACCCGGTATCCGCAATAGGTGCACTTTATCCTGCCGCCGCGCAGTTCAAGTTCGTCAGATGACACTTTGGCGCCACACCTTACGCACTCGTACACAAGCCCGTTAGAACGCTTCTCAGACATAGCAAACGCCTCTAAAACGTGGTGAGGATCGTTCTTTAAATGTTTTTAGTTTATTTTCCATTAAATATAAGAGTAGGGCATTGGCGCGCGCTAATATAGAAAGGATTTAAATTTGTCAACGATTTCCTTGATTCCATCGTCTAGGGTGCACTTCGTTTGGAATCCTAGCTTCCTTATTTTTGAGTCATCAAGTGTATAGGATAGTTGGGGCTGCTCCACTTTCCTTTTTTCAATTTTAACCTTTGGCACGTGTTTCTTTATGTTTTCTATGAGCTCGTTTAGGGATGCGTTTTGCCCAACCAAATTGTAAACTTGCCCCCTGGTTCGCTTGTCTGACGCGGCGAACAAAAAGCCCCTAACGACGTCCTCCACATGTAGGTATGGCCTTTTCGCCCTTTCGGCGCCGATCCACACGGTTAGCGGCATCCCCACGCATGCAAGATAGGTGAACCTGTTTACAACAGTGTCAAACCTCATGGCCGGAGCGTATCCATATACGGTTCCGAGCCTTAGCACTGTGGTGTCCAAACCATTTTCTTTGCTAGCACGGATGCACTGTTGTTCGGCTATTAGTTTGGATTGTGCATATGGGCTGGTTGGCTGGCACTCATGACGCTCAGTAACGACTCCCTCTGTGGTTCCATAAACAGCCGCGCTGGAGGAGTATACGAATTTTTGGACGCCAGCCTTTTGGGCGTGATCTAAGACCTTTTTGGCCCATTTGACGTTGACTTCCATGGTTAGTTCCTTTTTCTCGTAGGATAGGGGCACACTTGTTATGCCTGCAAGGTCAAAGACTATTTCAACGTCTTTGAAGGCTGTTTTCAGGGCTTCCTCATCTTTTATGTCGCCTTCTATGAATTCATATTTTGCGTCTAACGGTAGATTCATCAGGGAAGCGTGAGTTTCTCTAAACATGTTGTCAATTATTCGGATGGTTTTTCCTTCAAAATTTTCATGATTAGGGATTTTCCTGATTAGCTTTGATCCGATGTAGCCAGCCCCCCCGGTCACTAGTATGGTCATGTCTTACACCAAGTTTAGGTTCGTCGCTCTACTTGTGTGGTGGTTTTTCCCAGTTGTATGGCTCTCCTGTTTTGGGATCTACTATCGTTGGGTCGTTCCAAGGCCTTCTTTCTTCGTCTGGGTTTTTGTAGTTGTATAATCGCGTGGTAAAGTATAGGGTCAGCGAGGGCTCGTTGCTTACGGTTTTTGTTCCGTGCCAGTAGTGGCCGGGTATCCTTACGATCTGGAGTTTGTGCTCGCTTGCCACTATCTCGTCGAGTTGTTTCGTCTTTTCATCGTAGGCGCAGATTCTCATGGCCCCCTTCAGCACCATAAAGTAGTCTACCTGTCCTTTCAAGTGTCTGTGCCACGCTCTTATTATGCCTGGATAGCTGTATGAAAGGTTTGCCTGAACTACCCATTCGTCTCCAAGCAGGTCTTTCCAGTCTTGGCGCAGCAACTCCATGAAAAAACCCCTTTCGTCCGGAAACTTCTTCAACTCATATATTTTTACTCCCTCTAACATAATGTGCACCTTTTATGCGTGAGATGATGGTCTTCTGTTCTTGACCAAATCTATTTAAAATTATATATGAAATAGAGAGTTAATAATCGTGCCTAATTTAGTGATAGTCATGAGACTCTTAGTGATTGGTGGCAGTGGCCTTTTAGGCTTTAAGCTCGCTGAGCTGGCAGTGGATCAGTTTGAGACGCATGCCACGTATAACTTTCGTCCAGTGAAGCTTGAAGGGTGCAATTTTGTTAAGCTAGACAAGACTCTTAGAGATGATACATTGGCTATAGTGAAAAGGGTTAAACCAGATGTTGTGATTGACACGGCGGCGCTTCACAACGTGGATTACTGCGAGACTCATCGTGATGAGGCTTGGAGGGTAAATGTTGAAGGAACTAGAAATGTTGTTGATGTTTGTAAAGAAATTGGTGCCAAAATGATTTTCATATCAACGGATTATGTTTTTGACGGTAAGAAGGGGTTCTATAGCGAGGAAGATGCTCCAAATCCGCTTCATTACTATGCACAGACAAAACTTGAGGGGGAGAACGTCGTCAAAGAGGCTGATATAGAGTATGCTATTGCGAGACCGAGCGTGATTTATGGATGGAATCCGAGCGAATTGGCTGGCTTAAAGTCAAGTTCAGGAAAATCCATGAACTTTGTGATATGGGCTGTCAACAAGTTAAGAAAGAAAGAAGAAATTAACATAGTAACCGACCAGTACAGTTCGCCCACCTTAGCTGATAACCTAGCTGAGGTTTTATTAGTTCTTTCTAAATCTAAAAAGCAAGGGGTCTATCACACGGCTGGCAAGTCTTGCCTAAACAGATTTTCGTTCGCCAAAAAAATTGCTGAGGTCTTTGAATTTGATGGCAGTCTTATAAAGCCCGTAACCAGCGACATGTTTAAGCAAGCAGCCGAGAGACCAAAGCGATGCTGCTTAGATGTGAGTAAGGCTGAGAGGGAGTTAAAAGTGAAGTTTCTAACGGCGGAAGAGGGCCTAATGAGAATGAAGGAGCAAACGGGGGATTAGAGATCGTAAGTATTAAAATGTACAGCTTAGCGATTTAAACTGGTTTGAGTGCGGGGTTTGTGTTTTGAAGGGCTTGATTTTGCATGGCGGATACGGGACGAGGCTTAGACCTTTGACCCACACTGGACCTAAGCAATTAATACCCGTGGCGAACAAGCCTATCTCGCAGTACGTGTTGGAGAGTCTGCGCGAGGCTGGAATCCACGATATCGCGATCGTGTTAGGGGATATTTGCCCTGAGAAGGTGAGGGAACATTATGGAGATGGGAGCAAGTTTTGTGCCAAGATCACGTACATTTATCAGGGTGAGCCAAAGGGGATTGCTCACGCGGTTGGGTTGTGTAAGGATTTTGTGGGCGACGACCCCTTCGTTGTGCATCTTGGTGATGACTTGATTAAGGGTGGCATAAAGAGGTATGTGGAGGAGTTTAAGAGCGCTGCTTACGATGGGATGGTCCTTCTTTGTAAGGTTAAGGAACCGCAGCGATTTGGAGTTGCTGAATTTGATGCCGATAGTAAGCTCGTTAGATTGGTTGAGAAGCCTAAGGTTCCGCCAAGCGAGTACGCTTTAACAGGTATCTACTTCTTTAAACCAATAGTTTTTGAGATGATTAGCCAGTTGAAGCCTTCTTGGAGAAATGAGTTGGAGATAACTGAGGCTGTTCAGCTTCTGCTTGACAATGGGTTTAGCGTTGGCTACAGGTTCGTTGAAGGCTGGTGGAAGGACACAGGAACTCCTGAAGACATTTTGGAGTCAAACAGGCTCATACTAGACGAATTGGAACACGAGATAAAGGGAAAGGTTGAAGATGAAGCATCCGTTCAGGGGAGAGTAGGCATCGGCAAGAAATCTGTGGTTAAGCTAGGCGCCATCATTAGAGGACCCGTGGCCATTGGAGAAAATACAATGGTGGAGGCCAGCGTATACATCGGTCCATACACCAGCATCGGCAACAACGTGGTCATTAAGAGGGGAGAGATCGAAAACTCCATTCTAATGGATAATTGTCTAGTGGACATTGATGAGAAGATCACGGACAGCATCATAGGCCCATACTCGGTAATAGCCATGAATCAAAGGGGCAAACCAAAGGGTTACAGATTCGTTATAGGCGAAAGGTCAAAAATAACAACTTAAAGGCAGAATTGAAATGTCCTATGGAAAGCTTTAGCCTTTAGTTATTTTTTCATGGTAACATTTATGCGCGCCCCAAATCCTACCGCTGCAAATTTCAGTTTGCGGCTGTATTCTTCCGTGTCATAAATGCGCCTGCCGTCAACAACAGCGGGGGTCCTCATATTCCTAACGAAGTCTTCAGGTTTGATCTCTTTGAACTCGTCCCACTCGGTTGTGACGATGCAGCAGTCAGCCCCCTTAATACACTCAATGGCAGAAGATGCATACTCAACGCGGTTACCAATAATCCTTTTGGCGTTAGTCGTCGCCGCCGGATCGTAAGTTATGGGGTTGGCTCCTTCTTCGAGAAGCCTGTTAATGACCTTTATAGAGACGGCTTCGCGCATGTCGTCGGTGTTGGGCTTAAAGGCTAATCCTAATATAGCTACGCGCTTGCCCTTTAGATGGCCTACCAGTTTTTTAGCTAGCTCTACGGCTCTGTACGGTTGGGTTCTATTCACCTCATCGACTGTATTCAGGAGCGTCGGGTTATGGCCTAGGTCTTTTGAAAAGGCGATCAACGCCTTAACATCTTTGGGTAGACAGGAGCCCCCGTACCCCAGGCCAGCGTTCAAAAATAGGGGGCTGATGCGTCTGTCTATTCCTATGCCTCCGGCTATAGCTTTTACATCTATACTTGGGATTTTTTGGCAGATGTTGGCGATTTCATTGACAAAGCTAATTTTGGTGGCGAGGAAGGCGTTGTTGGCGTATTTGATGAGCTCGGCAGTGGGTAGGTTGGTTCGGATGACAGGAGGCATGTCTTCTTTGTAGAATTGACGGTACAGGCTCTCTAAGGTGTCTCCTGAGGTTTTGTCGTGTTCACCAATGATAATGCGGTCGGGGTATAGAACATCGTAGACAGCGGATCCCTCACGTAGAAACTCCGGATTCATGCATAAGCCGAAGTCTATATCGCACTGCTTGTTAGAGCACTTTTCGATAACTGATTTAACTATATTTTGTGTAGTGCCCGGAACCACGGTGCTCTTTACCACCACTAGATGATAGGCGCCCTTTTTGTTTAGGGCTTCTCCAATTTCGCGGGCAGAGCTTTGGATGTATTGTAGGTTAATGCTTCCGTCAGGTTGGCTTGGGCTAGCTACTGTGATGAATGTGATGTCCGTGTTCAAAACAGCATCTTCGCGTCCCAACACGCACTTGAGAAGCCCATCTTTTACGGCCTTTTTGAGCAGCTCTTCTAGGCCGGGCTCATAAATGGGAGAAGCACCTTTGTTAATCAAGCTTGCCTTTTCTGGGTTGTTAGTTGACATAATGACCTTGTAGCCTTTGCTAGTGAACCCTACTGCCGTGCATAATCCGACATAACCCGTTCCAACAATGGAAATGCTATAAGGGGTCACGGCCTTGAACCTCAGCTTAGTCTATTATACCATTAATTATAAGTTTCGGTGGCAAATATTTGGATTAGGTGGAGTTAATGATTAGAAAGGTGGTGATCCCAGCGGCTGGTTTGGGCACCCGTCTTTTGCCAGCCACGAAGGAGATGCCTAAAGAGATGCTTCCCATATTCACAGTGGGCGTGAAGGGTAGGGTCCGTTTAAAGCCGATGTTGCAGGCGGTTTTTGAGCAGTTATATGATGTTGGTTTTAGGGAGTTCTATTTTATTGTGGGCCGTGGGAAGAGGGCCATAGCTGACCACTTCGCCGCGGACTACAACTTCGTGAAGGTTCTTAGGAGGGAGAAAAAGCGCGATTTGGCTGGAGAATTAGAAGAGTTTTACCGAAAAGTAGGTGTTTCATCAGTGGTTTTTGTGAATCAGCCGGAACCCAAGGGTTTTGGAGACGCGGTGTTAAGAGCTAGGCCTTTTATTGAGGAAAATTTCCTTGTTCACGCGGGCGACACTCACATTGTTTCTCCTGGGCACCCTCATCTAACAAGATTAATTGGGATACATGAGGAGTTAAAAGCAGATGCAACATTTATTGTGCAGGAAGTAGAGGATCCGAGGCAGTACGGGGTCATGGAAGGAAACAAAAAAGTTAAGGATGTATATACTGTTAGAAAGGTAGTGGAAAAACCGGAAAAGCCTCCAACTAAACTGGCCATCATGCCAATTTATGCATTTAACACATCGATATTCAAAGCTTTAGAGGCGATTAGTCCGGGTAAGGGCGGCGAGATGCAGCTCACCGATGGAATTCAGATGTTGATTGATTGGGGTCTCAAGGTGTTAGCTGTTAAGTTGGAGCCACACATGATTAGGTTGGACATCGGGAATCCTGAATCATGTTGGGAGGCCCTGAACCGATCGTATCAGTATTTTTGCGAGAGAACCGAAAAATGATAGATCAGATAATACTTGAAGATACTGAAAGAATAAGGCGTGACTTAAAGAAGACCCTTTTCGAGGGAAAACGTTTTCTAGTTACGGGTGGTGCGGGCTTTTTAGGTAGTTGGCTTTGTGACGTGCTTGTAGGCTTTAACGCTAGAGTTGCTTGCCTAGACAACCTATCGACAGGTAAACTAGAAAACACAGCCCATCTTTTGGGAAATCCGGAGTTCAAGTTCATTAATGAAGACGTATGCACCTTTGAAAGCGACGTTAAATACGATTATATTCTTCACTTGGCCAGCCGAGCCTCGCCGGAAGAGTATCAACAACATCCAATTGAAACGTTGCAAACAAACTCTTTGGGTAGTTACAACATGCTTGAGCTAGCTAGAAAACACGACGCCACAATCTTATTCACATCGACTTCGCAGATTTATGGAGACGCTGAAGTGGTGCCTACGCCTGAAACCTATTGGGGCAAAGTGAACCCTACAGGATTTAGGTCATGTTATGATGAGGGGAAGCGCTTTGCCGAATCTTTGTTCATGGCTTTTCATCGGACCTATGGGCAGGATATGAGGATAATAAGGGTTTTCAACTCTTATGGTCCGCGCATTAGGGCGGATGGCCCATACGCAAGGGCGATCTCACGCTTCGTAACCCAAACGTTGGCGAACCAACCCATAACTATCTATGGCGACGGAAAGCAAACAAGGTCTTTCTGCTATGTAAGCGATACCACCGTGGGTCTACTACTACTTTTGACCAGTGAGAAAGCCAAGGGTGAGATCATAAACATTGGAAATTCTGAGGAAATAACTATTTTACAATTGGCTCAGAAAATTAAAAAACTGGCCGGTAGCGCATCTCCCTTAACTTTTTATCCCTTACCCAAAGACGATCCGAGAAGGCGGTGTCCCGATATCACTAAAGCAGAAAAACTCTTGGGATGGAAACCGAAAATCAGCTTAGAGCAAGGGCTTCTGAGAACCATCAATTGGTTTCGCGAAAGATGAGGTAAACAGAGTTGCGTCACATTTTCGTTGATCCTACAAACCTTCATTCTTCAGCCTCTTGTTATCTTGTTCGCGGTTCAAAAATAGAAAACGTTACCGTCGTTCCATTCACGCTGATAGGAATTTTAGAAAGACTCAAACATAAAGAACGAGTTTTTGTGGGATTTGATGAGTAAATTTCTGATAATTCACTCTGGCGTAGACGTATTCGGTGGCAGCGAAAAGGTATTCCACAATCTGATGAAAACTAAGGTTCCGCCAAGCGAGTACGCTTTAACAGGTATCTACTTCTTTAAACCAATAGTTTTTGAGATGATTAGCCAGTTGAAACCTTCTTGGAGAAATGAGTTGGAGATAACTGAGGCCATCCAGCTTCTGCTAGACAACAGGTATAGCGTAGGCTACAGGTTCGTTGAAGGCTGGTAGAAGGACACAGGAACCCCTGAAAACATCTTGGAGTCAAACAGGCTCATACTAGACGAATTGGAACACGAGATAAAGGGAAAGGTTGAAGATGAAGCATCCGTTCAGGGGAGAGTAGGCATCGGCAACAACGTGGTGATTAAGAAGGGAGAGATCGAAAACTCCATTCTAATGGATAATTGTCTAGTGGACATTGATGAGAAGATCACCGACAGCATCATAGGCCCATACTCGGTAATAGCCATGAATAAAAAGGGGCAAACCAAAGGGTTACAGATTCGTTATAGGCGAAAGGTCAAAATAACAATTTGGAAAAATACACGCACAAATGGTTTTTCGTGGAAAAAGGCGCGCGCTCAAATTGGTAAATGTACAATAGCCTAAAGAAAATAAAAAACATTAAAATCGTAGGTTACCAAGCTCTCATAGGGTGGCAAGTTATGTGTATTAGTGCGATCGTTCTAACTAAGAATTCTCAGGACACCTTGGAGCCTGTTCTTGAAAGACTTCGACCGTTAGTAGATGAGGTAGTGCTTGTGGACGGAGGTAGTACGGATAAAACATTGGAAATAGCTAAGAAGTACGCTGATAAAATACTTTACGATGAAGGCAAGGGATTGGGGTATGCAAGGGAGATTGGAAGGAGAAATTGCAGTTGCGAATACATTGCAACGGTTGATTCTGACGCAGTAGTTAATCCCATGTTCTTTGAAAAAGCTGTAGCTTTAATGGATAACGATAGTGCTATAGGCGGGTTATCAAGCAAAATCGTCCCTATAATCGATAATCCCAAAAATGCTATTGAGAAATTTCAAATTTGGAACATTGCCATACAGAGCCAATTAAAATACCCTGAATATCCACATCCAGTGCAGGGTCTTAATTGTACCATAACCCTTTACCGGGCGGAGGCTTTAGAGAAGGTTGCTGGTTTTGACACTAGAATGAAGTTGTGTCTAGAAGATGGCACCATAAGTCATAGGTTAACTGAAGCCCGCTTTAAGCTGTATTACTTGCCGATAATAAGTCAACATTTAGAGAGAGCTAGCCACTTCAAGGTTAATAGGAAATATGGTAAGGGATGGAAAACTTACAGAAAATATTATCCTAAATACGCAAAATTTGGACGCCGATATGACATAAAAGTTTTAGCTCACATTATACCCGTGTTTCCCTTTCTCTACTGGATTTACCGGTACATTAAACTATACTGGAAAACGCCGCTCAGAAAGGAAATTCTAACGTTAAGTTTGATGGAGACGTGGAGACACATAGAAATCTTAAGGGGGCTGTTTGAACTGTGATGAAAATTGTTGTTTATGGAGCGACTAGAAGCCTTAAGGATATTCCGCTTGTGGTGTCTACTGGCTTACAAGAATTGATTATGAATTGTCAAAGTTTCCTGATATGAAGGTTGCCGGTTATACGCGACTCCGAGTACTAACAACCGCTTAAAAAACATAATTTACGGATTTCTCATAGATTACGTCACTTTTGCTATCTTACACTAAATTATTTCAAGGAGAACTTTTTGTATATACTTGTCAACGAAATCTATGATATGCAATAACCTTATAGCCTTTGGTGGCGAATCCAACGGCTGTGCATAAGCCGGCATATCCTGTTCCGACGGTTGAGATAAGGGGGCGTCTTGTTGAGGCTTGATTGCAGGATAGACAACCTCAACCCTTTTCGTACTGATGCCCAAGTGTCTAATAACCGTTCTTTCTGCGGCTTCGCTTAACGGCAAAACCGCCTTACAGGGCTCAAGCCTCTCCAACACTCGATTCACGGCGTCAGGCTCATCTAACTCCTCATAGCTCCTAAAGAAAACCCTCACGGACTCCAGGTCAACAACCCATGACTTAGACCTTAAAGGCTTCGCACCGTTACAGAAATGAGCGGGGTTCACAGGAATGGAAGGTAATTTGCTAGTCTAAAATAGGCCTTAGAGAAAAACCCTAGGCGAAAAACCCTGTAGCGTACATCCTCCGGCGGGTTCTCAACGAGGCTTAACCACAAAGGGTGCATGGATAAGCATAAATCAACGACACTGTTGTCTTTCACTTTAATAACCTCTAGCTTAATACCGTAGAAAGTTAACGGTTACATTTGGAAATTGGGTTTTATTAAACCAAGCGCCTTACACTTTCGTTTTATCCGCTCTATGACAGAGGGTTTTAACATGACACGCATGACCTCCTCATCCGAAACCCTGCGGATCACGTGTTGCACACACATACGCTTCTTCCACGATTTCCTTAGATTTACGATGTTCCAAATAATCGCCTTAAGATAAGCGGCGGCCAGATCCCTTCTTCCCTTTAAAGCTAGCTTAACTGAGAATAGGAGCATGCGTGTTAAAATCGGCGGTAGGTACCTCACCAAGTTTCTCAGACTATAATTCTTGATGAGGGTTGTAATGTGGTTTTTTCTGTCGGAAAAAATGGCCTCGGGGCTACGTCTCGTCCCCATCGTCGCCCCACCTTTATGGTAAACCACCGAGGAGGGGACGTACACTATTTTATAACCCCTAAGCCATATCCTCCAACAAAGGTCGGTTTCTTCATAGTAAATAAAGTAATCTGGATCGAGGAGGCCCACCTCCCTAAGAACCTTCCGTTTAAACACGGCTGCCGCGCCCTTAGCATAGAAGACCTCGTCAACTTTACTATATTGTTCCCTGTCTTCCTCAAATGCACCGCGTTGAGATACCCTCCCAAGGTAATCTATGAAGCTCCCGGCAGCATCTATATGAACCCCATCATCCAAGAGTAGTTTAGGCTGCGCTGCCCCAATGTTAGGATCAGACTTCATAACCCTGACCACTTCTTTTAACCAATTTTTATCAACCCTTACATCGTTGTTCAAAAGGACTACATAGTCTCCCAAAGCCTTTTCAATCCCCTTGTTATTTCCCTGAGCAAAACCGTAGTTACGGTCAAGGGCTATAACCTTAAGTCTAGGCTCCTTAAAGTTCCTTTTTACGTGTTCCACACTTCCATCTGTAGAGCCATTATCAACAAGAATCACTTCAAAATTCTCGTAGTCAGTAACAAAAAGTGTTGAAAAACAATCGTCGAGGAAATGTTTCCCATTGTAATTTAGAACTATAACAGATACAAAGGGTTGAAGGCTTGCACTTTTAATCATACATTCACTCACCAAACGAACGGTATAGTTCCCTAAGCTGAGGAATGACAGCTTCATATGAAAACTCGGTTTCTACTTTGGCTCTGCCTTTACAACCCATCTCCTTCCTTAATTTCTCATCGCTAAGAAGCGTTTTAATCTTCTCAGCTAGATCGTTAACGTCTCTTGGCTTCGTTAAAAATCCCGTCTTGTTATCAACTACAATCTCTGGTATGGCTCCACTTCTGGACGCCACCACAGGTTTTCCACAGGCCATAGCCTCCACTAATACGTAGCCGAATTGCTCCATCCAGCTCTTGGTTGGAATTGAAGGCAGTACGGTAACATCAGAAATGATGTGCACCTCTTGAACTCTATAGTAAGAAACTGAATCTAAGAAAAAGACACATCCTATGATGCCCAAATCCATTGCTAATTTCTGGAGCTCGATCTTAAATGGACCCTTACCAACAATCACCAGAACTGCATGTGATACCACATTAGTTACCTTGGCAAAGGCCCTCAAAAGATACTGTAAACCTTTTTCTGGGGATAAACGCCCAATATACAACGTCACAAGTTTATCTTCTATTCCAAGCTTTTTCTTTAACCCACTTTTCACCTGAGGGCTAAAACGCTTAGTGCCGACGCATGCGGGTATAAAATGAACCTTATCAGGCTTTACCCCCTCGGCTATTAACCTCCATTTAGCTGTAAGTGATGGTACACGAAAGGCGTCAGCCCATTTATTTACCATGTATCTTAAGCCAAATCGCCAAGGAGGAAATACCATGTTCTCCCAGCTCATCACCACCGTGTGCGTCTTAGAAAAGGGCTTGCTCATAAGTGCTTGAAGCGAAGAGTATGTATAATTTTCTATCGTGTCCACGACATGATACTTACGTCTCCTTACCACTTCAAAGATGTGTGGCTTAATGCTGGAGTCAAGTAGAATGGTTCGAAAGACTACAAGTTTCTTGAACCTCCAATTGTTCATGAACGCTTTGGTTAATCCACCATATGGCAGGGTGACGACATTAGCCTTAATGCCTTTCAAAAATGGCATGTATTCATCTGGAGGGGACGAGGTTATATAAAAGTCGATTTCAAACTCATCCATCAATAATTTCAGTGGCTCCATTTCCCAAGGTGAAAAAAATGATCGGAAGACCGCTATTTTCACTTTGGAGTTACCTCCAAAAAGTACATGACACTATACCGTTCATTAGTTTCATCCTCTTAGAGTATATCTATGAAAGCATGCCTAATTACAGTGAATCAGCCCTTACCTATTTAATGTAAACGCTAGTTCTTTAAATTTATTATAATCATCATCTCCTCTTATTTCGTGACACCTGGGGGTTCTATGGGCACATTACATGTCGAACGGCTTAATACATGTGTCAGTACACTCAAAAGATATTAGAAGAAGATCTGGTTCTTACAAAAAAGCATATAATTTGATTGGATGGAAACCAAAGATAGAAATTAGATCAAGGGCTTAGATTATTTAAGAAATGGATAGTTCCAATGTTGGAGAAGGGAATGTGGAAAGAGAAACGGTTACTTTAGTAGTGCCAACAGTAAATAATTTCGTTCACTCTGCTTATATTTCAATCCACTCTTCTGCGATTTTCTTCCTTAGGCTTACATCCATCAATTTCTTCAATCCATCAATTCCCTGCGTGGTCGGTTGAACGGACATTACGGATGGTAGGAGAAACGCTGGACTATGCGAATACACGCTCTATTTAACTACTGAACCGCTGGACGACCGACCTTGTAAATTTTTTACCATTACGTATTTAATAAGTTTCTTACCAAGCGCCTTTAAATTCCATACAATTATAAACTGTTTCTGCATTAAAATGGCTAGGAAGCGTGAAAGCGTTGCTTAAGGTGATACCTCCCATAAAACCGTACTTTCCCATCAAAGATGTGGAACGAATAAAGGGCGACTTGGAAAAAATCCTGCGATCGGGGATGCTCACCTTGCATATATACACCAAGGAATTCGAAAAAAAATTTGCAAACTTATGCAGAACAAATTATGCTATAGCCGTGAACTCTGGAACAAGCGCCCTAGAAATCGCCCTGAGAACTATGGGATTAAAAAACGGAGATGAAGTACTGGTTCCAACAAACACTTTTACCGCAACTGCGGCCACAGTATTCTTCGCCGGAGGAAAGCCCGTATTCACCGATATAAATCCAGAAAGTTTATGCATTGACGCCGAAAATGTCCAAAGATACATGACCCGTAAAACTAAGGGCGTGATGGTGGTTCATATAGGTGGACTGGTTTGTCCAGATATCAAGGCAATTAAGGAGATCTGTCATGACCATAAGTTGTTTTTGATTGAGGACGCTGCTCACGCCCATGGTTCTACTGTTGATAAACAGCCGGCTGGATCCTTTGGCGATGTGGGGTGTTTTAGCTTTTATCCGACTAAGGTTATGACGACGGGTGAAGGAGGCATGATAACCACTAACGATTTGAAAGTGACGGAAAAGGCTCAGGTGCTCAGAGATCAAGGGAAGGAAAATTTCAATAGCAACATCATAGTTAAACTAGGATATAACTGGAGGTTGCCCGAGATAAATGCGGCAATCGGAATTGTCCAATTGGAAAGACTGCCTGGGATCATTGAAAAAAGAAACATGATAGCCCGATGCTATGACAAGGAACTGAAAAAAATGAATGGAATAAAGCCGTTGGGGATGCCGACCAACACGGTTAGCAACTACTACAAGTATGTTGCTTTTCTAGATCGCGAAATAAGCCGAGACGAATTTAAACACAACTTAGGCGAGAAGGGCGTAAAATGTGGGGGGGAGGTCTACTGGCCGCCGCTTCACCTGCAACCAATATACCAAAAACTATTAGGTGTAAAAGGGGGAGACTTTCCAGTGGCTGAGGAGGTTTGCGAAAGGATGGTTTGCCTACCCATGTATGCCCAAATGACCTTGGAAGATGCGCGATATGTAATTGAAAATATTAATGAAACATTGTCTGAGCTTTTAGGAGGATGAGATGGTTGGTTGTTCTCGTAACTGGTGGATCAGGATTCATTGGAGGTCATCTGGTAGATAAATTGGTTGATAAGGGATATGATGTTCGAGTTTTTGATCAAATTAAGCCCTTAAGAAATGATGTTGAATGGTTTCAAGGGGACCTCCTTAATGATCAAGACCTTTTATTGGCCTGTAAAGACGTTGAAGTTGCCTATCATTTGGCTGCCATCGCAGACGTAGGCGTTGCCTTATCTAATACGAGCGTTTGTATCAACATCAATGAGGTTGGGACGGTTAACCTGTTGAAGGCTTGCAGTTCTCGCGAGGTGGAAAGAATCATTTTGGCTTCCACCACATGGGTATACGGTAGGACTGAGGGCATTGTTACCGAGGACTGTCTCCTGCCTCCCCCTGAACACATTTACACGAAGACTAAGATTGGTCAGGAACACCTTGTAATTGCTTGGCAAAATCATTTCGGACTGCCTTACACAATCCTGAGGTACGACATACCTTACGGGCCTAGAATGCGGTCAAACATGGCAATAGCCATTTTTGTAAGAAAGGCGATGCGAAAAGAACCAGTAACGATCCTTGGAGATGGAAGTCAGGGAAGATGCTTCATATACGTCGAAGATCTAGCCGAAGGAAACGTGGCTGCCTTGTCGAAACTCGGGAAGAATCAAATTTTTAACCTTGGGGGAACCGAGTTTGTAACCATAAACCGGATAGTAGAAAGCCTAAAGCGAATCTTCGGTGATGTCTTGATTGATCGCCAACCACCCAGACCAGGAGATTTTAAAGGGGCTAAGATAAGCATTGAAAAAGTCGAAAGGATGCTGGAGTGGAAACCGAAAACACCTTTCCATGTAGGCCTGAGAAAGTATATAAACCACGTTAAGCAGGAAGGAACAACAAGTAAGTAAATTTTGAAAGTCTTAATAGCGTTCGAGCTTTTATTTTGGAGGGGTGTTTCTGTGGTATTTACCGTGAAATGTCTGCCGTTTCGAAAATCGTGCACAAGCTAGTTTCGTCGATTTTCATAACACCGTGAACGTATACTGGATTGAGTCTATTAGCTCACATATTTCATCAAAAAGTTCATGTCCGTAACTAAAATTCCTTATGCCCCAAATTTTTATAAATCTCTTTAAACGCAACCTAGAGATTAACGATTGCCTTAACTTGTAGCCCTCCACGCTTAAGATTTGCTTAATTACGGATGTTAGCGAGTTACTTGGGTAATTCAGAAAAATAAAAGAACGCCTTCTTGAGCATCTTGATATTTCTAATAAAGTTTTCTTCAAATTGGTTATAGGTCTTATGAATTGTAGTGTTGAGAAGCTGATAATGGAATCAAAAACCATGTTTTTAAAAGGTAAATCCGTTGCGGAACCTAACACAAAACTAACATTGCTTAACTTTAGTTTTTGGCGTTTGATCATTTCCTTGGAAATGTCTATTCCAACAACAAAGTTGAAGAGGTCAGCCATATTAACTGTGAACTGCGCGTTTCCGCATCCTACATCTAACATTAATCCCTTAATGGCTCGCTTATCTAAGAACTTGTGGACTTTAACAATGTTCTTCTTTAAAAAATAAATGTCCTTGCAACCCCTTACCTTGGCTTCATCCTCTATGGTTAATGCTCTCTCATCCCATGTTTTCCTCTCCTTCTTAACCTCTTTATACCCCAATGTTCTTCACCTTACATATGCTAGTTCCCTTTTTCCTTCATACAGGCGAGCATCATGAGAATTTTTTGGCATGCTTTTTACTCGGCATGATTTTTAGATAGCTTAGGGAGTACGGGTAATTAAGGCTTAAGATAAAAGCATTGAAAAAGCCTTTGCTATTCTTGATGTTGGGTGTGGCGGTGGGGGCACCCTACGCTTTTTCTACACTATTTTCCATGACACAAACCTAATTGTTGGGGTGGATATATTAAAGGGTGAGATAACGCCAGCAAAACAAAATTTGGCAGATATAGAATCTTTAGATCAACCTTTGATAAATGGCGTCGAGGGTTTCCATGTTTTTCACCCAGTCGGCCTTTTCTTCCACTATTTTGAGGCATTTTGAACCGAACTCCTCTCTAGGCTTTTCATTTTCGATGAACACGAGAACTTTTTCTGCCACTTCGGCGGAATTTTCCTTCTCTTTGTTATGGATTCAGCTCAAAGCTATGTGATGCAAGATCAGGCATACTGTGCAGAACATTAATCAACTCTTTAACCTTTTATCTCTCTTAGAACTAAATTACATGAACTAACAAGTTTCAAGAACACATGCCGCGCGCGATCGAGCGTTACATTCTCTCAAAGGCGAGACCATAGTTTATGGAGCACATGGGTGGCGCTATTTCATTGAGAATTTCCTCAAAATATTTAATGGATATGTTACAGAGCTAACCACACGCATAGACATCAAACACGCCCTCTTAACACGCCAGAAAGAAGCCTTAAAAATGGCTAAAGGCAGATGGAGAATGCAAACGCAAAACTTACGATCCATATCATCTAGTCATGGAACGCAAAAGTGCGCCAAGCCAAGCATGGAGCTATGAAGAGTTATTGGCTATGGAGCAGAATCCTCTCGGTCATCCCAAAGCCTAAAAAACCCACTGAATCTTGCGCCACTATGAGCTTTTTGGGGGAAAGAGGCATGCCATTGGATAAGTAATCAGCTTCAATAGACTAAAACCTTCACAAATAGCACATCATTTTCATAGAATATTGCACCATAAATTTTATAGCGCGCGCGCACATTTTCCTACATATACCTAACATGGAAACTGACAAAATGATTCCTCTCATGATCAGCACAACAATCATCCTAATAGCCTTTTACGCAACAATAAAATCCATCTCAAAACTAAACAAGCCAATATGCCCAAAATGCAAAACCCCATTCCAACACAGAATAGTATGCCCAAAATGCAAAGTCTACATGAACACAGAAAACAAACAAAAATACTGGCCCCGCATCCATAAATGCCCGCGATGTAACTACACCACCCTAACATAGGAGCCCCCAACATGAAAATAATCCTAGCCGACATACCCCTAAAACACCTAAAAGGAGAAGCCGCAACAGAAGCCCCAAACTTAGGTCTCCTCCACATAGCCTCCTACACAAAACACAAAAACCCAAACACACAAATAAAATATTTAGAACCCTACTTAAGCCTAAACCAGCACCTAAAACAACTAAAACAATTTAACCCAGAAATATACGGCCTGTCCTTCGCCACACCACTAAAAACAGAAGCCTACAGCCTCATAGAAAAGGTCCGTAATACCCTACCTAACACGAAAATAGTAGTTGGAGGCACCCATCCGACAGTTAACCCCATAGAAGTACTTCAAAAAACACCTACAGACATATGTGTAATTGGAGAAGGCGAAAAAACCTTCACACAAATAACATTCGGTATGCCACTCGCCAAAATAAAAGGAATAGCCTACCGACAAAAACAAAAAATAAAAATAAATCCACCCCAACCACTACTTGAAAACATAAACTTCATGCCAGCCTGGGGCCTCATAGACTTCAAAAAATACAACATCCCAATAAAAAAGCAGTGGCCCGTCGCCTACCTCCTCCCGAGCAGAGGATGCCCCTACAACTGCACCTTCTGCAGCAACCCCGTCTGGAAAAACCAGAAACCCTGGGTCAGACACAGAACCCCCGAAAATATAGCCCAAGAAGTCCTGTACCTACATAAACGCGGCGTCAAAGAAATATTTCTGAGATCAGACACCTTCAACACAAACTCCAAATGGACAATCCAAGTATGCGAAGCAATAAAAGAATTAAACCTGCCCAACATTTGCTTTCAATGCAACCTAAGATCAGACAAAGTAAACCATAAACTCGCCAAAGCCTTATCGGAAATAAACTGCTGGCTCACCCACATAGGAATAGAATCAGCCAACAACCGCGTCCTCAAAGGCATAAACAAACAAATCACAATACAACAATCGATCCGAGCATGCCGAACCTTAACCCAACACAAAATAAAAGTGTACGGATTCTTCATGCTGTACAACGCATGGCTAGAAAACAACCAACTAGAATATGAAACAACCCAAGAATGCCAACAAACCATCAAATTCGCAGAACAAATGCTTAAAAAAGGATACATAGAATACGTCAGCTTCTATTTTGCATACCCAATAATAGGCTCGCAACTGCACGAAATCGCTAAAAAACACGGCTTAATCCCTGAAAATCAAGGCATAATCAAAATGCAACTTCCAGCAATCGCAGAAAGAGAAATGCTGAAAACCCTAAGAAAAGGTTTATGTCTACAACTAAAAAACGGCTTCGAAAAAAATATAATCAACAAACAAAGCGCCCCAAGGATATACCGAAAAATTAAGTTGCTACTACAGATCCTGAAAGAGGAGGAAAACCTTGAACCTAGACGTAGGATTGGGAGGAACCCCACTCAAAAATCCAGCACAATACACATAGCGCGCGCTAACACTTACCCTTAAAAGACAAAACCTTCAACCTAGTCTTGCTTAATTATGGATGTTTGTGAGTTACTTGAGTTCCAAAAAGTCAAATAAATGAAAGAGCGCTTTCTTGAGCACCTTGGCATTTCTAATAAAGTCTTATTCAAGTTGGTTATAGGTCTTATGTGTTGTAGTGTTGAGATGCTAACAGTAGAATCAAAAACCATACTTTTAAAAGGTAAATTCGTTGCGGAACCTAACACAAAACCGACATTGCCTAACTTTAATTTTTGGCGTTTAATCATTTCCTTAGAAACGTCTATCCCAACAACAAAGTTGAAGAGATCGGCCACGTTGACTGTAAACTGTGCGTTTCCGCATCCTACATCTAACATCAACCCCTTAACGGCCCGCTTATCTAAGAACTTGTGGACTTTGACAATGTTTTTCTTTAAAAAATCAATGTCTTTGCGCCCTCTTACCTTGGCTTCATCCTCTGCGCTTAACGCTTTCTCATCCCATGTTTTCCTCTCCTTCTTAATCTCTTCGTACCCCAATGTTTTTCACCTTACATATGCTAGTTCCCTTTTTCCATTCATACAGGCGAGCATCATGAGAATTTTTTGGCATGCTTTTTTATTCGGCATGGTTTTTCACATAGTCTAGGGAATACGGGTAATTAGTATTTTTCTGAAATTTGCTGCCCTGAAGTTGTAGTGGCCCTTAAAGTGCATTTCATATTAACCTTTGATAAATGGCGTCGAGGGTTTCCATGTTTTTCACCCAGTTGGCCTTTTCTTCCACTATTTTGAGACATTTTGAACCGAACTCCTTTCTAAGGCTTTCATTTTCGATAAGTGCAACCACTTTTTCCGCCACTTCGGCGGGATTTTCCTTTGGCACTATGAAGCCGTTGGTGTTGTTTTCAATCCACTCCCTGTTCGCAGGGATGTCCGTGAGCACGGATGGCAGGCCACACGCCATGGCCTCTAATAGGGTGACTGATGTGCTGTCGCTTAGGCTGGTGGATATGTAGATGTCGCTGGTGTTAAAGTAGGCGGCTAACCTTTCGTGGGGAATATAGCCGGCAAACCAAATGTATTTTTCTATTCCCAATTTTTTGGTTAGTTTTTTAAAGTAAGGGGTGAGGGGGCCCTCATTTCCTATGATGAACCTGGTTCGTGGCTCTTTGCTGAGAATTAGGGGAATTGATTTGATTAAGGTGTCGACAGAGTAGACGGGTCTGTGGCCCCTTACGCAGATAACGATGGGATTGTCCTTCCAACCTCTTTCATGCCTTATTTGGACACCATCGATCTTCGGATTGAATTCTTTTAGGTCCACACCCCAGGGGAAATAGCAAATCCTTTCCTTGGGATAGCCCAGGGAGACGGCTCCCTCCAGGACCGCCATGGAGTCAACGGTGACCACATCCGCGTGCTTTAACGCGAATGTCACTAGGAGCCGGTGGGGTAGGGACTTAGGGCATAGCAAAATGTCGGAGCCCCAGCAGGTCAGGAGGAATGGATGATAGCCTGATAGGGCGCAGTAGACCCCATAATTAAAAGCATAGTGTCCATGGAGTATGTCCGGCTTGACTCGGCGTACCATCGCCTTCAAGAGGACGGCGTTTAGCAGTCCTCTGGGGTACCATAGGGGCTTAAAAACACTTTCGATCCCCGAAATTTTCTCCGTATTAAATCCATGAAAGGTCACGCCCTCTATTTTTTTAGGCTCAGCAAATGAAATGGCATGGAGGTCATATCTATCCTTAAAGTGCTTAAGGAATCGCTCAGTGTGAATGGATACGCAATCGTCGGCATAGCAGATCTTCAACCCAATTCCCCGAATGGCGGCCCAAGCGCTTCGATCAAGGGTTGTAATGCTCTATTTCCTCTTTAAATGTTGCTTTCTGCATCTTTTATGCGGTCCCAAAGGTTTTGTCCCATAAGCCCCTCGTTCGCTTAACGTGTCTTATCTCGATCTCTTCGAGGAAGTACCGCAACAAAGTTTCGCCCACATAGGCGCAATCGTTAACCATGCAAACTTTCATTCTTCAGCCCTAATCCGTTTATAAATTCCCGTTCGCTCTAACATATGCTTTTTCGATAGAAATGGAAAAATAGTTAAGACCTGCATATCCACCAGCGACGATGGGATAATCTCCTTTTTGGTCAGTTCAATCTAATTTTTTACAAAAACAGGCATAACCTAAAGTCCAAGTTTTATTTTCATCTAAACCATCTAGATAGAAACACAAATATGGTATAACTCCACGTAAAAATGGTAACAGAAAAATTCTAAGAATTCTATTCTTTATGAACGCCATCGATTGCCGTAATGCATTACCTAGATACCAGAAGTATCCTCCTCTGGGCTTTATAAAAACAATTTTAAAACCAACGGATTTGAAAAGGTATTCAAGAGCATATGATGTAAATCTAAAGTAATCATGAGGCGCATAATGTATTCCCCAACCTTGGGGAGCCGTTAAGAACAACTTTCCCTCATTCTTCAATACTCTATAAAATTCTGAAAGTGCCTTCTCTGGTTTTTTTATATGTTCTAAAACCTGTGTATTTAAGATGGCATCTACAGAGTCGTCTCTGAAAGGCAAAAAAGTTAAATCGGCAATAACATCAAGTTTGGAATTTTTTCTCTTGGGTAAAACAAAATCTACAGCTACATAATTCGCATTCGGAAAAAAGACCTTGTATAGGCATTCGCCAGCACCAGCATCGACAAGAATCGAATTGTCAGAAATTTTCTTAGAAGCAAATTTGACTAATTCAACTATTCCATAGTGTTCAGCATCCATTTTTTCTATAACAGATTTAGGTATTAATTTTTTAAGAGCCATTCATTTTTCCCTTCATTTTAGTCATGCACATGTACAATTCAAAATGAAAGCAAGCAAATATGACTTTTATGTTTTTGCAAAGGAAAAAACTTTCATTCATCAGCCTCTATCAACCTTACATTCCTGTTTCTTTTATACTACATTGTTTAACTCAGTTATGAATAGGGGGTCTCCAATGAAGGCAAGATAACTATTAATATCAGAATGCTTTCATCTCAAGGTTGATGGCAATCATCGAGATTAAGATGGCCGTTTCAAACGAGGGGAAACTTCGTTAATGAGGATGTGCATTATAGGTTTGGATGCCTTAGAATGCGATCTTGTTGAAAAGTTTGGGTTAAACAATCTGAAACAGAAGGAATTGTATGACAAAGACTATGAGCGTATAGGCTGCAAACCCTGCACTAAACTCGGTCCGTTAAAACTTCAGAAAGGCTCGAAAGTGATCGAGAAAAGGAAGAGATAATGAAAAGACTGAAGGCATTAGGATATCGGTGAATTGGATGCACTTAAGGCCTCTAATTATAACCGCCATGGAAGCACTTCACGGGGCTAACAAGCGTACATTAGAGATTCTTAAAAGGGGAAAAAATTTTAAATTGGATTATGTTGTAGTTATCGACAAGAGGGCTTATAAAAGGGCAGTCGATTCTTTCCCTGAGCTTCCTAGCGTACTTAAAAATTATTCAACCTATTTTATGAACGTTTTGGAAGAAAAGACTGTTAGATACTTTAATCGGATTGTAAGGTTTACATACTCTTATAAAGTAGTTCAGACCTTGAAAGAAATTGCTGAGAAAGAGAATGTAGACCTTTTAATAGCGCCACATGAATCTCTTTACTTAACATTGCTCCTACTAAAGGTCAGTAAAAAGGTCAATAGACCTTGGACTACAATGTTTAATTTGACACCCCATTTCGGAATCTTTCATATAAACCACCTAATCACTGAAAAGAACCCATGGATAGAATTTTTTAATAGAACTAAATCTTCCGGGATTATTGAAGCGACGCTGAAAATTACACAATTCTTTATTTTACTTAGGGTGTTGAGAGAAACTACGTTTTTAAGTGTAAGTCCTAACATAATAATTGACCTAAAGACATTTGATCCTCAGCTGAAGGGGCACGTAATTTATCCAGGAGTCGGAATAGACTTTAACAGGATAAAGGCAGCTAAGCCGTCAAGGGAGAAACATGATGCAATTTTTTTTGCAAGGTTAATTCCTCAAAAGGGGTTATTTGATATTATAAAAATATGGAAAAAGGTTATTAAATCGATCCCTGATGCAACTATTGCTGTAACTGGAATAACAACTAGGTCAGTTTACGTTGATAAGTTTTTAAAGGAAGTTAAGCAGGAGCATCTCGATAAAAATATAAAGTTTTATGGTTATCTCCCTCAGGAAGAATTAATTGGTTTAGTTAAATCCTCCAATTTTCTCGTTTATCCAAGCAGGCTTGATGCTTTTAGCTTAGTAATATTGGAAGCCTTGGCTGCGGGGATTCCGGTGATAACCTATGATATTTTACCCATTCGACTTAATTATGAAGCCTCTGGAGCTGTCGTATCTGTACCGTTAGGGGATCATGAAGCTTTTTCTGAAAAAATTTTAGAATTTATACAAAACGATGCCCTCAGAAAGAGACTTTCAGTTAAAGCATACAGATTTGCAACAAAATTTTCTTGGGAGAAAGTGGTTAAAGCGGAGAAAGAGGCTTATCAAATGGTTATGAAACAATACATTAGAAGATGATTGCATCCTGGAAAATATGCAAAGATGAAAAAGTAAACGATTTTAAATTTTAAGGGCATGTTATGTAAAATTAAACGGCGGTGGAGTGCTGAGTGTCGGGTGTTCCTCGTCCAGTGACGCGGGTTGCGCGCGGTGCTACCTATATGTTTTTTCAGGGAATCGCTTCCTCTTTCATAGGGGTAGTTTACATTTTCCTGCTGATTCGTTTCCTCCCCCCTCCTAATGAAGGCCCCGAAATGGGCATCTATGCTCTCCTAACCTTCATCCACAGCCTAGTGGGAGTATTTGGTTCGTTATCTTTGCCCTCGGCTTCAGCAAGGTACATTTCCCGATACATTGGCGAAGGAAATGTTGAAAAAGCTAAAGGTGTGGTTACCCGCGTGTTGCAGGTTTCCCTACTAATTTCCGTTATTTTATCCATTTCGCTCTTTTTTTCCGCAAATTGGATATCCATGACTTTGTTAGGCGATCCAACATGGACTCTGTTATTTCAGATTTTCGCCTTCCTTTCCTTTTTCACCGTCCTCCGTTTTCAGGTCTTAGGTTTTTTACAAGGCCTACAAAAGATTCGAGAACTGGCTACACTAAACCTAATGTACGATATTGTAGAGAAATCTTTGGCTATTTTCCTACTTTACATGGGCATGGGGCTAATTAGCGTCGTCTACGGCTGGTTAGCAGGCTTCGGGGCCACCTCTCTGGCAGGTTTGATTCTAACCGCTAGGTTTCTCGGAATATTTGGAAAACCTCACCCATCAAAACCCCTCATAAACTTCTCCTATCCCCTATATGTTTCTCAAATTGTTGGATTCTTTGCGGGCTGGATCGATCAACTATTAATTTTACCCTTTATGGGCGTTGCCATCCTCGGCCTCTACAACGTGGCCAATAGAGCCGCTATCGTTCCCAGCATAATTTCTGTTTCCATCGTCACCGCCCTTTTTCCACAGCTATCAGAACTGCACGCACGAAAGGGAAAAGACACTTTACGGCAAGCCTTCCACGTCTCAACACGAGTGGTGTTAGTCAGCTTTCCCGCCATACTCGGGCTCGCAGCTCTGGCGTACCCAATAATTGTCTTGTTTGCCGGTATAGATTACGCCGCCGCTGTTTTACCTTTGACCATCATTTGCTTTGCTTCGCTCTTTGGAGAAGTAGGACTCGCTATCGGCCCGACATTGATGACGATCGAACGCACCAAGATCGTGTTAAAGCTTACCATAGCCTCCATAATCACAAACACTGTCGTATCTTATGTCACCCTGGCTCATCTCAACCTAGGCACGACCGGGCCAGCTTTGGCTAGGGTTTTCACTTCCATTGTAAGCTTAGGGCTAGGGGTCTACGCTTTAAAAAGATACCTAGAGATAACCTTTGACAAGGATGCGCTATGGAAAGCCTTAGCGGCGTCCATTATTATGGCGATAGCCGTGGTGTTCCTGCAGAAACTCATTTTTAACCTGTATCTGCTTCCTCTCTATGTGGCCGTTGGCGCCGTAGTTTACTTTCTCTCTCTGGTCGCTCTTAAAGCTATCAAGAAAAGCGATGTTGAGCGGGTGCGTGACTATCTTCCTTCCAGATTAGAGTGGGCGGCTTCCTGGCTGGACCGCGTGGCAGTCGCTGGATAAATTTTGTGGGAATCGTTGAAAGAATGGGAAGAATGTATCATCTGCATCGGCTTACATTCTGCGAACTAATATGTGACTTCATAGACGCATACGAGTATGTACACGCCTCCAGTCCGGCTAGGATCTGCCCTAGAAAGATACGCTTGCCTAAAATGTTCTAGACTGATTGTTGACGTGCCCAAAGCCTTAGTTTCTGCTCCATAATGCATTAATTTGTAAATAACCGTGTTCGTGCCATTTTCATTCCATTGCCAAATGGTGGAACTATCTTGCGTAGTCCAGTTTCCGAGTTGCAACTCGTCTAGACCAAGTTCTGGATAAACGGAATCGGCGATTCTTATCATCCAATGCCATTTGCCTTCGTCACCCCACCCGTACTCCACTACTTGATACGTTGTTTGATCCACATAGAAAGTTGTGAAGACCACAACGTGGGTCACATCGTATGTCTTTAGAATTTTAATGGCCTCGGTTTCGTTGGACACAAACATTAATCCTATTGTCCCTATCTGAGTTGTGTTTATGGTGCCGTTGTCGGCGAGGGTCGTTTGGTTTCCGAGGATGCTTATCCAGTAGCCGTAGTCCCACCAGCTGCAAACCACCGCTGTTGAAGGCAGATTTGCTCGCATCCATTCTAGGGTGTCAAGCCAATCAGTTACAGTTTCGCTCGGTCTTATGGGTGCACTTGCTGCCGCAATTGTAGCAGGTGAATACGCGTGCGTAAAGGGTCTTAACTCGGGCAGGTAAAAAGGAAATATTAGTAAGATGAGCATTATTATGATGAAGGCTGCGCTGAACTCCTTTCCAACATGGGCCCCAAAATGCATTTTCCGCCTCGGAATCACCGGAGCCTCCTTCATAACAGCAACAAAGGGTCTCAACACTCTAACTAAGGCGATTGCCCAGAGGATGCAGAAGGCCGGAGCCATAAGCAAGGTCAACCGTATCATGGAACTAGCGAAGTATATCGTGGTCAAGGTGAAGATGCTCAAGTAAATGTTTCGGTCGGTGGGGTTTTGCAAGGCAAAGAACAAACCGACGGGTATGAAGAAGGCGCCTATTCCATACTCATAGTAAAACGATGCCCATGCCCCCGGTCTGTGCTCTGCAACTGATTCTGTAATAACTCCCCTTACTAGGGGATTTAAAACAGTTAGGAACTTGCCTGGGGTTGCACCAAGGAATCCCGTCTCTCCCGCTAAGAAAAACGCGGCAACGGCGAGGACAAAGAACGAGGAGGTTAAGATAACTTTAGTTTTTAGGCTTTGAACGTGACGGAACAGTTCACATAAACACAATAGCAAGAATACTGCTAGTACGGGCAGGTTAAAAGTCTCTGTGAGAAATCTGAATCCTCCCAGAGTTGGAACCTGAGCCGCGATGAAGAAAGCAATGCCAAAAGATACACCGTAAGACAAGAGCAAATGGGGCGAATACCTGCGAAGCAAGATTAAAATGAAGACAAAGAGAGCGGTCATTGAAATAGGGTATCGAGCAGCCCCCCAAGAAGTGCACATGTAACCAAGGGACAACCCCGCGCCGACAGCATAAATTATTTTGCTCCTCAGAGGCCTCTCTTTTTCAATGGATCTAAGGAAGAAGAAGGAAAATAAGAGGAGGGCAAAAATTCCCACGGCTTCGTCGTCACAGAAACCGAGCGAGGTGCGTGCAATATAAGATGCGTTTAAGGCGAGAAACAAGGCTGCAAAAAGGCCGGCTTCCTTACCGCCAATGTCTTTAGCGAAAAAATATATGACTAGACATGCCAGTGTTCCCATAATTACTGGGAATATAATGTGCAACTGAAATAGGGTTATGGATAAACCTAGAGCCCTTAACACAACATACAATGATGCGGTGGTCATCGCTATCCCGGGAAAAGAAACCCTCGAAATCTGCTGTCCAAATGGATGCCACCTCATGTAGTCAACCCATGAATCCCATGCGGCATAGCCGTTTTCAACCAAGTACTCCGCTGAACGATAATGGAAATATGGATCAAATTCTGACAGATAGTATCCCCAACGGAGAGGTAACAGCCTCACCATAAAGGCGAGGAAAAGAGCAATCGAAAGGACGGAGACCGTTAGGAGGGAAGAATGGGATATCCTAAAATGAAGAATTTTGAGCCCCTTCAAGGCATCGACCAATCTTTCCCTGCTGAACCACTTAGGCATGGCATTTAAACATCCTTCGAAGCTAAATAAACCTTTTGTGTAAAAATGTTACCTATAAACGTAAAGTCCCACCGCATTTAGACAGCAAAGATGAGAAGTAGGAGGTTGAGTCCTGTCACATTACGAGACATCCTCTCGGACAAGCTTGAATCATGGGAGCTAGATCTCCTTTTCCAATCATATGACATTATCGGCGACATTGCGATCATTCGAGTTCCTGAGCCCCTTAGAAATAGAAAAGAGCTCATTGCTGAGGCCCTTCTGCAGACCCACAAGTGCGTGAAAACTGTGTTGCAACAAACAAGCCCGGTTTCTAGCGAGTTCCGCTTGCGCAGGCTGGAGTGGGTTGCCGGCCAAAAGAAAACCGAGACCGTTTATAGAGAATATGGTTGCGTTTTCAAGATTGACCTAGAGAAGTGCTACTTTTCGCCTCGCCTGTCCTATGAGCGGATGAGAATCACCCAGGGGGTTCAACCCGGCGAAGTTTTGGTCAACATGTTTGCGGGTGTGGGCTGTTATTCTATTCTTATCGCCAAGCATGCTAAGGCCAGAAAAGTCTACTCCATTGATCTCAACCCCGACGCGGTTCGCTACATGCTCGAAAACATTCTGCTCAACAAGGTCCAGAACCAGGTGGTAGCCATCCAAGGAGACGCCAAAAGCGTAATACAACAAACCCTAAAAAATGAGGTTGATCGAGTGCTTATGCCCCTCCCTGAGAGGGCCTATGAATATCTTGATTATGCTTTACTTGCCCTCAAGCCTGTTGGAGGATGGATCCACTACTATGACTTCGAACATGCCAAAAAGCCCGAAAACCCCATAGAGAGGGCCGAAGCAAAGGTTCGAGAAAAACTTCGAAATCTTAACATTGATTTTGAAGTGCCCTTTCGTCGAATTGTTAGGGATGTTGGGCCGAACTGGTTTCAAATTGTCTTAGATATAAGAATACAGCGATTAAATTAGTTGGCGGTCTGGCAAATCTTTTATAGCCTTAGTTATCTAACAATTCCATTAACTGGGAGGGAAGAAACATCAAGAGGAAGTTAATGGAGATTTTGGCCTGTCCCATTGACAAGTATTACCCCCTTGAACTGCACGTCTTCAAGGAAAAGGAGGAAATCGTGGAAGGCGTCATTATTTGTCCTAAGTGTCTGCGCTGGTACCCTATCCGAGATGAAATTCCTGAAATGTTACCAGACGAACTGCGAGAAGAAAAGGATGAATTGCCATTCCTACGAAAATGGAGGGCCCAAATGCCCAAAAACATACTTCTGGAGGGTAAACCCTTTAACCTGAAAGAAGAAATGGAAAAGGGTAGCTGAAACAATTTAATTTCTTTGTTCATCCAAGCTTAATTGTTCTGCATTTCTCGGCGGATTTTAGGGCGGCTTGGGCTATTTGGAGGGCTTTGTAGCCGTCGACGCCTGTGACTAAGGGTTCTTTGTTGTTTAGCATGGAGTTT
>Ga0315312_1000705_pt1 | contig 33527 bp, 30 predicted proteins | sample TDP7_MG_FD_203629 | JGI IMG/M metagenome (GOLD analysis project Ga0315312, IMG submission 203629) | Freshwater sediment microbial communities from Lake Towuti, South Sulawesi, Indonesia - TDP7 | ecosystem: Environmental > Aquatic > Freshwater > Lake > Sediment | place: Indonesia: South Sulawesi... | reverse complement strand
AAACTTCCCGCTCAGAGTAGATTCGCGTTCCCATATTCTCCATTATCCTCAAACTCCATTGGTTCAGACGAGACCGATGGATGTGATAGGCTATAACCTGCGTCCATCCGGGCAGAATTGCCTAGTAGCCGTCCTTTCCTTTGAAGGATACAACATGGAGGACGCTTTGATCTTTAACAAGGCCTCAGTGGAAAGGGGGCTGGGGCGTTCTTCCTTCTACAGGATTTACGATGTCGAGTGCCGCCAATACCTCGGCGGGCTAAGAGACCGCCTTGTCATCCCCGAGCCGGGCATCCGCGGATACCGTGGTGAACAGTACTACCGTTTCTTGGAGGAAGATGGTGTAGTCAGCGTTGAGGCTGAGGTTTCCGGTGGAGACGTTTTGATTGGCAGGATAAGCCCGCCTCGTTTCCTCGAAGAATATAAGGAGTTCGAGATAAGGGGCCCAACAATGCGGGACTCGTCTGTGGATATGAGGCCGTCTGAGAACGGTATTGTAGACGCCGCGTTCATAACTGAGACAAACGAAGGAAGCAAACTCGTGAAGGTCAGGGTAAGGGATGAGCGCATACCGGAACTCGGGGACAAGTTTGCCTCTCGCCACGGTCAGAAAGGCGTCATCGGAATGGTCGTGGCCCAAGAAGATATGCCCTTCAGCGTTGATGGAATAGTTCCGGACATGATAATCAACCCGCACGCGTTTCCTTCAAGAATGACGATTGGCCAATTCTTGGAATCTATTGCAGGGAAGGTAGGGGCAGCGAAGGGTGAACCCATGGACGGGACGCCTTTCATCAACAAGAAGGGCGATGAGCTCAAAAGCATGTTGGTCAGTCTCGGCTTCAGCCATAGTGGCCGAGAGGTCCTATACGATGGAGTCACAGGAGAGAAGTATGTAGCAGACATCTTCATGGGGGTAATCTACTACCAGAAGCTACACCACATGGTATCCGACAAAATCCATGCCAGAGCAAGAGGCCAAGTTCAGATGCTCACTAGGCAGCCTACGGAGGGACGGGCAAGAGGCGGTGGACTGCGTTTTGGAGAGATGGAGCGAGATTGTCTTATCGGACATGGGGCTGCTATGCTGCTGCGGGACAGGCTACTCGAAGAATCTGACAAGTACGTTCTCTACATCTGCGAAAACTGCGGCTACATCGCACACTATGACCTCCGACAACGCAAGTATGTATGCCAGATCTGCGAAGACAAAGCGCGTGTTTCTCCTGTCCAAGTCTCTTACGCTTTCAAGCTTCTTCTTCAAGAGTTGATGAGTCTCTGCATATCGCCCCGGCTTCGGCTAAAGGAGAGGGCATAAAATGTCGATAGAGGAAGCTTACGAAAAACTCGTCGAAGAGATTCGCTTCGGAATAGTCTCACCGCAGGAGATACGCAAGCTTTCGGTTGTGGAGATTCAGACAGCAGATACCTACGATGAAGACGGAGCTGTCATACCCTCAGGTCTTATGGATAGCCGACTCGGAGTTCTTGAACCAGGGCAGCGATGCAGGACTTGCGGCAATACAGCTACGAGGTGTCCTGGCCATTTCGGGCACATCGAGTTAGCTGTCCCAATAATCCATGTGGAGTTCACAAAGAAGATCCAAGATCTCCTTCAAGCCTTCTGCAGAAACTGTGGCCGTGTGCTGCTTCCTGAGAAGTCGATACTTAGAATCAGAAGGCAAACCGCCCGCATCAGAAAGCTGATGGGATCAGTTCCCGACCAGTTCCATCACAATGTGTTGGATAAAGTCAAGAAGAATAGGGAATGTCCCTACTGTGCTGCAAGGCAGCACAAGATAGAGTTTGTCAAGCCAACGGTCTTCTATGAGCATCTGGAAGAAGGTGCACAACGCTTAACCGCAAGCATGATTCGTGAAAGGTTTGAGAGGATAACTGATGAAGACCTCGAGCTGCTTAGCTATGATCCGAAAAGCGCCCGGCCGGAATGGATGGTCCTTCAGGTTCTGCCAGTTCCGCCGGTGTACGTGAGACCCTCAATAACTCTGGAGTCAGGGATCAGGTCTGAGGATGATCTCACCCACAAGTTGGTAGACATTATCCGGATCAACGAGCGTCTGAAAGAGAACATAGAGGCTGGCGCACCTACGCTGATCATCCAGGACCTCTCAGAACTTTTGGAGTATCATGTCACCACCTACTTCAACAATGAATCCTCAGGAATTCCGCCTGCGAGGCACAGGTCTGGACGAGCTCTGAAAACGCTGTCACAGCGCCTCAAAGGAAAGGAAGGCCGGTTCCGAAGCAACCTTTCGGGGAAGAGAGTTGACTTTTCAGCTCGCACAGTCATAAGTCCAGATCCGAACCTAGACATTTGCGACGTCGGAGTTCCCAGCACCGTGGCTACGAAGCTCTCCGTGCCCGAAAAGGTGACTCCGTGGAACATAGCCGAGATGCGAGAGCTAGTGAAGAATGGACCTGAACAATATCCCGGTGCTCTTTACATAGTAAGGCCAGACGGCAAACGAGTTAGACTGGAGTTCGTTCTAGAAAGAGAGAAAGTCGCTGAAGCCTTGGAACCAGGCTTCATAGTTGAACGGCACATCCGAGATGGTGACATCGTCATCTTCAACAGGCAGCCTTCTCTTCACAGAATGTCCATCATGGCTCATTACGTGAAGGTACTTCCATACAAAACCTTCCGTCTGCACCTGTGTGTCTGTCCGCCCTACAACGCAGACTTCGACGGAGACGAGATGAACCTTCATGTTCCCCAAAGCGAAGAGGCCAGAACCGAGGCTCTCGTCCTTATGCAGGTCCAAGACCACATTCTCTCGCCAAGGTTTGGAGGTCCCATAATAGGCGCGATCAGAGACTTCATAACTGCTGCCTACCTGCTAACGCGGCGGTCCACGCTTCTCACAAAGAAAGAAGTGTGCGAGCTATTGATCGCCGCCGGCTACGAAGGACCCTTGCCGAAGCCCGCGGTTGAGAAGCCGACACCGATGTGGAGTGGCAAACAGACCTTCAGCCTCTTCCTCCCTCAAGGATTGAACTACACTTTGAAAGCCAGCATCTGCCAAAACTGCCCGGCTTGTTCACGTGAAGACTGCTCACATGACGCGTATGTGGTCATCAAAAATGGTACTCTAATGACAGGTGTGATTGACAAGAACTCCATAGGAGCAGAAAAGTCTGAAAGCCTCCTTCACAGGATAGTGAAGGACTACGGAACCGAAGCTGGCAGGACCTTCCTAAACAAGACCAGCCAACTCCTTACGCGTTTCATAACTGTGAGGGGCTTCTCCTATTCTTACGATGATCTGGACCTCTCCGCTGGAGCTAAGAGAAAGATTCAGCAGATAGTAAAACGCGCTGAGAAGAATGTTGACGCGTTCACCGAGGAGCTTCGAGCCGGAACGTTAGAAAGGCTTCCCGGACAAAGTCTCATCGACTCGTTTGAGATATACGTAATGAACGAGCTATCTAAGGCGTTCGAGCAAGCTGGGCAAGCCGCCGATTCCGATCTGGAGATGGACAATTCCGGCATAATCATGACAAGAAGCGGGGCTCGAGGATCAACCATAAACATAGGCCAGATGGCTGCGTGTCTGGGTCAGCAGTCTGTGCGAGGGAAGCGGATCATGAGGGGTTACCTTGAAAGGGCTCTGCCTCATTTCAGGATCGGGGACCCGTCTCCCAAGGCAAAGGGGTTCGTCTATTCCTCTTTCCGTGACGGGTTGAGCCCGATCGAGTTCTTCTTCCACACGATGGTCGGACGAGATGCACTGGTGGACACTGCCGTCCGGACCCAACAGAGCGGCTACATGCAAAGACGACTGATAAACGCTATGGAACACCTGCGTGTCGAGTATGACGACACTGTCAGAAACTCCATGGGCGACATTATACAGTTCAAATATGGCGAAGACGGCGTCGATCCGGCAAAGAGCGACCATGGAAAAGCAGTGAACGTTTCTAGGCTTGTCGACCAGATCGATCTCATGATAGAGAAGGGTGAACCTGCCTCGAAAGAGCATCTTGGGGAACGCTTGGACGAAGTCAGGGATCAGCTTACACCTCTTCTGGTCAAGGAGCTCAAGGACAATCTTTCCAAAGCCAAGCTGAACGAAAATGGCATAGACTTGGCGGTCAAGGCAACAGTGGAACACTATAAGCGGTCTCTAGTTGAGCCAGGCGAGGCTATCGGAATAGTGGCAGCCCAGTCAATAGGCGAACCGGGTACTCAGATGACTCTGCGAACGTTCCACTATGCAGGTGTGAGAGAGCAAAACGTAACTCTCGGACTGCCACGGCTCATCGAGATAGTTGATGCTAGAAGGGAACCCTCAACTCCGATAATGACTATATACCTTAAGAAGGAGCATAGCAAAGACCGAGAGAAGGCGACTGAGGTAGCCCGGCACATCCTCTACACCACGGTTCAGGATATTGCCGAATCCTTATATCTGAATCCGGAGACGGGAGGCGTCGCCATAAGAGTCGATCAGCGAAAGATGAAGGAGCGAGGAGGTACGATGGACGATGTCATAAGAAACCTAACCGTTCCGAAGTACTCAATAAAGGTAGAGGAGAACACTGTCTTCGTAGAGTCCAAAAAGCAGACGCAAGCCAAGAAGCTCTTGGAGCAACTCTCATACCACCACATTATAGGTGTGCCGGGCATCAGAAGGGTTCTGATCACTGAAGAAGAAGGCGAATGGGTCATCAGGACAGATGGGTCGAACTTGGCCCGCGTCCTTGAGATTGAGGGGGTTGACCCAACCCGGACCACAACGAACAATGTACACGAGATATCGAAGACATTGGGGGTAGAGGCTGCCAGAAACGCCCTGATCACGGAGGCTGCAGGTGTGCTGGAGGAACAAGGGCTCGACGTGGATTTGAGGCATATAATGCTCGTAGCCGACATAATGTCTGCAACTGGGAACGTTCGGCAGATAGGCAGGCATGGAGTAAGTGGGGGAAAGGCGAGCGTACTGGCTAGAGCGGCATTCGAGATCACGGTTCCCAACATTGTGGATGCAGCGGTCAAGGGAGAGAACGATCTGCTCAAGGGAGTAACAGAAAACGTGATAGTCGGACAAGCCATACCGATTGGGACGGGGCTGGTTGACATCTATATGTCTGCCGTTCCCTCAGAAGGCACGGAGAAAGAACCGATTGGCTGATCTGAAAAAGGCTCTTGCGATAGCTGCGAAAACGGGCAAAGTAATGTTTGGGGTTAACTCTGCATTGACAAGCGCAATGACTGGCAAAATCCGTCTCATTGTCGCTGCTTCGAATTGCCCGAGAGAGGTTCGAGAAGACCTCAAGCATTCCTGCAAACTTTCAAAGATTCCATTCCTTGTCTATCCTGGAACAGGCTTAGAACTTGGCAGAGTATGCGGGAAGCCGTTCGCCGTTTCGACTTTGGCAATAAGGGAGCCAGGGGACTCTGACATACTTGAGATAGCGGTGGAGAGTAGTGTCTAAGGGGATAAAGTTCACTAACCGGGAGATGAGGTACATCGCCCTGTTTGAAAGCATAACTGGGGCAACTGTGAGAGACTGTGTAGTCGATGAAGACTTCGACCGGATACTTTTCATCATAAAAGAAGGAGAGGTCGGGATCGCCATAGGTAGAAGAGGCAAAAACATCTCTCTCCTTGAAAGGATGACAGGAAAGAAACATGAGGTCATAGAATTCTCTGAAGACCCGGCTCAGTTCATAAAGAACGCCCTGAAACCCGCTAGGCTGAGGGAAATACGCATAACTAAGAAGCCCGATGGCAAAACCATTGTTGTCATTTCGGTCGAACCCAGGGACAAGGGAATTGCCATCGGCAGAAACGGGAAGAACGCTGAAAAGCTCCGGTTCTTGGCGAAGCGTTACTTCCAGATAGACAATGTCTCTATCATGTAGTCTGGTCTGATCCGGTTTCCAGGCTTAGTCCGGTCGACAGAAACCTTTATGAAGAGATGTGCGAATTGGCACTAGTAAACACATAGAAAGCGGTCAGAACTAAAAGGTGAAGGCGAGGAAATGGGGAAATCTCCTAGGGGAAAATTCGCCGCTAGAAGACTTGCTACAAACAGAAAGAAGCGGCGGTGGAGCAGTATTTACTTCAAGCGGCGCTTGCTTAGGCTGGATGTTAAATCGGATCCTCTGGAGGGCGCTCCTATGGCGCGGGGGATTGTCTTGGAGAAGGTTGGGCGAGAGAGCAAGCAACCCAATAGCGCTATCAGGAAGTGCGTTCGCCTTCAGCTCATAAAGAACGGGAAGGTCATCACAGCTTTTCTGCCGGGCGATGGGGCTCTGAACGTTGTAGATGAGCACGACGAAGTTATTGTGGAGGGTATCGGCGGATCGAAGGGGGGCGCTATGGGAGACATACCGGGAATCAGGTGGAAGGTGGTCACCGTCAACGGAATCTCCCTTAAGGAACTCGTTCTCGGCAAGAAAGAGAAACCCTTGCGTTAGAAATCAACCCTAGCACAAGATACCCTCGTCGTGAAATCTTCCAGTTCGGCTTTTGATGCGAAGGTCAACTCGCCCAGTCGAGTCTTCCCGAGCCTGAAAATGCTGAGTTCAGGAGGTTTGCCATGTCATCGATGAGATTTTCTCGATCAATCTGAATTTTTCTTTGGGGGTTGGGTATTCTATGGGGAAGTGTTTTTTGACGGGGACGATAATAAGGTGCAGGATCTTGTTCTTTGCGTCGTCCCATATCTCGATCATGTCTTTCTTGATCTGAAGTTCAGAGTGACCCTTCACCACTTCGTATACGGCGTCGAAGTCTGCGCCCGTTCTTGAAAGGAGAACGCGATCGTCAAGCTTCAACGCGTAAACGTCTACCTTCTCCTCGTCGATGACGCTTTGGACCATATCATAGATGCGGTTTACATCTGTCTTTATGTCAGTAATTGCGCCATAATTGCTGTCAGATTTCAAGAAACTCCTTATCAAAGTCTTGACCAGTTTTCCAACGTTCACAGTCTGTTCAGGAAACTCGCCGTGAACCTTCTTCCTTAAGGTTGAGTCGCCTTCCGACGCCATTCAGAGATCACTCTAGAGGGTTTTCCCGCATGACACACAAGGTAACACCATCTTTGGATAAAAGATTAATCTTTTTCATCAGCTGCGATGTGCTGGTAAAGAAGTTATTCAGGCAGTATACACGCCTCGCTAGCTCCTCGGCATCATTACCTGAACCGGATTTCTGAAATAAGACGGTCTGGAAAGAAAAAAGGGGACGCCTTCTCCGAGGCATAATGAGAGCGTACGCCAATCTTTATGGTGGGTAAGGTGAATTGGCTGATTCACGCATCCTACATGGAAAGACTAAGGTGAGACTAAAGTCCTCTACTATATCCTTCCCTCAAGCGAAGGAACTTGGTGACCAAAGAAAGAAACACAGTTTTCTCATAGATGCAGTCAGGAAAGGTATGAGCAGTAGAAGATCTAACCCTAAACCCAAATGGAGAGAAGAAGGTCAAAACTCAATGCACCACCACACATAGAAATCCTTTTCACCTTCAGAATACTTATGCTGATTCATGAAGATTGGTGTTCTTGAGTACAAAGAAGAAAAGTTCATAAACGATGTGATGGCTCGTCTGCCCGGCTCTGAGTTTGTCAAGTTCGGGGTGACTGATGCACCCCTTGAGAAGGTATATGATGTGCTCATTGACCGGCTTAGTTTCCAGATTGAATTCTTCAAGCCAATCATCAAGATGTATTCCCTTCAGGGCACTTATGTTATAAACAATCCATTCACTTCTGGTTGCGATGACAAGTGCCTGCAGAACCAGATATGCGAAAGGCTTGGAATCCCAATCCCGAAAACTGTGCTCATTCCTCCTGTTTACAAGGAAAGAGACTACGCAGATCTTATCAATGATATTGACTGGAGCAAATTCAGGAACTTCCCACTCATTCTCAAGCCCTATGATGGTTACGCTTGGGATGATGTATACACTGTCAGGTCACCAGAGGAGATAGGCAACCTCTTATCTACTATCGGTGGCAGAAAGGTCTTTATTGCTCAGGAATGTCTGAATTATGATACCTACCTCAGATGTTTCTGCATAAACAAGAAGGATGTCCTTTTCATTGAATATGATCCCACGAAAAGAGCGTACCTTGAATCTGAGCTAAGACATATAGATAGCCTCAAACCACAACTCACAGAGTGGATGATAAAGCTGAACGATGCGCTTGATTATGACATAAACACAGTTGAGTGGACAGTAAAGGATGGTAATGCTATCATGATAGACGCCTTTAATGAAGTGCCAGAGGTGCTGCCGCAGTCCATACCTCACGAGTATTACAGATGGATTGTTGACAAGTTTGTTGAATGTGTCAATGACAAATTCGGCAGGAAAAACAAGATGATATTCGGGTAACGCGCTCTACTTATGCGATGTACACGGTATAGATGAATAAGTTCCTGTCTCAACTGCTTTCAAGGTCACAAAGCTACCCAGAAATGGGTTTAAATAAAGCAACGTTGTATCTGATTATGGGGCGATGAGCAAACGCGATATTCATTTAGAAACTTCACAGTTGTAGGTTTGACACTCTGGTATCTATTCTGGCTGACAATGCTTTCACTGGATCAAGTATACTGGTCCCGTGGTGATCCGCTGCATCTATCTAGCTCAGATGATGTGGTAAGGATCTTCTGGTGGGGGACCCTCCATTTGTTTTGGCCCTATGGCTATGGTACTTTTTACTGGTTCACAATTCTTCTGATGTACTCGGTATTTCAGTTGATCGTATCATATGGAATCAAGGAGATTAGCCATCGTCGACGTCTATTGCCCGTCTTGTTCTACAGTCTGCCATTGATCGGGTTAGCTGGGCTTTTCTTGTCTGTTTACTTATGGCATGGCGGCCTAATGCCGATATCGTCTGTCTATGAGATAGTGGTTTCTGGAGAATGGTCTGAGTTTCTCGATGTCTTGTCCACCACAGCTTTCTTTCGGGAATAGCCTTGATAATAGTAGCCTTTACATCTACAAAGGGTAAACATCTGGGCATTCTGACCTTTGCAGATTCAGTGGTAGGAATAATGAATGCTGCCCTTCTTCATATTGTGTTAGATATGGGTAGCTACCAGACACTGTTGGTCTGGCCTACCCCAGGAGCGTTCATGACATCACTTCTCCTACTCGGCTTGTTTGCTGGGGGCGTTTACCAATCAGCCAAGAACCACAGAGACCAGTAGACCTAAGCCAAGAAAAGGACATCTCCTAATCCGCCAGTAGGATCAGGCAAGGCGGAGTTACCTGTCAAAAATGTTGAAAAAAGCGGACCTTCTGGTAACTATGCATGCATGCTTTCCCATTTTTGGTTCACTAAGGCATACAGCCAGCTATTGTTGCTTCTGTATGTTAACTGCGCATACACACATTGGCCTAGAGCTTCTCCAACACACCAGACAAAGGGTCTCCTTGATGGACATCGATGGACGACCAGCCTCCATGCTCCTCAACAAGGCGGGAGTCTTCAAGGTTTTGCTTGTTGCCCCGCAGCAAACTAGATCCAAGCTTGTGGCAAGAAGGTGCAACATCTCGTGGAAGAAGCCATGAAGACACGGCTGTACTCTCAGTGGCTTGCGAATAGCTTAAATCTTTGATATCAACGATGACTTGACATGGTATATTATGTAGCCTACAAGGCTCCGGGCGAATTGAGAGACAGAAGCCAGATAGTTCGTCGCCTGCGAGCCCTAGGCTGCAGACAAATCCGAAGATCCTTCTGGCAGTTGGACAAAGAGGAACTGGGGGCTGCTACGAAGTTCCTTCAGAGCAATTTCACAGTGATTCTAAAGAGGACACGGGAAATAAGAAAGCCTATTTTCACGGCTGAGGGGACATGCAGTGAGCTCGGAAGCCTTGTCGTCGTCGCCTACAAAATCCCGGAACAAGGGAAGAAAGGGAAGGTCAAAAACCTGCTGAAAAGAGCCCCCTGCATTCGTCTCTGCCGTGGCGTCTACGCCTTCTCTCAGCGCCCGGAACGCTTTGACAGAGGCCACTCTCTCGTCGACGCGCGCAGTTTCTGGGGAGCTATCCGTGAGATTGATGAGAATGCTGTGATGGTTCCGCGTATGGTCATCGTCAACAATCAAGTGGTTGAAACTCTACTGGCAGAGGCGAAGAGTCGGATCGAAAGAGAAGTCTACAGCGTCATCCTGGGCTACAAGATTCTGTTCCAGAAGGTGAAGAGAGATGAGATCGATAGGCAACGCGCCATCAGGATAACGCGGAGACTCCGGAGGAGATTCCTAAATGCCAAAAGGGTAGCCGCGTTCTACGAGAACTGGCTGAGAATGGATCTTTCGAACATCCTGATAAGACCGTACCCCGCAGTGAGAGAAGTCCGATCAGTTCTTCTTGAGAGGTACGGAACCGCCCGATAATGTCCAGTCTTTCCGGACACTGTTAACTTATAGGACATGGTGCGGATATTTACCGATGTCTGAGTTCAGTTCAACACAACACTAGGTTCTGTTAAGTCTTAGGCACATCTCTTAAAGTGTTAACCTTCGGCACACATACCAGTTATGGGACAAGGTTCTGTTAACTCTATGGGTGACGTTAACAAAAATCGGTTAATGACTTACTACCTAGCTTCCAGCTTCCAAGACATCGGGAATCCTAGTTTTTCTCAATCCATAACTCGACTAATTCCTTCAGAGTTTCTTCAGGAAGTTCTTCCTTCTTATAATATTGCTTCAACTCTTCCTCAAGCTCCTTAGGCTTCAGGGAGTCAAGGTTAGCCACGTTGCGGTTTACAGGTGGATCGGAAAGTATGTTGAATTGATGGATAAGTATCTTGAGAAGATCACGCCTAAAGTCTCTGACACTTGGAGAGCTGACGAGTTATGGATCAAAATTAAGGGAGACAAAAAGTATGTCTTCGCCCTGATGGATGATGAAACAAGGTTTTGGATCGCCCAAGAAGTAGCTGATTCAAAAACTAATTATGACGCAAGAGGACTACTCAAAAAGGAAAAAGAAGTAGCTAGAAAGAAACCTGAAACCTTCATAAGTGATGGTCTTCCAGCATTCCATGACGCTTACAAAAAGGAGTTCTGGACACTTAAGAATCCGAGAACCGAACATGTTAGTCACGTCAAAATAAAAGGTGACATGAACAACAACAAGATGGAACGGTTCAATGGAGAAGTTAGGGATCGGGAGAAGGTTATGAGAGGACTAGAAAAGGACGATACACCGATAATCAAAGGCTATCAACTGTTCCACAATTATCTTAGACCGCACGAAGGCTTAGATGGTAGAACCCCCACGGAAGCTTGTGGAATAACAATAGAAGGAAAGAACAAGTGGCTCACGCTAATCCAAAATGCTGGCTATGACTTGGCAAACTAAAGGATTTCCAGAAACTTGAGGTCTCTATACTAATGAAGCCTTTTTCAAAAGGTCTTCTGTAATTTCAGTTCTCTCAGAACATGCCATATACAACTCGTCATGGATTGATGTATTTAGTGATCTCAAGTAATATACATGGGTTAAGATTTGAGCTCGATTTGCTTCCTCAACAGCAGGAACAAAATCGCTATCTCCCGTGATCAGAATAGCTTTATTGATGCTATCCTTCCAGATTGCTCTTGTCAAGTCCACAGTTAGTAAGTTATCCACTCTCTTTTGTCTATAGCTCGTAGTAACGCAATCACAGTGTTCACATCTATGGTCGATACGACCTAATTGCCCCAGTCTTACTTGAAATCTCGGGTAGGATTTCAGAGAATAAACGAATTTGTCAAAGCTAGCTTTTCTAGTCCTTTCTTGCCAAGTAGGTGGGCTACTTTGGAACGGGGGACAATCATAATAGAAAGTAAACAGTCTCTCCATGTTGCCACAGAGCAGATTTGAAAATTTAGCGAAGTCTACTTTGTATACTCCAAGGGCTTCTCTAACCTTAGCGAAGTATCCCCCGTCTATGAAGACGTCAACTTTGTCAGTCATTGTCATTCATATCCTATATCAACCTTAGTGCATTCCATCTACCCTAGATAAAACTTCCACGTTTTTCACGAATGCCTGTCGTCCAGTATCGAACGACAGCGATAACAACTGTAGAAAATGGCTCTATTTTTCTATATAAGCTTTATGTATTTTGCTGTGACGTGCCGACAGTTAACGCCAAATCAAATGTGCCTAAGAGTTAACAGAACCCAACACCACAAGATTTATATCTTGGGAATATCTTATAGGATACATAGGAGATATGAGAGATGGAGTGCAAGTACTGCCAATCTACTAAAGTCGTAAAGCATGGTAAAGTCGATGACAATCAGAGATACTTCTGCAAAGACTGTCGACATAGTTTCTTTCAAGGTTCCGAATTTCCAAGAATGAGGACTAAATCGGGAATAATCTCTTCAAGCATTGATTTCTATTTTGAAGGACTAAGTGTCAGAAAGATTCAAACCCAGATCGAGAAGCTTTATGGAGTGTATGTTAGTCAAGTCACGGTTTGGAAGTGGATAATGAAGTATTCAAAGCTTTGTTCCCAATACGTAGAAACTCTAAGACCACAACTTTTAGGCATTTATCATGTTGACGAAACGGCGATCAAGTGCAAGGGCGTTCAGAAGTGGTTCTGGGAGATTATTGATGAAGAGACAAAGTTTCTGGTTGCAAGTCACCTTTCAAGTTCAAGAACAACTGAAGACGTGATGCAACTTTTTGAGAAGAGTATCAGGATAGGAAAGAGAAAACCAGTCTCACTTTATTGCGATGGTCTTCCAGCTTATGTGGATGGCTACAATAAAGTTTTCCGAACACTTCGCAAAGACACAAGACCTGAACTAACAAGAAGAATTGGAATTAGAAATGTCCATAATCAGAATGCTGTAGAACGATTACATGGCACATTGAAAGATCGCATAAAACCAACTAGAGGATTGAAAGACGAAGAAACTGTTAGAACATTGCTTGAAGGATGGGTTGTTCACTACAACTATGTGAGAAAGCATCAGACCTTGAAAACTACACCTGCTCAAGCTTCTGGAATAAATATGAAAAACGATTGGCACTTGCTTATCAAAGAAGCCACAAAACACGATGCTGTTAAAAAGAAAAATGAAAAATCAATAGAGGTGCTGGCTATATGAAGAAGATTCTGGTTAGTTTGCCAGAAGGAGTATTTGAATTGATTCGGAGTCTAAAAGGCGAAATAGGCGAAAGCAACAGTGAAGTTATACGGAATATAGTCATAGCATACCTTTCAGAACAAGGGTTCTTTAGCAAGATGAGCATCAGAGGCATACCAAGTTTAAATAGGGGAAAAACGGATGAAGAAAAACAAGAGTGATATCAGAGCCATAGAGGAAGAGGTCGACTTACTTGATGATATGCTAACCTCGCTGGTAGCAATACTAGAAGAGAAAGGCATCGTAACACAGGAAGAGTGGGAGAGAAAAATCAAACAAAGAATTGAAGGGAAGCCTTCCACAAGTATTAGGGACATCAAAGGTTAGTTGCATTCTCTGCATGTAATATCGGGCAATAGGCATCGCATGATTCACTACAAGTCACTATTTCCTTTAAGCACTCTCGTGTACATTTTTTTCCCTTCGCAGCATAAACATATTGGGCTAGTTCGTGTTTGTTGATTACCATAAGGCAACGGCTTTCATTCCCGAAAAACCGTGTCAGACACTTCTTTTTTAGAGCGATTACTGAGCAGAATCTTGGTTTTTTAGAGAATTTCTTAGCCCTTCTCATGAGAATAACTGCCTCTTCTTGAACGTAAATTAAACCCACATTCGGAACAGCCCAGTTCCTAACCTTTTTGTCTGTTGCTACATATGCGTAGTCAACATAATCCATCACGCGTTCTATTTGTCTCTTTGCTCTCGTAATATTGTCTCTGGAAGATTTCACTTCGACATAAGTGAGCACATGGTCTTTCAGTAACAGTAAGTCAATGTCAGATAGGATGCTACCCCAAGCGATATTCAGCCTTGAATGGGGAATTGCTTCATATCCATTATGCTGGAAATATCTGGTCAATCTTAGAATAATTTTTTCTTCGTTTTTGCCTATGTGTTTTGTTGACTGCGCAATATTCTGGGTTAAGACCATTTTTTTGTGTTGCCTCCTATGATCTATTTAAATAATACATTTCCTCAGTGAGGGGAATGGAACGTGATGGAAGCCTAGAGCTCACTAAGATTGCACAGCCATACCTAACTCTTGTTTCTCTCTTGTGTTCAGGTAACATGTCAGCAGTTACCTCAGGCGTTATGTAGAAATCCCATCTACCTTCCATACTCTGCGTTTTGAAAGCCCACTTAAAAACCTTCATATGAGATTTCTTTTCGAGATTGTCAGGATTTTCCAATTCTACAGAACCATATTCTCGCCCTGTTTTCTTCGCGATAACCTTTAAGTATGTATTGAGATATGGCACAGGTACCCTATGATTATTATCAGAATGAACTATGAACATCTCAATAGAACTGACAAATTTTGGAATTGCTACCGAAATCTTAGCTACAGAGTAAACCCGAAATTCTTCGCCAGTGAGGTCTGGAAGCGGAATTTCGCCTTCAGAGCAAACAAGCGCATGAAGACGATCACAACCACAGAAAGGCTTTGTCTCTCCAAAGCCCATACATCCTTGTACACTCCGATTTGAAGATGCTAATGCAATGGCTTTGAGAGTTTCTGCATTCTGGAACTTCTTGCCGTATTTTGCCAATACTTCCGCGAGATTGCCTGCAAATATGGGAGCAGAGAAACTCGTCCCCAAAAGGTCATTAACTCTTATACCATATTTGTTGAATGATTCTACCCCTAGCTTCGTGCCATCTTTGCAACAATTCCCTCCATGTTGAACAACTTCTGGTTTTGGAGATTCATATAAACATGTGTTGGTAGTACCACAAGTAGTGAAAGGAGACAACTGGTTTGCGCGTGAAATTGAGTTTGTTGACTCTTTCTTTGCAATTGCTCCCACTGCCACTATGGTTACGGCTTGTGCAGGGTCTTGGATAGGATAATTATGAATGTAAGATGAGCAAGGAATACCTCTGTTTGCGAAATCCATTACAGTTCTTGGTTCGATGTTTCCAGCACTGAGTACTGCACATACGTTATTCTCTTGTACCAGCCTGTCAAGATAGGCAGTCAATCCCGGGCTTTCCCTCATAAAATTTATTGATGAGAGAAAAATGCGTGCTTGATTTGAGTACTTGACTATTGCTCGTCTGTAGCTTTCATTAAACAGAAGTCGTTGGTTATCAGAGTATATTTTATAGGAGATTATTCTCGCTTTCGGCTCGGACAATGCTTCACCCAATACAGCCAAACATGCAATAGGCGTACCATGACCAGCATTTTTGCAGCCATCACTGAGGTCTTGAAAATGATACCCATCTTTCGAAATCACTAATCCACTCAGTTGCGGTATATCGTTTACTCCAGAATCCAGAAGGCATATCGTTGGGAGTTGATTTTCAGAATTTTCAAAATCCGTTGAAGAAGAGATGCCTTTGACGGTTTGAGCACGATGACTGCGCGTTCTCTTCCTAGAGGAACGTGCACTTTCTACATAACCTTGCGGTACTTCGCTCACCTTAAACACAAAGTTTGAAATTTGTAGCAGTTCCCTTATTGGCTCTTGCGCCAAACTGACCGAGATAAACTCTTCGTTCTCATAGTCGAAAGGTTGCACACCGATTTTTCTCACGTATTCTACTAGTTTGCCAATATACTCTCTTTTTTTATCACTGGATATGTTTGGAATTAATTGTATGAGAAGAGGTTTGGCTATTTTAGTCCATTCAGAATCTTGTTTTAGGTATTCTGAAACTTGTTCCTCAAACAATAGCGGACCTATTCTCTTTACGCTTTGAAAATACTTTTTGGAATATCTCTCTGTCTCTAGAATTTCAACGAGTTTTGACAGAGGACAAGAAATCAACAACTTGTTATGTTCAATGTTCATATAAGCAAGAACCACAGCAGAAAGACGCTCTAGCACCGTTAACATTTCTGGGTAGAAAACCTGTCTACGTTTGTCAATGGTTCCTTTCTTAGCTGGAAAAAGCTTAGTCGATACTCCTAGAACAACATATAGGTTTTGGTCATCCTTAATTTCTTTTTTCATGACATTTGAAACGGTTAGCTTGATCTGTTCCTTAATGTCTTTTTCTACCCATTCCTCTTCTTCTTCAGTTGGCTCATAAGCAATCTCTTCAAATCCTGTACTAAGCCACACTGCTTTTCGAGGTCTTTTCTCAGAGGTTGTTTCTGATTTCATGAAAATGAAATCACTCGGAATAGAAGAGTTACGCAACTATTCTACCCCGTCACTACTATTCAAGTATGGTTCTGTTAAGTCTTTTGGTATGTCATGTCCTTTAAGTTAACAGTGTCGTCTTTCCGCAACAGTTTAAAGTAAGCCAAAAGTATAGTTCCTTTACCTTTGTTTACAGCTGCTCGACCTGCAGGTGGCTGAGATGTCTATAGATGACTTGTCTACTCTCATAGGTTACCTCCGCGCGGAGTTGATACGCATCATCATCGGCCTAATCATCGTGCTAGCCATATTCATGATCTACAAAGTGATCAGCCGGTCAATCTCCAATATGGCAAAGAGGCTTGAGATTGGGGCGCATGTGGAGAACTCTTTAAGGCTCGTCATCCGCGTGGCGGCAGTTGTCGCCGCTTCCACCGCTTTCATGAGCATATTCGAGCTCCCTACTACATGGTTTCTCGGCGGCTCAGCCATCATTGGTGCGGCTCTCGGTTTCGGCTCCTCACAGACAATAAACAACATAGTTGCTGGTTTCTACGTTATCATAAGTAGGCCATTCAGAGTAAAGGATTACGTGAAAATAGGCGACGTGGAGGGCCAAGTGGAAGAGATCTCTATAAACTACACCAAATTGTATACGCCCTCCTTTAACCTTTTGGAAGTACCTAACGTGCAGGTGATAAATAGCCAAATCCTGAACTTGACTCATGAAGGCTTCATCAAATACACCTTCACTCGTGACCTGCCTCATGCCATGGTATCATCAAATGAGCAGATAGTCAGAGAATGCATTGAACCCTCGATTGAGGAGTTCCACAAGAGGCATAGTGAACTTCAGCTAAGGAAACCGGAGTACTATTTTGAGTCCAGCGGCTCTTTTGCCAGATCCTTCAAGATCCGCATATTCGTTCCCAAAGGGGAAGCCAAAACTCTGTACGTCCTCAAACCTGAGCTAACAGACATGATAGTAAACCGGTGGGACGCGTTGCGCAGAAAGTAACCTCGCTGGAGATAACCCTTCATAGATTGGCGTAGAATTCTCTTGGCTTTAGCTCCTTGAATTCGTCAGTCTCCTTGGAGATATGCTCTCTAGTGTTTAGACACAGGTGGCACTTCGAAACATAGCCCGCGTCGAGTTCCCTATAGCCAAACTCTCTCACGCCGAGATGGAAGAGCTTTTCCAATCCTCTTTTGGATACAAGTCGAGCGATCACCGGATGGTCTTCGAGTTCTATGCCTTGAAGTATGCATTCAAGGTTTCGCGCGTCGCCGAAAGATATGCCTGCACAGTACCCCGTCATGTAGTTGCAGTAGTTGTCGGCGTGGACATGCCAAGGTCTCGTCAGCTCTTCCATGCAGGATTCGCCGAAGAACCTTTCAGCTGGGTGCTTTCTGTAAAGGTGTGCCAATCTGTAGCACGCTCTGCCCATGGGAATCAGTTCCACGTACTGTAAGCTCGCGGCACCTGCTCTCTGCAGGTATTGCTGGAAAGACAAGGTGTCCCTAATCTTGAGCGCTTCGAACTGTTGCCGGAAGAATTCCTGATAAACCATCATGTTCTGGCCAAAGATTTCCCGACTTATCTTGATAGCCCTGTTTGTTCTTTCAAAGGGAACGTGCTCAAGTATGAACGGGTTAACGCTGATTAGTATGCCGTGTAGTCCCGCATCCCTTAGATCTGCAAGCTTCTCCCTCGTTGTCTCATCGTCGATGCTCCAGAAGCAGTTCGTTTCAACGAAGGTCGAGGGAATCTCCAGCCTTCGTACCATCTTAACTAGATCCAAGAGCAGCCCGTAGTTTAGGAAAGGCTCCCCTCCCGTGAAGTGGAGACCCAAGTTGACCCCGACCCTATCGAATGCCAGCGGATGAGCTTTCTTGAAAGCCCTGCCAAACTGAGCAAGAATCTTTTCAGCGTCGTCGCGGTTTATCCAGTCAGCTTTCCACTTAGGAGAACAGGCGTACATGCAATGCTTACACTCGCTCGTACACTTGTAGGAAAGGAGAATGCCGCCCGAAACGGGCTCAGGAATCGACAGCCTTGGCACTCAACTCTCACTCTCGTTCTTCACTTACGGTTCCGCCGTTGAGGATTCTGGTGAGATATTTTTCCGCACCTGATAACCATTTCGACTGTCTCCTTACACAGGGCTAGTGCTAGAGTAGTAGAGTAGGGGTAATGCTAGAAGAATTGTGTTCCACCCCCTTCTCGTCAGAGAATATCTTACCCTAAGAGGTGGTCCCTGCTCCACCGATCTCCTCACGTACCCGTACTGGTCTAGGGCTTTCAGCTTGTCTGATAATGTACGAGAGTTTGCTCCAAGAACCCTCTTCATCTCGCCGAACCCTACCGCATTCCTTAGGAACAATATGTAAAGTATCTGGAGGTTCCATTTCTGCGACAACAGATTGAAGCTCTCTTCAAGGCTTCTTATGCTTCCTTTCAGCTCCTCTAGATCCATTTTCCCCTGCTCAAGTATGTGCTGAAGCGTTTCCTCTATCCCCTCAAGCGTCTTTCTCATGCGCGTTTCCACGAGTCCACGAAGATCCCTGCTCAGAACTGGTCTGGAGTTCATCTCCATACACCTAGTGTGTTCAATCTTACTTCATGTTTTATAAGGTTTAGATTATAAATCTAGTGTAAAAAGCACACCGAGAGTTCAACAGATTGGAAAAATATGATGCGATTGTGGTTGGCGCCGGAACTGCAGGATGCATGGCGGCCAAGACCCTTGCCTCTGCGGGTCTTAATGTCTGCCTAGTTGACCGAAAGCAAAAGCAGTCCGTCGGCGAAAAGGTTTGCGGCGACGCGATTGGAAGGCATCACTTCGACAACATTGGCCTAACCTACCCAAGAGGAGAGGAGTTGGAACAGCTTACCTCGGGGATTGATATCTACTCCCCTGACCAGCAGACAGTTTTCCGCGTGCACGAGGAGAGACTTTCAGGCTTCATGGTTAACCGGCATCTTTTCGGGCAAAGGCTATTGAAAGAAGCAAGGGATGCCGGTGCGGTTCTTCTGGATTCCACACATGTCTTAGAAGCCGTCCTTGAGAAGGATATCATAAAAGGAGTCTCAGCGAAGGATGTCAAGACAGACTCCAAGATTGAGCTGAGGAGCGAGGTTACCATAGATGCCAGCGGTGTTTCCGCCGTCTTGCGGAGCAAGCTTCCACCCCAAATAGGGATTGAACAAGAGGTAGGCAAGGAAGACTATGTGGTCTGTTACCGGGAAATCCGTGAACTCGAAGAAGAGATCAGCAAGCCAGATATATGCAGGATCTACCTGAACCTGGAATCCGCACCGGGAGGCTACTATTGGTTTTTCCCTGAGGGTGGAACGAAAGCTAATGTGGGGCTTGGTGTAGCTGCAATTGGAGGCTTTCCAAATCCGAGGGACCAGCTTCACCGTATCATTCTTGCGAGTCCATCCTTCAAGTCTTCAACCATCCTTCACGGGGGAGGTGGCATTGTCCCGACTCGCAGACCGCTGGACTCGCTTGTAGGGAACGGCATCGTCGTAATAGGAGATGCAGCTTGCCAAGTCAATCCCATCCACGGGGGCGGCATAGGACCCTCCATGACAGGGGGGAAAATGGCTGGCGAGGTAATAATAGAAGCCCTAGAAGAGGGCAACCCAAGCCGCGATAGGTTGTGGCCCATTAACGTCAAATACGTGAGGAGTTACGGGGCTAAGCAAGCCAGTCTCGATGTTTTCCGAATCTTCCTCCAATGTCTATCTAACGAGGAGCTCAATTATGGCATGAAGTACAGACTGATCACGGAAGAGGATATCTTGGAAGCAAGCCTAGGCGGGGATATCAAGTTGACCGTCACTGATGCGACAAGGCGGATCTTTGAAGGGTTGGGGAAACCCCAATTCTTGAAGAGGCTTTACACGATGGCCAGAACTTCAAAAAGAATCAAGAGGCTTTACAGAGAGTATCCAGACTCGCCTGAAGGACTTCCGGAGTGGAAGGAAAAAGTCAAAGAACTGTTAAGAAGGATAAGGAACTTATAGCTATGATATTATCTGGTTTCTCTGAGAATGAGCCTATATGGATGTTGCTGTTCTAATCAGTGGTGGAAAGGATTCAGCACTTGCACTTTACCGAGTTCTGAGGATTGGGTATACAGTGAAATATCTGGTTACAATGATCCCTCAGAGAGAAGACAGCTGGCTTTTCCACTACCCCAACATAAGATTGACACACCTCTTTGCTGAAGCCGTCGGCATTCCACTTGTCAAGGCCGAAACCGCAGGGATTAAAGAAGAAGAATTGGAGGATTTGAAAAATCTACTCAGAACGTTGGATATTAGGGGGCTTGTTTCAGGAGCTATCTCGTCAGAATACCAAAAGAAAAGATTAGACCGAGTTTGCAGGGAATTGGGCTTTAGATCAATTGCTCCACTTTGGCACGAGGACCCTGTGAAGTTGGTGGAAGATCTGATCAAACTTGGTTTCCAGGTAATCATCACAGGAGTTTATGCGCACGGTTTTGACCGGACATGGTTAGGACGAGAGATCAACAGGCAAACCCTAATCGACCTGATCGAGCTGAACAGGAAATACCAAGTCTCGATCATAGGAGAAGGAGGAGAATACGAAACCCTTGTTCTAGATGCGCCCTTCTTCCGAAAGAGGATTGAGATAAAGCGCGCCGAGGTAGAATGGAAAGACTATGCGGGACACCTAACCGTCCATGAGGCGACACTGCAAGACAAAGTCTAGCTCAGCAGACTGCTCCTAAGGCGCGAGTCTATCTGGAGAACTCTACCTTCTGGGGAGATAACGACACCTCATCATCCGGCTCATTGGGCGCCACAAAGACGAGCATCACAAGCGGACTCTCCCCAACGGACACCATGTCGTGAGCAGTACCTTTCTTGGCGAAGAGAATGCCACCCGGTCCAGCAACAAGTGTGGGACCCTCGTCAAAAGTGACCTTAAGCTCTCCTTGGCAGATGTACCAGATCTCGTCTGCTCTTGGATGGTAGTGTTTTGGGTGACCGAAGCCTGCAGGCCAGCAGTGGACGAGCAGCCTGAAACGTCCCGTGGCAAGTACTCTTTCTCTCCAAGGCGGAGACTCGTGGCGAGCTATTATCTCTCCTACGAAATCAAGTAGCCTGTTGTTTGCTTCTTCTGGAGCCACATAGGGCATTTCCCGGTAACACCTCGACGCAATCAAGAGACGCCGCTGTGTTTTTAAGAATTATGCAGAGGTTTTTGGGATCCCCCTCAAACAGTGGAGGTTCCTTTGGCCTAAGCGAGGATTCGCGATGTGGCCAGCAGAAAACAGAGGAACTCTGTGGAAGTTTTGTTCAAGTTTCACCAGAAGGTCTTGTCCTGTATCCGTCTCAGTTTCAACAGAAACGATTCCTCGTTCAGCTCAACATCATCGTGGCTAATCACACCGTCGGGCGGGACCCTCTTGACGACACGAACGCCTTCGGCCAATCCAAGAGGCAACAGGTTTTCCTGTCTAGCTACATCGGCTCTTTCTGCCAGCCCATAGCACGTGTACCCTCCACCCCCGTCAAGGACATCTCCGGGTTTCAGGATCTTCTTGGCTGCTGTCAGGACCTCTGCTGAGGGCGCGGTGGGCAATGGTACTCCTGTAGGCTCGTGGTATAGGGCTGCACGGATCAGTGAGATCGATGCCTCAAGCCCAGCCCAATGGAAAGGTCTGTACACGAGGGCATTCTTCCCCCTTCTGCCTCGAGGGGCCTCATAGGTCTTGAAGAGCCCTCTGACATCTCTGCTGTCGCTTGTGACAACGACGAAAACGCCCCATCGTATGTCGTTCCTGATTCTTCGGCCATCTGGACGCACACGGGTGATGACTTCTATTACGCCTTCGTTTTCGAGTATGCCTCCATCTTTCTTTAAGCTCAGAAGCCTAGGCACTTCTTTAACCGACCCCAGTGGAAAATGCATTCCTCTGATGTCTGGTTTCAGCCCAGTTGCGTTGCAGACCGCGACCATCTCCACGGCACATTTGGTTGTGTCTAGGAACGTGTTATACATCTTCGGGTTCATTTTAAGCCGCTTCGCCTCGTCCCGCGTGAAACCGAATCTTTGCAGAGCGTCCTCAGGAGTTGCGTGTCTCCATTCCAGCCTGGCAGCGGTTCCTTCACCAGCGGCTACGACCTTGAGCCCCGAGGACACAGCCCAGTCATACAGCTCGCATATCAGAGCGGGCTGGTCTCCGTAGGCTTGGCTGTAGACCACGTTTCTCTCTTTCGCTAGTTTGGCCAGAAGAGGTCCAACGACACATTCCGCTTCAACTGTGGCCATCACTATGTTTTTCCCTCTGCTTATCGCATCGTAGGCGTGTTTGGCCGCCACTTCTGGAACACCTGTGGACTCAAGGATCACGTCGATATCGCTCTCTATCAATGTCTGGCTGCTGGTTGTGATCACAGGAACGTTCTTCTCTAGGTAGTGGTTTGCTGTGTCAGCATCCTTCACTTCCACGATATCTTTGGGCTTCCGCCGGCTGAACTTGGCGAACCCTCTGACTGCCTTCTCTTTGTCGATATCTGCAATTAAGGAGACGATGATGCCCGGGATTCTTGATACTTGTCCTATCGTTGAACATCCAAAGAAGCCTGCGCCGATGACTCCGACCTTGATGGGCGTGCCGTCGTTTTCCAGCTCTCTCAACCGATGCCTCATAACCGTGCTCATTTTCAAGTCACTTTTAACGATGCCTATTGAGCTCTAAATATTTAAGACTTGGATTCTTGACTGGATTTCAGCTATTCTCACAGAAATCTTCGTATGTATGCGGCTGCTCGCCTTACAGATTCGTCTGGTTGCGGACCAGGATCGAACTCCATAGTCAGATACCCATTGTATCCAATCCCTTCCAGAGCGCTAATGAACTCCCGGAAGTTGATCTCGCCCATGCCCGGTGGAAGTCTATCGCTGTCAGACAAGTGCACGTATGCCAATCTCTCGCCTGCCTTCAAAACAGTCTCTCTGAGCGGCTCTCCTTCGGCGTGTATGTGAAAGACATCGGCCATGACTAGGACACTTGGTGATCCCACATCGTCAAGCATCCTGAGAGCATCGTCCATAGTGTTCACCAACTGCGCGTTCTGCCTGCATGCAAACTCGATGGCAATGTCAACCTCATATTCCAGGGCCCGTCTTCCTGTCTCTTTGAGGCTTTCGACGGCCTGTCTCCACGCAATGTCGTACGAGGTTTCGAGCATCGACCCTTGGAATGCCCATCCAGCCTGAACCAAGGAACAGTTCAATTCTCTCGCTATTTTCATGCACTCTGTGACGTAAGCAAGGGCTTTTTCTCTGGCGGTCTTGCTAGGAGAACCAAGGTAGAGACCGTGGGTGACATACAAGTGTCTCGTCCCTACAGCCGCGACCTCTACATTGAATTCGCCTAGTGATTCCTTGATCTTGCCAATGTCCAGGCAAGTCGGCCATTCCCGGAAGTTCAGCTCGATGCCGTCATAGCCGAAAGCACTGGCCTTGGCGACGATCTCAGAATAGCTCAATTCGCTTCCTTCGTACATCACCGTACTAAAGCCCAATCTCATACGATCTCACAGTTGTCTCGGCTGAGATGTTGCCATATCATAGCATCCGGATATATTTGTCTTCGGTTGCAGACCACGAAACTCCTACTGGACTAGTGGGCATTCGTCGGACATAGAATATTCAATGTCAGACAAATCATCAAGTTGCAGATCATGAAGCCTCTATTGGACGATTGAGCAGGCAGAATCATGATTGGTTCGAGGAAGCAGACAGAAAGCTTCCTCGGCATCAGATAGGTCGTAGAAGCAGATTCTTTTGAGAAGCGAAACAACATAGAGGGTTCGGGGTAGATTGAGACATGCCAAGTTTAATATATCCCAGATTTGGATGGAGTAGTGAGGCAACGTTATGCATTTGACACTAGGCTACAAAGCTTGCCATGAGCAGTACCAACCTGATAGACTTCTTGCACATGCCGTTCTAGCCGACAAGCACGGTTTCGAGACGCTTTGGACCAGCGACCATTTCCATCCATGGGCTCATACCGGAGCAGGAGGAGGTTTCGCTTGGACTTGGATAGCCTCGGCGGCGGAGAAGACAAGGAACATGAAGATCGGGACCTCTGTGACAGCGCCGATCCTGCGATATCATCCCGCGATTGTGGCCCAAGCTTTTGCCACGCTAGCATACATGTATCCCGGAAGAATCTTTCTCGGACTTGGAGCCGGGGAAGCCCTAAACGAATCGCCGTTAGGGTATTCCTGGGCTTCTCCGAGGGAACGCGTGGAGATGCTCGAAGAGGCCATAATCGTCATCAGAAAGCTGTGGAAAGAAGATTTCGCTAGCTTTGAAGGAAAGCACTTCAGACTGAAGAAGGCGAATCTGTACACAAGGCCTAGCCAACCCACAAAGATCTACGTCGCAGCCGGAGGCTCAAGAGTCGCAGAGCTCGCGGGTATGTACGCAGACGGCCTTTTGGGAGGCCCAGGTTGTCTGGAAATAGCAGACAGACTGCTTCGAGCCTTCGAGAAAGGCGCCAAGAAAGCAGGCCGAGACGCGAACAGTCTGGAAAAGGTTGCGGAGATTCTGGTCTCCTATGACGACAACTATGAGGCGGCGTTGAGGTCATGTAGGTTCTGGGCTGGTTGCATGTTGCCCGTCTTCTTCAAGCACGATATATCTGATCCTCGGGAGATAGAGGCGCATGGCGAGTTCGTCGGAAACGAAGCTATAGCCAAAAGGTGGATAGTGGCTACAACAGCCGACGAGCACGTTGAGAGAATAAGAGCATACATCAAGGCCGGGTTCAACCATCTATACTTTGTGAGTTCAAGCCCGGATGAAGCGAAGTTCATAAGATTCTACGGAGGAAAGGTCCTGCCCCACCTTACGGAATAGACTCTCGCATTGAAGTGAGGGAAGGATGTTTCATCAGCAGTGGTCGTGTACAGAAGTGTGCGCAAAAGACTTAAATAAGGCTTGGACGTCCAATATCTAACTCACAAAGCGAAAGGATGAGAACACAATGGCATCTCAGAAGATACTGTTGGACGAAGAAGAAATCCCTAGGCAGTGGTACTGCATCTTGCCTGATTTGCCTAGGCCACTTTCGCCGTTTATAGAGCCAGCAAAAAGGCAACCCGGACCGGGAATAGTCCCCTTGATATTCCCGAAAGAGATACTCGCTCAGGAGATGAGTACAGAGAGATGGGTGGATATTCCTGAGGAAGTGAGGGACATCTACCGTCTCTGGAGACCCACCCCGTTGTTCAGAGCTGTAGGACTGGAGAAGGCTCTGAAGACGCCAGCAAGAATCTACTATAAGTACGAAGGCGGCAGCCCTCCTGGGAGCCACAAGCCTAACACCGCCGTCGCACAGGCTTATTATAACATGAAAGAGGGCAAGGAGCGAATGACCACCGAGACCGGAGCGGGTCAGTGGGGCTCGGCTTTGGCTTTCGGCTGCATGACCTTCGGTCTCAAATGCACCGTGTACATGGTGAGAGTAAGCTATGACCAGAAGCCCTACAGAAAGGTTCTGATGAATCTTTGGGGCGCCGACGTGTATGCCAGCCCGAGCAACAAGACTGAGGCAGGTAGAAAAATCTTGGCTGAAGACCCTGATTGTCCCGGAAGCTTGGGGATCGCCATCAGCGAGGCTGTGGAGGACGCGCTCAATCATGATGATGCGAACTACGGCATAGGCAGTGTCTTCAACCATGTGCTCTTGCACCAAACCGTTGTGGGTCTTGAAGCTAAGAAGCAACTCGCATTGGTGGACGACTACCCGGACGCAATCTTCGGTTGCATAGGCGGAGGCAGCAGTTTCTCCGGTCTCTTCTGGCCCTTCTACCATGACAAGGTCTCAGGAAACGCCCCGAAGGACACAAGGTTTGTCGCTGTTGAACCCACAGCCTGTCCCTCGATCACCAAAGGGGAATATATGTACGACCACGGTGACACTGCGAGGATCACGCCTCTCGTCAAAATGTACACCTTAGGCCACGATTTCGTGCCCGCACCAATCCACGCTGGAGGTCTACGATACCACGGGAAAGCTCCCACCTTAGGCATCTTGAGTCAAGAGAAACAGTTGGAGACATGCGCCTACAACCAAGTAGAGGTATTTGACGCTGCAAAGCTCTTCATCAGAACCGAAGGCGCGATACCGGCCCCTGAACCAGCTCATGCCATCAAAGGCGTTGTCGATGAAGCATTGAGATGCAAGAAGACGCGTGAGAAGAAGACCATACTCTTCTTGCTGTGTGGTCACGGACACTTTGACATGCAAGCCTACGATGATTACCTACGAGGCAAACTGCAGCCCTATGAGTATCCGAGGGAAGAAGTGCAGAAATCTGTGAAAAAGCTGAAAGACCTATACCCCTGGTTGGAAACACTGCCCTACTAGCCAACTCTTATCCCCCCTTTTTTCTTAGTCAAGACAAGCCTTTCAGCACCTCGATCAAATGCGAGATTCTCGTTTCAATATGCCTACCAGAGTCCTCATAGGTCTCTTGTTAGGACTAGTGAGGCAATCTGCGCGGGTGAGTTCCTGCCACGAATGGAAATCTAGGAGGGCTAGAAAACATATAAGAGCTCTACCATATATCTTGGAAAAGGAGGGCAATTGTTATGAAAATCAAGTATGCCCAACCTATCCCAGACTGGGAGAACCCCAAGGTTGTTGAGAGGAATAGAGAACCATCTCACGTTACCCTGGTTCCTTACCCTGACGAACAAACTGCACTTTCAGGCGCACGAGACAAATCTCCATGGTTCCTACTGCTCAACGGTGACTGGAAGTTCCGCCTAGCGCCTAGTCCAACCCTCGTCCCAAAAGACTTCTACAAAGCCGACTATGACGTAACAGAGTGGGACACTGTTCCAGTACCCAGAAACTGGCAGATGCTTGGCTACGACAAACCGATATATACGAACGTCGTATACCCCTTTCCCCCAGATCCTCCACGGGTTCCCCGTGACAACAATCCGACAGGTTTGTACCGAAGGAGTTTCCTATTGCCCGAAGCGTGGAAGGATCGGCAAGTTTTCCTCGTGTTTGAAGGGGTCGATTCAGCCTTCTACGTGTGGGCTAACGGGAAGATGGTTGGCTATAGTGAAGACAGCCGTTTGCCTGCGGAGTTCAACATCACTCAATACCTTCGTTCTGGAGAAAACATGCTTGCAGTTGAAGTGTTCCGCTGGAGTGACGGGAGTTATCTGGAAGATCAAGACATGTTCCGCCTAAGCGGCATCTTCCGTGATGTCTACCTTTTCTGCACGCCGAACATTCACGTTGAAGACTTCTTTGTCAAAACTGACTTTGACAGCGAATACAAGAACGCGAACCTCAGAGTCCAGATGGATATTAGGAACTATTCAAGGGGATCAGTGGAAAACTATAGCCTATATGTAGGCCTCTTTGATGCAAATGGCAACCCAGTCTTTGACAATGCGCTGACGCGGAATCTCGAAAGCATAAAGGCGCATGACAAGGTTATGGTTGAGGTTGAGCATAGTGTTGAAAATCCTCAAAAGTGGTCTGTGGAACATCCGTACTTGTACACCGTTCTCGTCACGGTGAAAGATGACAAAGGCGCCATAGCAGAAGTCGAAAGCTGCAAGGTGGGATTCCGCAAAGTAGAGACAAGGGATGGGAAGATACTGATAAACGGCGTCCCTGTTCTTTTCAAAGGAGTTAACCGGCATGAGCACGATGATGTAAGGGGCCACTATGTCACTAGAGACACAATGATAGCCGATATCAAGCTTATGAAGCAGTTTAACTTCAACGCGGTTCGCACATCGCACTACCCAAACGATCCCTTATGGTATGACCTATGCGATGAATATGGCATATACGTGATCGATGAAGCGAACATAGAGAGCCACGGTCTAGCCTGGAGTGCCTTCATGGAACGCGTCAGAAGGAAGGCCTTCCACAGAGACCCGGCGAACGATCCAGACTGGCTTGCCGCCTTCATGGAACGTTGCGTCAGAATGGTCGAACGCGACAAGAACCATCCGAGCGTCATCATCTGGTCCCTCGGAAATGAATCTGGATACGGGCCCAACCACGATGCCGCAGCCGGATGGATACATGGCTATGACCCAACGCGTCCAGTCCACTACGAGGGAACGATACACGTGCCCGGCAAGGTTTCCCCTGTCGTTGACATAATAAGTATCATGTATCCGACCCTTGAGAGGCTCATCGAGTTAGCTGAGGACCCAAACGAAGGTCGACCCATCATTATGTGCGAATACGCTCATTCGATGGGTAACAGCACCGGCAACCTGAAGGAGTACTGGGAAACCATCTATAAGTACGAACGCCTTAGGGGAGGGTTCATCTGGGACTGGGTAGACCAGGGCATTCTGAGGAAGACTGAGGACGGAGAAGAATGGTGGGCATACGGCGGCGATTTTGGCGACGTGCCGAACGACGGAAACTTCTGCATAAACGGTCTAGTCTGGCCGGACCGCAAGCCCCATCCCGCAATGTGGGAATGCAAGAAGATCTTCCAACCTGTAGAGGCGGAAGCCGTAGACCTGAACGTCGGCAAAGTCAGAATCATAAACAGGTATGACTTCTCAGATCTGAGCAGACTGGGTATACTATGGGAATTGGCTGTTGACGGCGAAGTGGTCCAGCGCGGGCAGCTGGCCAAACTCCACACTCCCGCAGGCAACAGTGAGACTGTGACGATCCCGTTCACCAAGCCTAAGCTGGGGCCAGGTGCAGAATGCTGGCTCACTGTTCGCTTCAAGCTGGCTGACGATACGCCTTGGGCTGAGAAGGGACATGAGATCGGATGGTCACAGTTCAAAATGCCCTTCGAAGCGCCCGCCGCCCCGGAACTTAAGGCTAAGGACATGGCTTCTCTGAAGCTAGAGGAATCGAAGGATAAGATAATAGTGATTGGCGCAGACTTCAGGCTAGTCTTCGACAAAGGAAAAGCCCAGGTAACCTCCTTGAGCCATGGAGGTTCCGAACTAATAGAAACGGGGCCGACTTTCAACATATGGCGAGCTCCTACCGATAACGATGTTCCAAGGATGGCTCCAAGGTGGCGGAGCTTCGGTCTAGACCGCCTCCAGCACAAAGTAAAGAACCTGGAGGTCAAGCAGGTTTCGCAGAAGGTTGTGCAGATACGCGTAGCGTCAGTTGCCCACGCGCCTGATGTCACCGAAGGTTTTGACTATCAGTTGAGCTACACAGTCTGCGGAAGCGGGGACACAATGATGGATCTCGACGTCGTACCAAACGAGAAGCTTCCTCCGTTGCCTCGAATCGGTCTGCAGTTGAGCATCCCTGGCGAATACAACACATTCACCTGGTACGGCAGAGGCCCCCACGAGAATTACTGGGACCGTAAAGAAGGCGCACCTGTCGGATTGTACAACGGCACCGTCGATGAACATTACGTGCCCTACATCAAACCTCAAGAAAACGGCAACAAGACGGATGTGCGTTGGGTATTGCTCACCAACGAGAAAGGCATGGGACTACTCGTAGTCGGAAAGCCATTCTTAGAGGTCAGTGCACACCACTTCACGACCGAAGATCTTACAAAGGCAAAACACACCTTTGAACTGAAGAGACGTGAAGATATTACTCTGAATCTCGATTTCGGGCAGTGCGGTCTGGGCGGAGGCAGCTGCGGACCTGATACCCTGGCCAAATACTTGATCAATCCCGAGCCGGCGCATTTCAGCGTTAGGCTAAGGCCGCTGTCACCGAAAGACCTGTCTGCCATGAAACTCAGCAAGCAGAAAATACTGAGTTCGAGTTAAACTAGATAAGCAACCTAAACAATGCACTGAACACCGGAGGTATTGCTTTGAAACTTGGTTGCACAGTATGGCCCGTAAGATGGTCTCCGCCATATGAGAGGGCCGTTGAGAGAATAGCGAGGATAGGTTTTAAGGGCGTGGAGCTGATCGCTTGGGACAGAAGGGCCCTAGAAGACTACTATACTCGAAAGAGGATAAGAGAACTTAGAGGGCTCATAGACTCTCTGGGACTGGAACTGACGGAGTTCGTCTCAACTCCGGAAGGAATGGCCAGTTTGAAAAGGAACGATCAAGAGGCTGCATTGGACCACTTTAGAAGGCTGGTCGAGGTGGCTTCAGAGTTAGAGACCGGAATCGTTAACACAGTTTCGCCGTGGCCATTCCATGGGATTGAGGCACCAGACGTCAAAGAGAGACCGTTAAGACAGACGTTTCTGATGCCCGAGAACCTTCCGTACGACTTGGACATGGACGCGGTTTGGAATAGCTATGTGGACCTAACAAGGAAGTTCTGCGACATAGTCGAAGATGCTGGAATGCGCTATGCCCTTGAACCTCATCCGTGGAGAATGATGTCCAATGCCGATGCGATGCTGAGACTAGTTGAACATGTCGGTTCAAAAGCCTTGGGAATGAACTTCGACCCTAGCCACCTGTTCCCCATGGGTGAGACGCCTGCCATTGCCATAATGAAGCTCAAGTCAAGGGTCTTTCACACTCATATATCTGACAATGATGCTGCAAGCAATGTCCACTGGAGACCTGGAAAAGGGAAGATTGACTGGGTAAGCGTTCTGAAAGCCTTGAAAACCGTCGGCTACGACTACGTTCTCTCAGTTGAGCTTGAAGATGTTCCAGGAGCGAGCAGACCTGGAAAAGAAGATGCAGACCCAGTGTTTGACACTGAACTGGCAAGAGCTATCGAGTTTCTGAGAATGACCGCCAAAGAAGTGGGAGTTGAGCTGGAGTAGCTTACCACTTACACGCCTTCGTCACGGGGATTCGTATGGCGAGATGGTTCATTATCTGTGAGGAGGAGAGGGATTCTGGAAATCGATAGAGAGAGAATAGAGAAAGTAGAGAAGGAGATGGAGCAAGCCAGCTTTGACGTTCTTTGGTGCAGGCTGCCAGAGAATGTTCTGTACCTAAGCGGGTATTGGCCAGTGATCGGCGCCTCGGCTGTATTCTTCCCGTTGGATGATGATCCTGTTCTGCTCGCGCCCATAGACGAGATCGATTACACGAACAGGAGCTGGGTGAAGGATGTCAGAACCTATAGGTTTCTACAACTGGGGGCAGTTGCTGACGCAAACCGGGGGATATCAAAGATTCTCAGGGAGATCGCCTATGGTAGGCATCTTGAGGACTCTGTTATCGGCTATGAAGGTTCCTATGAGCTGGTCGCAGCTAACCACGTAGGAGGAGAAGTCAGATATCCTGGCACTCCTTCGGTGGACATGCTGCGAGAAGCGGTTCCGAAAGCCACTTTGAGAGACGCCAAACCAACTCTTACCAAACTCAGGGTGACCAAGACTAGGTTGGAGATAGAGATGCTGAAGAGAACCAATGAGATCGCAGGCTTCGGCTATGATGCTGCCCGAGAAGTTCTAGAACCAGGAGTAAGGGAAACTGAAGTCGTGGGGGCAGTGGAGTCACGAATACACACGAAAGGTGTCGGATACAAGAACACAGAAAGAGCTAGAGGGTTCGCCTTTGTGATGTCTGGGCCGCCCTCCGCTAACTCTTGGAGACCTTTCTGCATATCAACAGAGAGAAGAATCAAGAAAGGAGACATGGTCCTGGTCGAGCTGGACACCTACGCCGACGGGTACTGGTCGGACCTCACCCGCACATTCGTGGCGGGGAAGCCCAGTCAGAAAGAACGCGAGATCTGGGACATCATCCTTGAAGCTGAGCAGAGGGCAGTAGATGCCATAAGGGAAGGTGTCGAAGCCTCAGAGATCGATAGGATCGCTAGATCACATATCGAACAAAAGGGCTACGGAAAGTACTTCTTGCACCAATTGGGACACGGGGTCGGATTAGCGTTCCATGAGCCACCTACCCTTCATCCTGCGTCTAGAGACATTCTCATGTCAGGTATGACCCATGCCGTTGAGCCTTCAATCTGCATACCCAACTGGGGCGGCATGAGAGTTGAAGACAACATCCTAGTTCAGCAGAACAAAGCAGTCTACCTCTCAAACTACGAAAGGAACCTCTGAGGCGAATGGCTCCGGTCCTTCTCCATTTCCTCCTAGTAGAACTGTCGCGAATGCTCTAGGTAATCGAGGATAGTGCGGCCGCCGGGATTTGGACCCGGGTTGTCGGCTTTCTTCTTTCCGGAAGTGGGAGGCCGGCGTCCTAGACCAGACTAGACTACGGCCGCTCGGACTCAATATTCCTTGAGTTAGTTTAAATTCGTTACGGGCTGATGGTCGAGATGCGCCAAGTCCTCATTGAGCAGATGGATGTCAATACCGTCTTGGGCATCAACAAACTTTTTTAGGCAGTCTACAGATACGATGACCCCAAGGTAGAAGGCAATTCCGCCAATACCGTGTTGTACGAGTCTTTTGACGAGTCATTTTGGGGATCGTGCGATGTGTGGGATATTCGGGTGCGTCTCGAAGGGCAAGAGTGTTGCACCATTGATTCATGCGGCTTTGAAGAGGCTTGAGTACAGAGGCTATGATTCTGTCGGGGAAGCAACGATATACGAAGGCAAGATCTATGTAAAGAAGGATCAGGGGAAGATCGATGACGTTCATAAGCTGTTGGACTTGGACGATCTACCCGGGGTCCTTGGGGTGGGACACACAAGATGGGCGACACATGGAGCTCCTTACCGAGCCAATGCCCACCCTCATCTCGACTGCGAGGGAAAGACCGCCGTGGTGCATAATGGGATTATCGAAAACTTCCTAGCGCTCAAGGCGGAGCTGGAGAGTCTAGGCCATAGGTTCAGATCAAAGACTGACACCGAGGTCATACCACACCTCATAGAGGAGAACCTCAAGACGGCTCCCAACCTTGTCGAAGCAGTGCGCGAAGCCCTCAAGAGGCTTGACGGCTCCTATGCCATAGCTGTCATATCGAGTCGCAATCCCGATCAGATTGTATGTGCCAGAAAGGAGAGTCCGCTGATCCTCGGCGTAGGCGAAGGTGTGGTTTACTGCGCCTCAGATATTCCGGCCTTTTTGCCTTTGACGAACAGGGCGGTCATTCTCGAGAATGGAGAGATGGCCCTTCTCCAGGCGGACAAGTATGAGATCTGGAGAATCCATGACTGGAAGGCAGTCTTGAGGGAACCCGAAGCCATCACGTGGACCGCAGAAATGGCTGAGAAGCAGGGATACCCGCACTTCATGTTGAAAGAGATCTACGAACAGCCGAGATGCCTTAGGGATACGCTTAGGCTGCAGGACATGTACCTTGATCTCATGGCTACGTTCCTAGAT
>Ga0315312_1000704_pt1 | contig 33537 bp, 40 predicted proteins | sample TDP7_MG_FD_203629 | JGI IMG/M metagenome (GOLD analysis project Ga0315312, IMG submission 203629) | Freshwater sediment microbial communities from Lake Towuti, South Sulawesi, Indonesia - TDP7 | ecosystem: Environmental > Aquatic > Freshwater > Lake > Sediment | place: Indonesia: South Sulawesi... | reverse complement strand
CATCTAATCGGTTCAATCGCTGGAAACCTCTCCCAAAACCAAGTTCGAACTATGTCCCATCCCCGCAGCAAAAAAGCCCATCACTGGGCAATTTTTATTTTCCATGCCTCAAAACCTTGACAAATTCTATGTATTTGCTATAATCAAGGTGTCAGAATAAGATAGTTCTTTGAGAAAATATAAGAGGGAAGAAGAGAAGTTTCCATCACCAAATTGTCTATCTAAATAAGGTAGATAGTTCGGTGATGGAAATGGGAGAAGAATCAGAAATAAAAGTGGAATGTGGTCGTTCTTCCAATATTAGAGTGTTTTACTTTCCACCTCCTCCACCTGAGATTGAGAATTCAAGTATATGGGTTCCAAATGTAATCGAAAAATCGCAATTCAAGAGCATCTTAGAAGGCATTAAAAACTCAAAATTGCTGGAGATTGCAATTTATAACTTCGGAGAACTTTGTTTCGAAGCAATAAAGAGAATAGTCGAAAGATTTGGAGAAAAGATACATAGACTTTACTTGAAAAGATGGGCTTTAGAGAAAGGAAGAATGCTAGAAATAGAAAAAGAGGACGATATATCTTGGCACGAGTTGGAACCACAAATTGTAAAAATAATAAGGGAGGTAGGGGAAGAACAAAGAAAGAAAACTTAAAAACACTCTTCCCCCCTTTTTTCGAGCCCATAATCATTTGTGAGCTGGAAAAAGGAGATTTATTGCAAGAACTGTCTATAATTAGGCAGTTTTTGCTTTAAGAAAAACATTAGCAGGAGGTAGCGGCTTAAATAGAGACCTTAATCGGTTCTACCACTGGAAATCTCTCCCAAAACCAAGTTCGAATATTGTTCTATCCCCGGAGCCTACGGATTAACCAGAACTGGCACCTTAAAACACTCCTTTGCACTCATAAAATAGGTTCTAACAGCGTTCAGGCCCCGCAGCACTTGGACAACGCTTTGTATGAGCTAAAGAATCGCTGAAGAGGCGATTTTTTGGTAGAATAAATAATGAATATTCATGATACATAAAGGGTTGAACAAAAAACAAGTTTTAGAATTGAGAAAGAAATTTGGCGAAAATATAATTCCCTTTAAAGAGGAAGCTACTTGGCTTTCTATTTTATTTTCTCAGTTAAAAAGCCCTTTAATTTATATTTTAATAATTGTTGGTTTAATTTCTCTAATTTTAAAAGAGTATTTCGATGCGGGTTTAATTGCTTTTGTAATAATTGTCAATGTATTAATGGGATTTTTCCAAGAGTATAACGCTAAAAAAACATTAACTGCTTTAAGAAAAATTTTAAAGCCGAAAACAATAGTTATTAGAAATGGTCAAAGAAAAGAAATAGAAGTTAAAGAACTAGTTCCAGACGATTTGGTAGTGTTGAGTTCTGGTGATAGAATTCCAGCTGATGGCAAATTGATTGAAGGTGTAGGTTTATTAGTCAACGAAGCAATTTTAACTGGCGAGGTAGAGGCAGTGACAAAAACCGAAAAGGAAGGGAGCAACCTTTTATTTATGGGTACAACTATAATTTCTGGAAGGGGAGTAATGGAAGTGATAAAAACTGGCAAAGAAACTGAAATGGGGAAAATTGGAAAAAGTTTAGTAGAAATAAAAGAAGAAAAAACGCCTCTCCAAATAAAATTGGAAATTTTTGCTAAAAATTTAGCTGTTATAGTTTTTTTTGTTTGTCTGTTTATTTTTATCCTTGGAGTTTTCCATAAAGAAAATCCTTTTGAGATGTTTAAAATGGCAGTCATTTTATCGATAGCCGCAATACCTGAGGGTTTGCTAATAGTAATAACAATGATTTTAGCTTTAGGGATGCGGAGAATTTTGAAAAGAAATGGTTTGGTAAAAAATTTAATTTCCATTGAAACCCTAGGTTCAACCTCCGTGATTTGTACCGATAAAACGGGGACTTTAACCGAAGGGAAAATGAAAGTTATAAAAACAGATTTTATAGAGAAAGACAAAGTATTACTTACTTTAACTTTAAATAATGAACAAAGGAGTAGTTTGGAAGTTGCCCTTTGGGAATATGTTAAAAACGAAAAAAAATTTGATCCGCAAGAAGTTTTTGACAGATCAAAGAGAATTTATGAAGAACCATTTGATAGTGAAAAAAAATATTCAATGACTATAAATAATGTGGAAGGCAAAGAGAATGCATTTTTAAAAGGGGCTCCCGAAATTATCCTTTCCTTTTGCCAGATTTTAAAGGAAGAAAAAAATAAAATTTTAGAAGAAATTGAAAAATGGGCAGATGAAGGGTTAAGGGTCTTAGGGGTGGCTTTTAAAGAAAATGGAGACCTAAAAGAGAAAAAAGATTTTGTTTGGCTTGGTCTAATTGGAATTACTGATCCAATTAGAAAAGAAGTAAAAGAAGCAATTTTAACTGCCAAAAAAGCTGGTATAGAAGTTAAAATAGTGACTGGAGACTATCGGAGAACAGCCGAAAGAGTAGCCAGTAATCTCGGCCTTAAATTAGAACCCAAAAACATTTTAGAAGGCCAGGAATTGGAAATCATTTCCGAAGAGGAATTAAAAAAGAGAGTAGACGATATAATGTTATTCACTCGAGTTACTCCCCATCAAAAACAAAAAATAGTTAAAGTCCTTCAGGAAAAAGGAGAGATAGTAGCGATGACTGGAGATGGTGTTAACGATGCCCCAGCACTCAAGAAAGCAAATATTGGGGTAGCAGTGGGCACTGCTTCAGATGTTGCCAAAGAAGCTGGAGATTTAATCTTACTGGATAATAACTTCAAAACTATAGTGGCTGCCTGCGAAGAAGGCAGGTTAATCTTTTCTAATATCAAAAAAGCAGTTGGGTATGCACTTTCTGATTCCTTTGCTGAAATTGCCTTAATTTTTGGTGCCGTCCTTTTAAACTTTCCTTCTCCTTTAACAGTTGTTCAGATTTTATGGATTCACCTTATCTGTGATGGACCCCCAGATTTAATGCTGGTTTTTGAACCAAAAGAGAAGTCATTAATGGAGGAAAGTCCAAAGAATATAAAAAAAGAAGAAATACTCAGTGATTTTACAAAGTTTTTAATCTTGGCTGTTAGTCTAACTGCTAGCATATTATCTTTGGTTTTGTTTTGGCATTTAGGGATAAAACAAGGAAACTTAAATTTTGGCCGAACTATTGCTTTCGCCACCATAGCTAGCATTGATTTAATTTATGTTTTTGCTTATAAAAATCTTAAAAAACCAATTATCAAGACGGAAAACTTTTTTCAAAATAAATTTATGTTTTTCGGAGTAGCCTATGGATTTTTACTCCTTTTTCTAGCAATTTATTTACCATTTTTTAATAAAGTTTTAGGAACTATTCCTCTAAAACCATTACACTGGTTATTGATTTTTGGTATTGCCTTATTTGTTACTTTAATAGTCGAATTAGTAAAAATTTTTTCTAAAGCAAGTAAACAATTTAAAGAAATAATAAATAGAATGGGGTAGAGCTAATTAGCTGGACAACAATTTTAGCGTTGTCATGATAACGGATTTTCTTTTATGCTTTATTAAAAACTGGCATCACAAAGCATTCTGTTGTCCAACTGCCAGTAGGTTCTAACATCCTTCAAACCCCGCAGCAAAACCGCCCATCGCTGGGCAATTTTCACTAAGAACAGGAGAACCTTGACAGTAGCTGAAAAAGGTTGTATACTTACGAAGTAGAATTATCCACTACTTGACAAAGGTTTTTGATGCTATAATATCTTTAGATGACGGGCGACGACCGTTGTGGTCCTTGGCCCGTTTTTGTTTTCATTTGAGCCCTACTACGGGTTGGGTCAAAGATGGTTATTTTAAAGTTATCTTTTACAAAATTTCTTCCCTTCTGGAAAAACGAACCCCTAACTCTTAATTTATAGTGAAGGTAATTTAGAAATTTCATTTTGTAATTTTTTCTAAGAGGAATAATTTTCTCAAAAACTTTGAGGTCATATAAAACCGCCCCTAAAAATAGGTCTGCTATTTGGAGTAAATCACAAGATTTTGAATCCATTTGGCAAACCCCCATCACCCTTAATTCTTTATAGTGGTCGTTGACGATATCTTTGATTCTGCTTTCAATATCTCTGTTGGGCGGAGAGAAATAGTTATCACTAATTAAACATATTATATCTTCACCTCTAACGGGAGGATTGGATGTTCTTAGGTTTAGTTTAAGTAAGGCGACAGTAAATGAAGAATAAACATTCCAAAAATCTCCCCCGAAATGGGTATTAAAATCCAACTCTTTTTTTCTTAAAATCATGCAACTAAACTTTGCTCCAAGAGTATTCAAAAAAGATTCCAAAATCTCTTTTGCGATTTCGCATTTTATTTTACTCATTCCACCCTTACCGCCCCATTTTATTTCCCAGTAGTATTTGTAACGGTCTCTAATTTTGCGTATTTTTTGATATAATTCTTGTGGTTTTGGGCAAATCAAAACACCTAAAGCAAAATAAGGGTCTGTCTGTTTTCTTAATAAGCCAGTTTCATCTAAAAAATAAAAAGCTGTTTTTATTGTCTTATATTTTTGCAATAATTCTTCCTCGGTCATTAGCTTATATTTCCATAAAAGAAAAATTTGTCAATTACCAATTTTTACTCGGATTGCTAACAGTAACTTAGTATAGAAATAACCTCTTTTTTGGTCATAAAATAGGTTCTAATGTCGTCCACGACTCGGAGTCAACAAAAATCGCCAATCAGGCGGTTTTTTGGTAAAATGAAAAACATAAAAGTGATTCATCTTAATAAAACTTTTTCAACAACATTAAAACCAATCTCGCCATATAATTTCGACCCTACGGTTTTTAAACCAGCCCATTACCCCGATCCCTTGAAAGTTTATGAGTCTGGCAAATATTGGTTTGTTTTAAGATTAAACGATAAAGTTTATGGAATTAAACTGGTTAATAAGGGAACGATTTCCAAGCCCAGAGTTCAAGTTGTTATCTTTTCAAAAGCAATACTATCTAAAGATGAAATAAAAGATATTATTGATGAAGTAAGTTATAGATTTGAATTTCAAAGAGATATTTCAGAGTTCTTCAAAAAATTTAAAAAAGATAAGGCTCTCAAGCCATTTATTAAAAGATGGTACGGGATGCACGGAAGTTATGCCCAGGATTTATACGGATTATTGATGATAGGGATTTTCCTTCAAAACACGGTTATTAAAAGAAGTGTTCAGATGACTAAAGTTATGCTAGAGAAGTATGGCATTAAGGTGAAATTTGACAATAAAGAAGTTTATTATTTTTGGAAGCCAGAAGAGATGACAAAGGTATCTGAAAAAGAGCTAAGAAGTCTAAAAGTAGGTTATAGGGCTAAATTATTTATTAAAACCTCTCAATCGTTTGTAAAAGAGAAAATCAATGAACAGGAATTAAGGCGGTTACCAGCAGAAGAAGCAAGCAAAAGATTGCTTAAATTATACGGTGTTGGCCCAGAGACTGCTAGGATTCTGTTAACCGAGGCCCTCCACTATTATAATATTTTTAATCATGTTGCTCCTTGGCAGCAGAAAATTTATTCCAGATTATTATTTAATAAAAAATTAGTTCCAGCCGATAAAATAATTAAGTATGTCAACAACAAATGGGGCGAGTGGGCACACTTAGCAGCCAGTTATATCTGGGAAGACATTTTCTGGCAAAGAAAACAAGGAAAGAAAATCGATTGGTTAGAAAAAGAAATTAGATTATAAGATATTTTTAAAATTAATATTGAATCTGAAAATATGACTAAATTTATAAAATTTACAGAAAGCGATTTTAATTGTTTTATTTCAAAAAAGGATAAACTTTTGCAAAGGGTAAAGAAGAAAATGGAAGATCTAGTCAAGATTCTTTCTAAAAGATTGGGTAATCATGATCATCCGGGTATATATGAATATAGAACTGGAAGATTTGCAGGATATTTATCGAAATCAAAAAATAGAAAAAGTAATGCGTTTTTTAATATTCAGCTGAATGCCGATGATCTAAGTTTAGAGTTTCAAATAGAGAATAGAGGTTTATTATCAAAGTTCCTTAGGAATGGGAATGTTAAAATTCTGAAAAACTTAGGGAGGTTGGGAGATTGTGAAATCGCAATTTGGGATAGAAACAAGAAGGTTTGTAAATTCTACCCCACTTATTTAAATGAATTAGAAATCAAATTTTTGTTAAACAAACTAAAATCAACCACATATCCTATTTTCAAATTCAGAAAGATTTATCCAAGAGATGACGCAAAAAAACTTTTAAAATCACCGAGGCTTCTCCAAGATTTATTGCAATCAATGAAAATTATGGAAATTCTTTATAAGTTTATATGAAAATCTATTTTGCGGCACATTCTACAACAAAAGATAATGAAACAGAGATTTCATCTGGGTGGAAAGATGCGGAATTATCTAAATTGGGAATTAAGCAATCCAAAGAAATGGGGGAGAGGTTTAAGGATATAAAAATCGATTTAATCTGTTGTTCTGATTTGAAAAGAGCGGTTGATACAGTAAAAATAGCTTTTAGAGGTAAATATCCTATTATCGTAGACAAACGCCTCAGAGAGCTGAATTATGGCGATTTTAATGGTAAACCAAGCAAGATTGTGGAACCAATAAAAATAAAATACATTAAAGAACCTTTTCCTAATGGAGAGAGCTATGAGCAAGCAATAGTAAGAGTTCAAGAATTCTATAAAGAGCTAAAGAAAAATCACCCAGAGAAAATAGTTTTAGCTGTTGGTCATCGTGCTACTCAATATGGTTTAGATATACTTGTCGGCGGTAAAACTATTGAAGAGTGTTTAAATACACCATTTAAATGGCAACCATATTGGGAATATGTCCTATAAGACAGGTTCTAACATCGTCCAATGCCCTCCAGCTCTCTCGAACGCGGTTCGAGAGACCGAACCGCAGCAAAACCGCCCATCGCTGGGCAATTTTTTATTTATTGCCTGAGAATTTTTCTGGGATTAGTTAGAATTGATTTTTTTATCTTGATATGTAATATAGTAAGAATAGAACATAATATCAATAAAATAAAGGTGGCGAGATGATAATGGGAAAGAAAAGTTGTCCAAAATGCGGAGGGGAAATGACGGGGGAGTTTTGTCTGGTGCTCTTCAATGGTACTTGGGGTCGTCGAGGTAATATTATAGAAAAAAGTTCTCCTATAGGAATTTTTTGTAAAAATTGTGGTCATTTTGAGTTTGCGGGTGAAAAGAGAAAATCTAAAAAATCCTATAGGATTTCTATAAGGCGAAATCTTGTATTATTATGATTTCGCCCTTTTTTATTTCCGGCCGAGACCCCGCACCAGAGCGAAGCTCGATGCGGGGCATGGTTTTTCTCGGGCCTTTCTTGACAACGCTCTTAATTTTTATTATAAAGAGAATGGTTATTCTAAAATAAGGTGATGGTGGATGGGAAAATGTCCTAAATGCGGAGGGAAAATGCAATCTATACCACAACCTGACGGTGGAGAAAAATTGTGCTGCCCTAATTGTGGCAAGATACAAAATTGATCTTTTTAAAACTCTATGAGCTGAAAAAACCAGCTCTTTTTTTATTTTCTGCCTGGAGACCCCGTACCAGAGCCGAGCTCGAGGGTGGGACATAGTTTTTCTCGGGCTTGACTTTTTTAATTCATTTTGTTAATATAATGTAGTTCAAAAGGAGGTGCTCTTTTAAAATGGGGTTATTAGGTAGAACAAGAGAAATTAGTTTGAGTCAGGGCTTGCAAAAGCTAACATTTCCTTCCACCTGCATTATAAAGGTGCTGGAAGCGTGTAGTGTCTCATTGCTCTGGGGGAATCCTTCTTTGCTTACTCTAGTCTTAATCATCACAAGTGTCGCTATAATAGTGACTGGGGAAAATAGAGGAGAAGACATCTGTTTGTACATTGCTGTCTTTTTCATCGGATCATTGACTGAAGTTGTTGCCATATCTTACGGTGCCTGGGAATATAGTTTACCAAATGTCATTGGGATTCCTATTTGGTTACCATTTGGATGGGGAAGTACTGGAGTGTCTACAAAAAGGATTTATTTGAAAATTAACCGCTTGAACTTGCCAACCAAAGTCAAAAAACTACTATAAAAACCTTGATTTTTCACCTGAGAATTTTTATCTCAGGTTTTTTTCTTTAAGCCGATATTAAACAGGTTCTAATATCGTCCATTATCTGCAGCCCGCAAAATCGCCAAGAAGATTTACCCCGTAGGAAGTTTACTTTCCTACTGGGGCGGTTTTTTGGTATAATTGAATCATGAAACCAAATCAAATTAAAAAATTAGTAGCATTTTTCTTTGAGGTTGGAAATTTGAGAAAGGTAATAAGAGCTCATCAACAACCTCTGCTCTCTTTTGATCTTTCAGATACTATTGCCTCGCACACTTTTAGAGTTGCCTTAATTGGTTATTTTTTGGCGAAAGAATTAAAAACTGATGCCGACAAAGTGATGAAAATGTGTTTTTTGCATGATTTGGAAGAAACAAGATCTTCCGACCACAATTGGGTTCATAAAAGATATGTGAAAGTTTTTGAAGATGAAATCAGACGTGATCAACTAAAAACTCTTTCTCGTTCTCAAGAATTAATAAATCTTTCGAAGGAATATCAAGAAAGGAAAACCTTAGAGGCAAAAATTGCCAAAGACGCTGATTTATTAGATGAAATTTTTCTTTTAAAAGAATACGCTTGGCAAGGAAACAAAGAAGCCGCAGATTGGCTAAGAGGTAAACGTCAGAAAGGAGCAACTAAGAAAAGTACTCATGAAAAAATGATGTTCACTAAATTAGCTAAAGAAATTGCCAAAGAAGCTAAAAGACAAAATCCGAGTTTCTGGTGGGAAAATCTGTGGACTCCAAATATGAGAAAATAAAATATGTATTTCCTTTAAGCCCCGCAGCAAAATAGTATATGAAAAAAGATGAATTTGGTCCAGAATATGTTGTGAAAGTATATGACCCTCAGATAGAAATGGAAGGTTTTTTGATTATTGATAATACCCTTCGGGGTCCAGGAAAAGGGGGTATCCGAATGACTCCCGATGTAACCGAAGAAGAGCTTTTTCGCCTGGCTCGGATAATGACCTGGAAAACTGCTTTAGCTGAGCTTCCTTTTGGGGGAGCCAAAGCTGGAATTATCTGGAAAGGGGGTTCTGATAAATTAAGAAAACAATATATCAAAAGTTACGCCAAGGCAATTAAGATTTTCATTCCAAAAAAATATATTGCTGGTCCTGACATTGGTACAGGAGAAAGAGAAATGAGGTGGTTCATGGAGGCAACTGGCGACTGGAGATCTGCTACCGGAAAACCGGCAAATTTGTGTATAAGGACTTTCGGAAAATTAGGTCAAAAGTGCGGAATTCCTCATGAATTTGGTAGTACCGGTTTTGGGGTAGCTCAGGCAACTAAGGTTGCAATAGAAATTACTGGTCTTGATATAAAAAAAATAACCGTGGCTATCCACGGTTTTGGAAATGTAGGAAATTCTACCTATCGGTATCTCACTCAAATGGGAGCAAAAGTTATTGCTCTGGCAGATAAAAGTGAGGCAGTCTGGGAAAGGAATGGCTTTAATCAAAAGAAAATAAACGAAATCATTGATCAAAGAAAGCCTCTTAGTTATTATCCAGGAAGAGAAAAAATAAGGTCAGAAGATTTCTGGAAAATTCCAGTCGATATTCTCATTCCAGCTTCGGTGACCGATGTCATTAACGAATCGAATAAAAATGATATTCAAGCCAAAATTATTGTCGAAGCTGGAAATATCCCAATGCCAGAATATATTGAAGAAGAATTCTTTGCAAAAGGAATCCTCATTGTTCCCGATTTTGTGGCAAATGCTGGGGGAGTTATCTCATCTTTTGCAGAATATCGGGGCTATAATCCAAAAAGAATGTTCGAGTTGGTGGAGAGGAAAATAAAAAAAACCACAAAAATGGTTTTAGAAAAAAGCATTAAAAACAAAACCTCTCCTCGAAAAATGGCTCTTCAAATTGCCCAAACCAGAGTCAGAGAGAAAATGAAAAAGTAACTAAAGATTCTTCACTCAATCCTTCTGACATATTCACCAGTTTCGGTGTTTACTTCGATTATCTCTCCGACTTCAATAAAAAGGGGAACATTAATTTTTACTCCGGTTTCCAAAGTAACCTGCTTTGTTCCTGCCTGAGCTCTTTCTCCTTTTACTCCTGGTGGAGCTTCTATAACTTTCAATTGAACTTTAATTGGCAAAGAGACATTAATTATTTTTTCTTCAAAAATTATTCCTTCAACAATCTGGCCAGGCTTTAAAAATTTAGCCTGTTCTCCGATTTGTTCAGAACCAAAATCAAATCTTTTTGAAGGACTATCTTTTTCAGAGAAAAAATAGTGATCTTTATGAGAATATAAAAATTTTGCTTCAAATTTGGAAATTTCAACCTCTTCAAAATTCTCTCCTTGCTGGAAATTTCGGGAAAAGACATTACCGGTGATTAAATTTCTGAGTTTTGTCTGCAAAACCGCTCTTCTTTGAGCCATTTTTAAAGGCCGAGCTTCAAGAATTTCATAGGGCTCACCATCAATAATAATTTGGATTCCTTTTTTTAATTCAGAGTAATCCAACATTTTGTATTATGTATTTTTAATTATTATTTATCTTTTATCCGACCGTAGTGAAACGGAGGTCATTTTTTAATTCGCCACTCAATATCTGATTCTTGACCAGCAAATTCTAACCAGTTACCAACTTCATCAATTACATACCATTTCCTTTTTGTTTCAGACCAAACCATTGGATTTCCTTTATAATATGGTTTTTTAACAATTTCTTTTGGTTTTAATCTATCTAATTCTAGCCATTTTTTAAAAACGGTTTCAATTGCATAATCTAAATCCCTCGATTTCGCCCATTCAGCAACCTTATCGATGGCTTCCTTTGCCCGCTTGACTGAACCAGCGAGGATCAATAATTGTTTTGCCGGTTTGGTAAATCTCGAATAGATTATTTTTTTCTTCTTAGCATATTTTTTAAGTTGCTCCAAATTTAAATCCTTAGTTTTAAAATAATGGGTGACGATTTGCCGAATAGCTGTTTCTTCTTTGAGGTCTTCATAATATTTTATTTCCCCTTTTTTCAAATATTCTTCAATTTTCTTAGCAATGCTTTTGCCAACACCTTCAATCTTATCAAGACCTTTTAGCCCCTCTTTTTTATAAATTTCGGAAACATCTTCTTTTAAACTTTCTAAAGATTTAGCTGCTTTTCTGTAAGCTTTTGGCTTGAAAGACACTCCTTTTATTCTTAAAAGTTCTTCTATCTCGTATAAAATTTTGGCGATTTTTTGATTGACCATGCATTAAATATAGGCTTATAGGACCCTATCTAATCGAATTCTTTTTCGTTCTTTAGAAAATCCTAATGTTTTAAATAATCGAATAGCAGAAGTATTAAGCGGATCGATAATCGTTGATATCATATTCCGTTTTCTCTTTTGTAACAATTTTAATCCTTCTTTCACTATTTTAGTACCAATTCCTTTATTTCTATATTTTTTATCAACAGCAAGACTCCAAACAGTTATCAAACCGCCCTGATCTACGAAATAAACTGCACCTATAATTTTCTTATTATATTCGGCAACAAAAAATATTATATAATTCTTCAACTCAGAGTTTATACACTTTAATAAAAAATTATTACTGATACTCCCAGCATTATTCATTCCATTAGCTTTATAAAAATTTTGCAATTTACCAATGTCTCCTTTTTGAATTCTTCTAAATATGGTTTTCATATTCTTACTCAGACCTACTTTGTTATTCCTTATTACTTTAATTTGGCTAAAATATCTGAGTATAAAATTTTAGCTTTTTTTAATTCTTCTTTACCTTTTTCGGTAATTTGATAAACCCTTCTTCTTTCTTTCATTTTGCTTTTAACAAAACCATCTTTTTCCAAACGATATAGAACTCGATAAGGTGTAATTAAGCCAGGCCGAAAATTAAATCTTCTCTTAATCAAAGATTGGATTTCCCAACCGTAAAGTTCTCTTTCCCTTAAAAGCAAAAGAATATAAATCCACAAATTTCCAGTTGTATTTAATTTTTGAAGACGTTGATGAGGTAACATAATTAGGGCCTGCTGAGGGCGGGAAGGTAGTGAGTGGGTTGGAGTCCACAGATTTCCACTTGACAAGTTATTTTACATGCGTAAAATAAAATAAGGTTTACCTAAATTGTATTGTAAATGAAGCGCACAATATCCTTCAAGGTATCTTAAAATTTTTTAAAAAACATGTCAAAACCAACCCTTCAACAAATTCAGGGTGCTGAGCGAAATCAAAGCATTAAAATGAAGGCACTAAAAATCAAAAAACCTAAAGGAAAACTTGGGGTTTTACTTCCAGGATTGGGTGCGGTAGCAACTACATTTATAGCAGGATTACTTGCTATAAGAAAGGGTATTGGAAAGCCGATTGGCTCAATTACCCAGATGCAAACTATTCGGCTGGGGAAAAGAACAGAAAAAAGAACACCCTTAATCAAAGATTTTGTTCCTTTAGCCAATTTAAAGGACCTTGTTTTTGGTGGTTGGGATATTTTTAAAGACGACTGTTATGAGTCGGCGAAAAAAGCTGGAGTTTTGGATATAAATTTATTGAAAAAACTCAAACCAGAATTAAAAAAAATAAAACCAATGAGGGGAGTATTTGATAGAAGTTATGTCCGAAATCTTAATGGTGATTTTATAAAATGGGGGAACAGATGGGAAATGGCAGAAAAATTAATCGAGGACATTCGCAAATTTAAAAAAGAAAACAATTGTAAACGTTTAGTGATGATCTGGTGTGGAAGCACTGAAATTTATATGAAGCGGCATAAAGTTCACAATTCAATAAAAGATTTTGAAGATGGTCTAAAAAAAGATTCTAAATTCATTTCTCCAAGCATGATTTATGCCTATGTTGCAATAAAAGAAGGAATTCCTTACGCAAATGGAGCTCCTAATTTATCTGCCGATATTCCTGCTCTAGTCAAACTCTCTAAAAAAACTAAAACGCCAATCGCAGGGAAAGATTTCAAAACAGGGCAGACTTTATTGAAAACAATTATTGCGCCGGGACTTAAGGCAAGAATGCTTGGGCTTTCGGGATGGTTTTCTACAAATATTTTAGGTAATAGGGACGGGGAAGTCTTGGCTGACCCAATGTCATTTAAAACCAAGGAAAAATCAAAATTATCGGTTTTAGAATATATATTGCAACCCCATCTTTATCCTGGATTATATGGCAAAATAGATCACCAGGTAAGAATTAATTATTATCCGCCAAGAGGCGATAATAAGGAAGCCTGGGATAATCTGGATATATTTGGCTGGCTGGGATATCCAATGCAAATAAAAATTGATTTTCTCTGTCGGGATTCTATTTTAGCTGCTCCTATTGTCTTGGATCTAGTTTTATTTCTTGACCTTGCCAAAAGAGCGGGATTTTATGGAATCCAAGAATGGCTGAGCTTTTATTTTAAATCACCCCAAACCCCTGAAGGACTTTATCCAGAACATGACCTTTTTATCCAATTAACTAAATTAAAAAATACCCTCAGGTGGATGATGGGCGAAGAATTAATTACTCATCTTGGCAGAGAATATTATGATACTTAAAAATATAAAATTAATTGACATATTAAAATTATTTGTTATATTAGAAATAGTATCCTTAAAAAATGGTTGGGAAAATAATGAGTGGAGAAAGTAGTCAGAAAACAGAGGCAGAAATAATAGCCAAATCTTTTTCCCTTCAGCTTAGGAGACCTCGCCGAACCCCTGATGATGTTAAAGCTTCTATTCTAGAATTTGCTCAAAAAGGCGTCCTCTTTACCCAAATTATGTATGACTGCGATCTTAGCTGGTCACAAGCTCGGGGCCATCTTAAAATTTTAAACGATAGGGGACTTCTAGAGATTAAAGAAATTGAAGGGCATAAAGTTTACATCACTACTGAGAAGGGAAAAAATTGGTTAAACCTTTTTGGGTAATTGAGAAAAATCGAAAAAGAATGAAAAGAAGGTGTCTCCACCGAGATCGTCGTATCGCCTGGTGCAACCTGCTAGACCGTTTCTGCAATGCCCCTCAAGAATATGAAACTTGTCCCCACTATAAATCAAAAAACTAAGACGGCCTGAAAAGCCGCCTTTTTATTGACATATTAAAATTTGCTTGCTATATTTAGAAATGGTTCGTTCCCGAAAAAATAAAAAAATAGGAGGATTGAGATAACGAGAAAAGTTGAAAAACGGCTATTAGAGAAAATACCCCATCCAGAATGGTGCGATTGTCCCGAGTGTCTTACCGACCCAACCAGAGGATGGGAATTCAATGTATTAATGTATTAGAGAAAAGTCGGAGGTGACAAAATGAAAAAGGACAATCGCTTCGGCTTCATTCTACCGAAAATTCCGAAAAGAAAAAAAGATTGTCGACTCACTCTTGAAGAAATGCAATCGATGAGGGAAGGTAAAAAACGATTTAAAGATTTGAAAAAGGAGAGGAAAATGAATCGGAAACAAAAGAGGAATAAAAAATGACAGACGAATGCCCTGAATGTGAAGGCAGAAAGAAAGTTAAAGTTAAAGCTACTTCGTCAGAAGAAACTATCACTATCAAATGCCCAACTTGTAAAGGCACAGGAAAAAAGCTCTTTAACAAAAAGAGTCAAAAAGAAGAATTTCCAAGAGAAAGGCTAGGGGAATATCGAATAAGAGTTCCTATTCCTATAAATACTAATCAAGGGCGGAAAAAAAAAGCCGCTCTTTTTATTATTTTAATCTTGAAAAAATCTTCTTTATTTGCTAAAAATAAAAAGGGGGAAATTTCAATAGATCCTTTAAAATTAGGAGGAATGAAAATGAGCAAAGCGTTAAACGGAAAAAATCAAACCAGTGAAGAAATAAAAAAGACATCATTGAATTTAATTAAACTGCTTTGTGAAGAGGCGAAAATTCATGAGATAAGGCTAAACCAGATTAAAAATGATCTCATAATTTTTAGTAAGCTTCTTCACATAAATATCGATATGGAAGATTGGTCAGTAAAAGAGGGAGAAAATCCCTGGTGAAAATTTAAAATATTTAAAAGCGGCTAAAGAGCCGCATTTTTTTAAAAATTATGTAACCGCTTGAAATTATTTAAAATATTTGCTAAAATTTAAGATTGCTCGTTTAAAATTTGAAAGGAGAAGGAATTATGTCGCGCCAAGAAAGAGAATGTAAAGTACCAGGTTGCGGAGGAAAAATAGAATTTTGGAAATCAGTGAAAGAAACCGGAGGAAAAAATAAAGAAATTAGTCTTTACCAGTGTAATAAATGTAAACTGCTTTATGGGCCAGAGAATTCTATGTGATGAAAAACCAATGCGGCTGAGAAAGCCGCCTTTTTATTTGATATGGATTTGACAAATCTTTTTGATTATCTATAATAAGAAGTCAAAACAGAAACTTAAAAATTGAAGAAGGGATAAAAAGTGGAGGAATCAAAATTGAAAGACTCTGATCAAACTTGGAAAAAACACCTTGAGAAAATTAGCACCAAATCTTCCAATCCTTTCGAAAATTATCCTATCGGTCCTTTCGGTTGTGGATATTCTTATTTTTGTCCTGAGTGCTCAAAACCGGTTTGCCATTGTACCTGTGCCTCTGAAAAATTAAAAAATTAAGACTGAATTGAGATTTCAAGCGCGGCCGAAAGCCGCCTTTTTTTTATTGATATTTTTCGACTGTAAATCTATAAATCAAATTTTTCTCTCTTTGAGGATCAATTCCACCCTTTTGACAGGCAATGGAAATTTGTTTTTCGATTGTATTGATTCCTTTTAAATCAGGAAGCAACAACCCAGTTTTTGGAACAGTATGGCCATTGAAAACTACATCGGTATTTGGATAGGCAATAGGTACAGTTTTTACAATTATTCCATATTTTTTAGGATTTAATTCTGAAATATCTTTAACTAACTCAGGTTCGCTTAGAATATAAACAGTATAAAAAAGGTAGGGGAGCTCTTTTTCTTCAATAGATCCAAATCTATAATCTTCGGTAGCAGCAGCAATGGCATTATGGATAATCTCTTCAGTAATATTTTTGTGAATTGGCAAATAAGTTCCAATACAACCTCTCAAATTCCCATTTTTCTCAATAGTTACAAAAGTTCCTACCCTTTTTTTTAAAAATTCCTCTGGCAAATTCTCAGGAGGAGAAATTATTTTTCCTTCCTTAATATAAGTTTCTACGGCTAATTTAGCTAATAAAACATAATTATTCATGATTTATATTCGATTCCAAATACTTAAAAATTTCTCCCTTCCAATTAAAGTATTTTCATAGGAAAGGGTATTTTCATGCGAGAATACTTCCAATATAAATGGTCCATAATAATTTGATTTTTTAAATTCTTTTAAGAGTCGTTTGAAATTTATATTCCCTTCTCCTATTAACAGATGTTGATCCCACTCCCCATTATTATCGTGAATATGGATATTTATAACTTGATTTTTAACTTTTTTGAAATATTTAATTGGACCTGACTCGGTTGTATTTGCATGCCCTAAATCAAAAACCATTTTTAAATCTTTTACAGAATTTACAACTTTTAATAATTCTTCCTCAGTTATGCACAAGGCACCTCCTCCTTTCGGAGAATGCTCTATCCCAATTTCTATTCCATATCTTTTTCCAATACTAACTATTTTCTTTAGATTTCTCACGGCAGTTCTGAAATTTTCGGCTGGATATGCTTCTTTATATCCAGAGTGAATTGTTATTATTTTAGCTCCAAGTTTTTTAGCTAAAATAAGTTCCTTTTTTGCAAACCTGAGCACTACTTCTGAAATTCCTGGTATGTAACTAGAAATTTCTAAAAAATAAGGTAAGTGAAAATTCAAAGATATATTATATTTTTCAGAAATCCGCTTAGCTTCTTTAATTATTTCTGGTTTTAAATCAAAATTCTTTTTCGTTGCCACTTCATAATATTCAAACTCATTCTTGGCCGCGAAATTTAAATCATTTAAAATATTTCGCCTATCTATTCCTATAAATTCTATTTTTGGTTTAATTTTCTTAATTTTTAGCATCATTTTTAAAGTTCTCCAAGAAGGCAATAGTGATAATGTGTTTTATGTGATTCAAACCAAATGTCGTAAATTTTAAAATTCTTAAATTCCTTTCTTAAAAGCTTTTTATTAAACAAATAATGTATCAATCCTTTTTCTTCGTGGCTTAAGGGAATAAAAGTCCTCGGGGCGATAAATTTTATTTTCCATAATTTTTCTTTTGGAATTTCTTTTTTCGATCTATGCTTTCTAACTGTCACAAAAATTAAGCCTCCTAATTTAAGAATTCTTTCCATTTCTTTTATCAGTTTTCTTATCTTTTCTATTTTTGCATGATGTGTAGCCTTGAACATTCATTTTTTTAATATTTCTAAAACCCTATTCGGGTAATTGCTGCTTATAATATCCACTCCTAATTTAATCATTCTTTCAATATCTTCAATTTCATTTACCGTCCAGGCATTTATTTCGAGATTTTCTTTATGACAATCTTTAACAATTTCTTTATCTATCGAATGATATTCCAAACCTAAACCATCGGCTTTAATTTTCTTTATCAAGGGAATAATATTCTTTACCTCTTTTCTAAAAAGGGCTGCAGTTTTTATTTTTGGATTAATTTCCTTAATTTTCTTTAGAGTTTCGAGCCAAAATGAAACAATTATAACTTTATCTTTTATTTTCTCTCTGTTTATAATTTTTAAAATTTTTTCAGTAGTTTCTGGTTCTTTTATTTCAATTACGATTGTTGGCTCTTGATTTTTTAAAAAATCTAATGTTCCCTCAAGAGAGGGAATTTTTTCACCCTTTCCAGCATCAAATTTTCTAATTTCTTCGAAATTAAAATCTCTGACAAAACCTTGGCCATTGGTAGTTCTATCCAATTTTTCATCATGGATTATCACCAATTTTTTATCCTTTGTCATTCTCACATCAAACTCAATTAAATCAACACCCAAATCAATTGCCCTTTTAAATGCCCTAATTGTATTTTCTGGCTCTAAACCGGCACAACCCCGATGTCCTAAAACCTTTGGTTTCATAATTTCAAATTTTTATAATTTCTAAATCTTTGGCGGTTTTTATTTCTTTTTCGAAATCCAAAATGGCAATTGTTCTTTCCCGAGTATAAGCAGAGGAGGTGAAAATGGTTAAACATTTATCACCAAACATAAATTCAGGAGCATCTGGCTGATGAGATCTTATTAAAACTTTTTTGTCAGATCTTTTCATTAATTTTAAAAACCAATCTTTACCAAATCGTGGACGACCAGTAAGAGGATCGATTCCTAAATATTCACCCTTTTCTTCAGAAAAATCTCCCCAGGTAATCTGTAGCCATTCTTCGCTTCCAATATTTATTCGATTTATTTGTTCTAAAATCTCAACATCTGGCAAAACTCCGTGCAAGGCAATAATATCTTTTGTAATTACTGCTAAAGGAAATTTGGCAACAATCGAAGAATATTTTTGATATTCTTCTTTATTTAAACTTTCCCAAAAATCAGCCGGAGAAAATCTTAGAACATGATGACCTTCGTGATTTCCCTGTAAAAGATAAATTGAATTTGGGTTTATGACCTTTACTTCTAACAAAAAATCTAAATTTGCTTTTGAAAACTCACCTCTGTCAACATAATCTCCAAGGAAAATAATCTTATTTTCTTCTCTTAAATACTCTTCAATAATTTTTTGAGATACTTCAAAATCTCCATGAGTGTCACCAACAAAAATAATTTTCTTAAATTTTTTAAGCTCTATTAACTTTGGTTCTTGAAATAAAAGAGCCTCAGCTAGTTTTAAAATTTCCTCTTTATTTTTGATCATTTATGATTTTTTGTTAAAATAAACTTAATAATAAAATGACTGTTTTAGGATCCGATAATTTCGGAAAAAAATTGGCAAAATATTTGGGAGCAAAATTTGTTTTCTTCGAAAAGAGGATTTTCCCTGATGGTGAAGTTTGTCCAAGAATTTCAGCTCCTATTGATAATTGTGTTATTCTTGCTGAGAGAATGAAACTACCAATTGACCCCAATCGTTATTTGATTGAAATTTTATTGACAATAAAAAATTTGAAATTTCTTAGAGTAAAGAAAATAGATTTAGTAATGCCTTATTTTGTTTACGCCAGACAAGACAAAATTTTCAGAAAAGGAGAGCCTTTGTCGGCAAAATATGTTTTAGAATTAATAAGGGAAGCCGGAGTAACCAGATTTTTTACGGTTTCTAGTCACGTCGATCGGGATAGGGAAATGATTTCTTTGACAAAAATGCCAGCTTATAATATTGATGGATTTGAGATTTTAGGTCAATATTTTAAAAATTTAAATTTAAAAGAGCCAATAGTAGTCGGAGCCGATTTTGGAGTAAGTACATCAACAAAAATTATTTCAAAGATCTTAGGAGTTAAAGACATTGTTTTTGAAAAACATCGAGATTTAAAGACAGGAAAAATAATTCTTAAAGGCAAATTAAATTTGAAAAACAGGGATTTAATAATAGTTGATGATATCGTCAGTTCTGGTGAAACAATGTTAAAGGCGATCGATATAACAAAGAGAGCTAAAGCTAAAAGAATTTATTGTACAGTTTTACATGTTTTAAATGAAAAGGCAATCAAAACCATTTCTAAAAAAGTAGAAAAATTCGTAGCCACAGATACAATAGATTCACCAATATCCAAAATATCAGTTGCTGAAAAAATAGCTGAAAAAATTAAGGAATTATTATTTTAAAGAACTGGTAAATATTCTTTTATTTCATAGGGGCTGACTTCTTTTTCGTATTTTTTCCCCACTGCTTTTTTATATTTTTGCCATTCAATTTCTTTATTTTTGATGATTTTTTGAAAGAGATGAGGAGTTAATTTATCTTTTACCAAATTACTCTTTTTGAAAAGATTTAAGGATTCATTTAAATTTCCAGAAAGAGTTTTAATTTTCTTTTTTGCCATCTCAGCTTTTGTCATTTCATAAATATCTTTTTCTTCTGGGGGTAGAAATTTCAGATTTTCTTTTATTCCCTGAATTCCAGCTACTTGAATAATAGCCAAAGCTAAATAAATATTGCTGGCTGGATCAGGCGATCTTAGCTCAATTCTAGTTGAACTTTCCTTTCCTTCTCTATATTCAGGAATTCTAATATAGGCCGACCTATTTTTCTTTCCCCAGGCCATATAAACCGGGGCTTCATAACCAGGAATTAATCTTTTGTAAGAGTTTATCCACTGATTCAAAACCAATTGAATTTCTCTACCGTATTTAATCAACCCCATTATATATTTTTTAGCCAAATCAGAAAGGAAATCGCCTTTGTTTTCAAAAAACAAATTTTTATTTTTTCGCCATAAAGAGAAATGCATATGCATTCCCGAGCCATTTATGAAAGTGATTGGCTTTGGCATAAAAGAAACAAAAAATCCTAGTTTTCGAGCCGTTCTTTTTAAGACATATTTCGTCAAAATCACCGAATCGGCAGTTGTAAGAGCATCGCCATATCTAATGTCAATTTCATGCTGGCTGGGAGCTACCTCATGATGATCGTGTTCAATATTAATTCCCATTTCTTTTAAATAAATTTGGGCTGCCTTTCTAATTTCTCCCCATTTTCCACCATGAAAATAGCCACCGCGATCTATTAATTTTGGTTCTCTTTCATTTTCAAAAATAAAAAATTCAAGTTCTGCTCCAGTAAAAAGTTGGCCGAATTTTTTTGTCTTTTCCAAAACCTTTTTCAATAAATATCTTGAATCTCCTTCAAAATGCTCTCCTTTTGGAGTAAAAATATCGCCAAAAACTACTGCTTCTTTCCAAGTTAAACCTTCAATTTCATAATTCCAAGGTAAAACCCGAAAAGTTTTTGGGTCAGGAACGATATTTAAATCTGATTCTTCTATTCTGGCAAAACCCTCAACAGAGCTTCCATCAAATCCTTTCCCATTTTCAAATGCTTCTTTCATTTTTTCAGCCGGAATACAAAAACTCATCTCCCTTCCCAAAACATCAGGAAAAATGATTCTAATAAATCTGATAATTTTATTTTCCTTCAAAAAATCCAAAATTTCTTGTTTGTTTTGGAAATTAAAATTTCTCATTTTATCAATCTTTTTTTCTTCATTAATAAATAAGGATAACCTCTATTTATCTCTTTATCTTCTTTAGATAAATCAAACCCTAACTTTTTTGTAAATTCAAAAATCTTTTTCCTTGTTTTTGTGATTCCTCTGAAATCTTTTTTAGCTTCTATTTCCATAAAATAACCCAAATTTTTCACTTCATCTAAAGAAATTTCAAACTCATTTTTATATTGATAAACCTCTCTTTTTTTATCAACTGTTATTAATTTCTTAAAATTAAGAGCAGAGAAAATTTTCTTTAAAGAGTCGGTATTATCAATTTTCGTTTCGTATTCATCACAGTGAGTGTGGTAGTCGGCATACTCTGGATAAAAATGTTTATACGTAATTAAATTTTGATTCCCTCTTTTACCAATCCTCAACCATTCAAAAGGATATTTCGGTTTCACAAAATTTCGATGAAAAGGTGTAAAATAATCATCAATTTCCTGAGATTTCTTTTTTATTTTAGCAATTTTCTTGATACGCCTTTTTAAATTTAAAAAAGATTTCTTATCGAGAGCTATTCTAATTTCAATTTCTTTATCTTTGTTCATAATTTTGAGCGATAGCGAAAAATTCCCCTAGAGGTATAATTTGACTTTATCCCATTTGTCGAAAATTTTCCAAAATTTAGGAATAAATTGATGTGGTTTTTTTGCCAATTTTTTGGCAGTCTTTGTCTGTAGGATTCTAAAAATTTGAGAAGAAATCCATCGAGTATGTTCTATTGCCTCTCTGAACGTTTTCTTCCTTGCCCCAATTCTATATCCAATTTCTCTAATCACTCCAAAGGGACCTAAAACCTGCAATTTATCTGCATCCCAAACAATTTTTGCCTCGAGATTTTTCGCTCTCAAATAGATTTTTTTAGCCCACGAACATTCGGCACATTCAATTAATTTTCTCAAAATTTCTTCACTAACCTTTATTTTTCTTAAAAATCTTTCAACAATTTTGCCACTATGGAATTGGTGTAATAAAGCTCCTAATCTTGTAATTTGAAGATTTGCCCCCTCTTTTTTAGCCAAATATTCTGCTAATTTTACTGTTCTATTAGCATGCTCAATTCCATGCGTTTCATCTAATTTTTTGTAATGTTTCAAAGCGAATCCTTTAATTTTTTTAATTTGTGTCTTTGTTAATCCTTTCATAATTTAAAACCTGCTACTAAATAGCCGACGCCGAAGGGACCTTCGTAAGAGAGAATTTCTGGTTGCCAATTGAGGCCGTCTAAGGCACCGAGTAAAATTATAATTGATCGATAACCACATTCACCAGCCTCTTCGACTAATTCAGGATTCATATTTAAAATTCCTTTCACATCTCTTTTCTTCAATAATTCAACCAAATTTTCATCGAATTCCTTTCCCCGAGGAGAGAAACCCGCTGGAGCATCAGGAGTTAATCTATGAGATAAATCACCGGAAGCAATAATTCCAATTGGTCTTTGTTCACTTTTTATTATTTGTCGAAGTATTTTTCCAAATTCAAAATGGCTTTTTAAATCTAAATAAGAAAAGGCCATAGAAACCAATTTAAAATTGGGATGACCTTTAGCTAAATAATAAAGGGGAACTAAAGCCCCGTGATCCAATTCTCCGATATTAACTAGCCTTAGAGGATTTTTTTTATTTTTGGCTTCCTTCTCAATTTTTTCAATTAAATCTTTGTCATTTTTAAAAATCAATTCGGTATCAAAATCACCGAAATTATAAAAATGACCAGCCAGGGTAGGGGATTGGTTAATTGTAAAATTATTGAAATCTACTGGACCGTGGGGAGAAATTAAAATTACCGTTTCAGGTTTTGCTTTTCCAAATTCCTCAGTCAATTTTTCCATTCCTTCAATTGTTTTTGTAACAATTTTCAAATCAGCTGGTCTTCCAATTGTAGGGATTATAATAGGGGGGTGAGGACAAATTGAAGCAAGATTTAACATATTTTTATAAAATATGCCTTCGGCATATTGTATACTATCGGAAACTTTCAGTTTCCGATATTATAAAATTATTTCTTTATTACTAAAAGCCGACTCTATTTTTATTTTTCCAGTTCCTGGAATAATTTCGCCAATAATATCTGCCTTAAAATTTTTTATTTTAGATAAAATTTTATTAGCTTCCCTCAGTTTTACCGATAAAACAAAACCTACACCGCAATTAAAAATTTTATACATTTCTTTATCAGAAATTCTCTTTTTATATAAATCTCTAAAGATTTTTTGGGGTTTTAATTTATGACTTCTCTTTATTATTACGTCAGTATTATTATTCAATAAATCTTTTAATTTTGTAAAAGCTCCACCTGTGATATGACTCATTCCATAAATATCAAATTTTTTAATCAAAGAAAAAATTTTATCAAAATAGATAAGAGTTGGGACAACAAATTCTGGTTTTATCTTCTTTCCGAAAATTTCTCTTATTTTAGTAAAACCATTTGAATGCAATCCATTACTCGCGATACCAATTAGAATATCACCAACTTGAAATTTATTTACCCTCGGTTTTTTAACAACGCCAAGCATGGTTATCGATAGTTCCATTCCCTTCATATCATTGTGAATTGCTGTTTCTCCACCTAAAATAATAATTTTTCTTTTTTGACATTCTTTTACTAAATAAGAAATTATTTCCAAAATTGCCTTTCTATCATCTCTTGGCAGAAATAAGTGATTTAAAATAGCATAGGGCTGAGCGTTCATTACTAAAAGGTCATTCAGATTCATTGCCAAGGCATCTAAAACAGCATTTTTAAAGCTTCTTTTTTCCCAATGATAAATACCTTTTGTACCGATTCCATCAGTATGACAATATTCAGGTAAGGAGAATTTCTTTTTAATAACCTGATTTTTGACAGAGAGAGAAGGTGTCTCCCAGGTTTTCTGAATTAATTTTAAAATTTGTTTTTTATAAGACTTGGTTGAATCGTACATTGGCTACAAAATTAAATCTAAATCTTCGCCACATTTTGGGCATTTACCATTTTTGTCGTGACGATGGATGATGTAGTTCATTCGATTGATTGCTATTGTCCCGCATTTTGGACAAACTGTATTTTCTGAAGGAAGGCCAGGAATATTACCAGTGTAAACATATTTTAAGCCCATTTCTTTTCCGATTTTATAGCCCATTTCTAATGTTTCAACCGGTGTATCTGGTACATCTCGAAGTTTCCAGGAGATTGCTCCACAAAATTGGGAAACATGCCAGGGGGTTTCTGGACCCAGTTCTTTGTAAATCCATTTCGCAATTTCTCTAAACATTTCTTCTGAATCGCTTTTGCCAGGGATTGCCAAGGTTGTAATTTCTATCCAGACTCCTGATTTTTTCATCAACTTGGCTGTATCTAGAACTGGCTGAAGTTTACCACCACAATTTTCCTGATAAAATTCATCAGAGAAACCTTTGATATCAATGTTATTAGCGTCAAGATAGGGGATTACTAATTTTGCTGATTCCTCGTTCATAAATCCATTAGAAACGAAATTATTTTTAAGGCCTTTCTCTTTCGCTAATTTCATAGTTTCTAAGGCATATTCCAAAAATATTGTTGGCTCGGTATAAGTATAAGAAATACTTAGCAGATTATTTTCTAAAGCCATTTTGACAATTTCTTCTGGTGCTAAATCTTCACCTGGAATTTCTTTTTCTCTTTTGAAACCTTGAGAGATGTCATAATTTTGACAATTCAAACAGCGAAAATTACAACCGACTGTAGCAATTGACAAAGAATAAGAGCCTGGCAAAAAATGGAAAAATGGCTTTTTTTCAATTGGGTCAATGTTAACGGCGATGACTTTTCCGTAATTTAGAGCGTATAATTTTCCATCAATGTTTTCTCTCACTCCGCAAATTCCTCTTTTGCCAGGTTCAATAACGCAAAAATGAGCACAATTTCGACACTGCACTTTATTATCTTTTAATTTTTTGTATAATAAGGCTTCTTTCATATTGTTTAATTATATCTTTTCCAAGAATTTTCGCAAAATAAAAAAGGGCGAATGAATATCACCCTTGTTTCTTGATTAAGTCCTTTTTACGGTCGTTTTCTGCTAACTTTTTGACTTTTTCTCTAGTCAAAGCAGCCATAATGGCACAACGTGACATTTCTCTATAAATAACCCGACTGATCATTTTCTATTCAGCCTCCTTCATTTTTAGTTCTCAACGAGCAATTTTTCATCGAGCTATTATCAAAATAGCAAAATTAAAATTCTTTGTCAAAATCTAAAAAAAAGAAGGCGCCGAAATGCGCCCTTAATATTTTTTGTATTACTAGAAATTATTCCGCAAAATAGCTCCTTTTTCCGGTGGTTCAACCAGTGAAGCATACATAGCTAGCAAACCGTCCTTTACTTTTTTAAGAGGTTTCCAAGTTTCAAGTCGTTTCTTAATTTTTTCTGGAGTAAGCTCTACGCTAATGGTTCTTGTGGGTATGTCAAAAGAAATAATATCACCATCTTGTAAGGCAGCTATTGGTCCTTTTGCCGCTGCTTCAGGCGAAACATGCCCTATACACGGCCCTCTTGTGCCCCCGGAAAAACGCCCATCAGTAATTAGCGCAACCTTCTCTCCTAAGCCCATTCCCATAATAGCCGCCGTAATACTGAGCATCTCGCGCATTCCCGGTCCTCCTTTTAGTCCTTCGTATCGAATAACTATTATATCCCCAGACCGAATGTGTCCTTTCAGCAAGGCATCTAAAGCTTCTTCTTCTGAATTAAAAACTTTTGCTCGACCCCTAAACTTTAGCATTTTTTTGCTGATAGCAGATGTTTTAACAACAGCTCCGTTTGGCGCTAAATTACCCTTCAAAACCGCAATTCCTCCTTCTGGATGAATGGGATTACTCAATGGATGGATAACTTTTCCCATTTCAATCACCTCTTTTCTTTCTTGCATCTCTTACAACAAATATTTGGTTATTAAACTACTGTCTCAAGCTTATCATGTATTTAGAAATTTCGTCAAATTCGATTACTCAATTTCTAAACTTTTCGCAAAATAAAAAAGGGCATAATTTTGCCCTATGTTTTGTGGTTTATCTCCCAGAGAGCAAGGTCTTGTTCCCTTCTTTTCTCGTTTTCGATTTTTCTGCGAGTTTGTTGAATCTTATCTTCGCCTTCGTGTTGCGGTACTAACCATTTTACTATGTTAATATTTGGAGTGTTGACAATACAATTTTCACAGAATGGTCTTTCCGGCGTCTTCCCCGTTGGTAATATCGGAGAAATAGAATCACAAATTGCTATTGCGGCTTTGCCGCAATGGAAGCATTTTTGAACTTTTGCCTCTTTTTCTTTACTTTTCACTTTATCACCTTTTTTATTTTTAGTTCTCAAAGAACAATTCCTCTCGAGCCATTGTTTAAAATAGCAAAATTAAAATTCTTTGTCAAAATTTTTAAAAGTGATATTATAAGTTTACAATATGCGACATCGAATTTTTATTGCCATAAATTTTCCAGAAGATATTAAAAGAGAATTGGGCAATTTTCAATCAAAATGGCCGGAATTACCGGTGAGATGGGTTAAACCAAAAAGTTTGCACATTACTCTTGCCTTTCTTGGATATTTATCAGATGAAGAATTGTTAGAGGTTTGCAAAATCACAAAGGAAGTAGCTTCAAGGCACGAGCCATTTCAAATAAATTTAATTAAAATTTGCTATGGTCCGCCAAAAAAACCTCCAAGAATGGTTTGGGTTGAAGGAGAAAAATCAAAAGAATTAGCTAAGCTAAAAGATGATTTAGAAAAATTTTTGATTTCTTCAGAAAATATTAAATTTACTCCTGAAGAAAGAAGTTTCTCTCCCCATATTACTTTAGGAAGAATCAGGCAATGGGAATTTCGCCAAATTGAACCAGAAGAAAGGCCAGAAATTGAAGAAGAAATTTCCCTTGAGTTTGAGGCAAATTCAATTGAGGTGATGGAAAGTTTTTTAGAGAGAGAGGGGTCGGAATATGAAATTTTAGTAAGTGAAAAATTAGGTGGTCAAAATCTATGAAAATTCATTTCATTGGTATTGGTGGGATTGGAGTTTCGGCGTTAGCTCGCTATTTTTTTGAAAAGAGTAATGAAATTTCTGGCTCTGATTTAGTTTCTTCTGAAATCACCGAGGATTTGAAAAAAAGAGGAGTAAAAATTTTTGTTGGTAAACATAAACCAAAAAATTTAGAACGGAATGTCGATTTGGTAATTTATAGTCAGGCAATTCAAAAAGAAAATCCAGAGATAAAAGAAGCGAAAAAAAGAAAAATAAAAATCCAAAGTTATCCAGAGGCTCTGGGAGAATTAACAAAGAAATATTTTACAATTGCTATTTCGGGAACCCATGGGAAAAGCACAACCACAGCAATGATTGCTTTAATTTTAATCAAGGCAGGCTTGGATCCAACGGTAGTTGTGGGAACCAAATTACGAGAATTTGGAGACTCAAACTTTAGAATGGGAAAATCTCGATACCTGGTTATTGAGGCAGATGAATGGCAGGCCTCTTTTTTAAATTATTGGCCAAAAATCATCATTTTAACCAGTATTGAACGAGAGCATCTCGATTTTTATCGGAATTTAAGCAATATTTTAAGGACTTTTAGGAAATATATCTCACATTTATCTAAAAACGGGGCTTTAGTGGCCAATAAAGACTATAAAAATGTGCTCAATTTAACTCGAAACCAGCAACATGTAATACTTTATTCATTAAAACAAAAGGAGGCGAAAAAATTAAAAAAGATTTTAAAAATTCCCGGAGAATACAATATTTCTAATGCCCTAGCAGCTCTGGCAACTGCCCGAGTATTAAAAATTCCAGATAAAATTTCCTTCAAGGCCTTATTAGAATACAAAGGCTCTTGGCGTCGTTTTGAAATTTTTACTAAATATCTAAACGCTAAACCCTATACTCTAATCAGTGACTATGCCCATCATCCAACAAAAATAAGGGTGACCTTGAAGGCAGCTAGAGAAAAGTTTTCAAATAAAAAAATTTGGGTTGTTTTTCAACCCCATCAATATCAGAGAACATATTATTTATTTAAGGATTTTGTTAAGGTTTTAAGAAAAGCTCCGATTGATAAACTAATCATTACTGATATTTTTGATGTAGCAGGTCGGGAAGAAGGAAAAATAAAAAAGAGGGTTAGTTCAGAAAAATTAGTCAAAGCAATTAATAAAAAAGAGGTGATATACGTTCCATCAATTGATGAGGTAGTTAATTATTTAAAGAAAAATCTTCAAGGCAGGGAAGTGATAATCGTAATGGGTGCAGGAGACATTTACAAATTGTGTCAACAAATTTAAGAAAGAACCTTAACAAACCCAAGAATGTGACATTAATGTCACATTCTTGACAGAACTTTTGACCTTGTTAATATAAAATATTGAACCACCCAGGGAGGGAGGGAAAGCAAAAAGGTAATTTGAAAAGTAAGAATCTACCAAAACTGACCGACTATTAAGAAAAGGAGGGGTGGTTTTTTAATTAAATTAAAGAGGAATTCTCCTTGGGCACCCAGTTAGTTTTCCACAATTTCCTCCCTAATCTGGGGGCCCAAAGAAAGTTCCTCTTGACAAGCCTTTTTACTTGATTATAAAATGATTTTAGACATTAAATCTGCTCAGAGGAGGAACTGGGTAGGAGATTAGTGATGTTTCCCGATCTAGAAGATAATCAAAATCATTCCTCCAATTATAATAACTCAGTAGATAAGAGAGAGTTTCAATTTAGAATAAGCGGAGTTTAATCTTCGCTTTTTATTTTTTAAAAGGTCGGAAATAAATAAAAAATAAAAGTAATGAAAAAGAAAATATTACTTTCAATTATCGCTGGAATTGTTGTTATCGGTGGAATAGCTGCTTTTTCAGCTTATGAAGCCCACGTCATCAATGTTACTGCTCATATTGAGAACGCTTTAAGTGTTGACACATACGACATTGATTTTGGCACTGTTTTCCCTCAGGAAAAATTAAATGAAAATTTGATAGTTTCTTTAAGTGATTCATTCTATGACCAAGATAGAGTTAATTTAGTCAATTACAAAATTGTCCAAAAACCAAAGCCAATAAAACCAGAAGATGCCAAGTGGTGCCAAGATCGGGCAAAACAATATTGGGCAGAATCTTTCTTCGATATCTTTTTCGATATCACATTTTTATCTAAATGTTATCCGCCACTTTGTTTTTACTTATCAAAAGAACCAGATAATTCTCCTCCGAATGATATAGGTTTAAGTGCTTATCACAAATTAACAGATATTGCCTACGGAAGTCTTACAAAAATTAGCGATCCTTCTGATGAATGGACAATTGATTTGGATGTTCCCTGTTTTGAAGGACAATGTGCTCAGGAATGGCAGCACCCTGGCTGGGAGCCACCAATTGAGCTTGAAAGCCAGACTTTTGGCTGTGATTTGTGGGTTGAGGTAACTGGAATTTCTGAAACACTTCAACTGGCTAATTATGTAGTTATTAATGAAGTTTTTTATGATCCACCAGGAATAGAACCTGATGAAGAATTTATTGAAATATACAACCCGACCGGAAGTTTAATTGACCTTTCAGATTATAAATTAGGCGATGAAGAAACTCAGGGCGGAGGAGAAGGAATGTATGAATTTCCTGAAGGTTCTTCAATTGGACCCGGAGAATTTATAGTCGTGGCTAATAAAGCTGTTGCTTTTTTTGCTCGCTATGGTTTTAACCCTGATTTTGAACTTATTGAAAGTGATGGAACAGTTCCCAATATGGAAAAATATACTGCCTGGGCTTCAGGATCAGTAGCTTTAGCCAATACTGGTGATGAAGTCTTACTTTTGGATGAAAACGATAATGTAGTTGATGTTGTTGTTTGGGAAGGGGGAGGTTATTTTGGAGTAGTGCCTCATCCAGGTGTAGTGGCTGGTCATTCAATTTCACGAATCCCAGCTGGCATAGATACTGACAATTGTGCCAATGATTTTGGTGACGATGGTACGACGACTCCAAAACAATAAAGAGTTAAAAAAGTTTTTGAAAATAAAAAATTTTGAGGTTTCACCCTGAGAGATGCCCTGAACCGCGAAGGTTCGGGGCGAAGCCCGAACAGAAAGTGGTTCGGGGTAGAATTCAGGGTTTATAACCTATTAAAGGTCGCGTTGGTCGGATCTCTGCCAATGGAGGAAAATCAAACCGACCAATTGTGAAAACGAAGGCAGAGAAAAAAAATAATTAATTAAGAAAAAGAAAATAAAATGCCAAAAAGAATATTACTTGTTTTAGGCGCTGTTTTGGTTGTGGCTGGTGGAGTAGCTGCTCTGTCAGCTTGGGAAGCTCACGTTATCAATGTGACTGCTAAAATTGAGAATGCTTTATATGTTCACCCGGACAAGATTGAGTTTGGTACAGTTTTCCCACAGGAATATGTAGAGAGAGACTTTACTGTTGAACTCAGTGGCTCTTTCTTAGCACAGACACGAGATCGATACGACAACCCAAGAGTTGCTGATGTTGATTACATAATTGTTCAAAAACCCAAACCAATCTGGCTAGAACCAGAAACCTGTGGACAGGAATTTGAAGACATTGAAGAGGCAAGAGAATACTGTCTTTACAATTCGACTGATTACGATTGTTGTTATCTAAGCCTTTGTCCTTTCTTATCTAAGTTAGATGGTGATCCACTTGATTATAATGACACTGGTGTTCCAAGTTATTATATTCCAGGACACTGGACTGAAGATACTGTACCGGTTTGGGTACCACCAACATGTCAAGAACCAAGCCCAGGCTATGCTACTGGCTATCTTCACATAGATGATGACCCACTAGATATTTGGAAAGTTGACTTGAAAGTTCCTCCAGTTGAAGGCTATGTAGGCCAAGATTGGCCAACTAATTGTCCAGTAGTTGAGGAAGATGGGGCTACTTATGGTTGTGATTTGTGGGTTGAAGTGAAAAGTATTCCTGCTGTAGATTAATCGCCTTTTATAATCTGTAGAAACAGATTGTAAAGAGCCAAATGTTTATGAGAAAGACACTCTTGTTTTTACTTGGGGCAGTTTTGGTTATTGCTGCTGGAGTAGCTGCCTTGTCAGCTTGGGAAGCACACGTTGTCAATGTGACAGCTAAGATTGAAAATGCGTTAAGAATTTCTTCTCCAGTTGATGGAAAATTATCCTTTGGAACAGTTTTTCCTCAGGAATATCTGACAAAGCCACTTTGGATTACAAGTAGCCAATCTTTTTGCGATTCAGCTCAAAGAAGGGTTTTGAATATTGATTACAAAATTGTTCAAAAACCAAAACCAATTTGGCCAAAACCCATAGCTTGCACACAACCTTATCAAACTGTTGAAGAAGCAAGGACATACTGTCATCAAAATCCTAATGATTTGAACTGCTGTTACCCAACACTTTGTCCTTATTTGTCTAAACTTCCAAAATATATAGACCCGAAGCCATATACTGATTATGGGATTACTGCATTTCACAATCCGAATGATCCCTCATCGGTGGCTACGGGAACTATAAATAAGGACTACGATTTAGCTGATGAATGGGTAATTGACCTGGCGGTTCCTTGCTTTAAGGGTATGTGTGCTCAGGAATGGGGCCACCCAGATTGGGAGCTTGATCCAGCATTAGAAAGTAAGACCTTTGGTTGTGACCTCTGGGTTGAAGTGACTGACATCACCTTAAATGTTAATCAGTGTCAAGACGGTAAGGATAACGATGCCGATGGTTACATTGATTTCGATGGAGGAGACCCGGTTGTACCGATCCATTTGATAATTCTGAATTATAACCAATAAACGGTTGACTTCGATTGTTAATGGACTCTTGCCTACAATTCAAACCTTATTCCTTGTGTAAGGTGTAGGCAGGAGTGATTAGCAATTAAACACAGTAGTAGAGCATCCCAGTAGTAGAGTAAAACTCACTACGGGACGAGAAGCTCACTACGGGGCGGAGAAATAAAGGCTTTAAGAAATCTGAAATCCGGATTAGAATGAATAGAAAGGTCGGAGGAACCAAAAAAAGAAAATTCACCCTGTTAAATAATTTTAAATGTTTGTATGTTCCATTATGTGTATGTTCTACAATCGGATAAAGATAAGAAATTTTATACAGGGTACACAAACAATTTAAAATTAAGATTTGAGCAACATCAAAGAGGACTCGTTGAGTCAACTAAAGATAGAAGACCGCTGAAGTTGATTTATTATGAAGTGTGTCTAAGTCAAAAAGATGCTACTCATCGAGAAAAGTATTTAAAAACCCATTTTGGTAAAATGTTTCTCAAGAAACGGCTCAAATCTTATTTAACAGGGTAAAAATAATATGTCAAAAATTAAAAAAATATTATTAATCATTGTAGCGATTATAGTTGTTTTGATTGTGATTCAGATTGTTAATGCTGCTAAATATAAAATGGTGGTAAATGTGGTGGCGGGTGAAAATGTGATGGGAATTAATCCTTTAGGAGATAAATTAGATTTTGGAGATTTGTCCAGAAACAACGGAATGACAAGATATGTAAATTTAAAAAGTGGTGGCGGAGTTTCCACCTATATTGCTGTTTTCCAGTTTGGCGAGATTTCCGATTTAGTAAAGATTGATAAAAACTTCTTTGTCTTAAAACCGGGCGAAGAAACAAAAATAGCATTTGAGATTAGTATTCCACCTTCAGCCGAAATCAGGAAATATTCCGGTTGGACAGTAATTTTCCGTTTGCCAAAATTATTTTAACCAAAAATCATAATGAGAAAAATTTTTAAAGATATCATATTTTGGATAATTTATCTTGCCATTTTGATTGGCCTGATTTATGGAATTCCTAAAGGCTTAGCTTATGTTTTAAAAACAGAGTATCCAATGGCTTCAATTACTTCGGGTTCAATGTGGCCGGTTTTGAAGAGAGGGGATTTAATTTTAATCAAAGGAATTAATAGCAAGGATGAAATTAAAATAGGCGATATTGTGGTTTATAAAAATCCAAAAGGTTTTACTATTCACCGAGTGGTGAAATTGGAGTGGAATGCGGTAACTACCAGGGGTGATGCCAACAATGTTGACGATCAACCGGTTAGTTATGAAGAAATCATTGGTAAACCCTTAGTCATAAATAATAAACCCTTAAGAATACCTTTTCTCGGAATGATTAGCGTTTTGATAAATAAAAATAAGATATAGTAAATATATTCAAAATATAAATATAAAATGTCAATCAAAATTGTAAAAGATATTTATACAATGGAAGATAAGGCTCAAAATAAAATAAATATAGAATTAATAAGGAGCATTTTAAAAAGAGCCGGTAGTTTGGTTTTTCTTATTCCGATT
>Ga0315312_1000703_pt1 | contig 33634 bp, 60 predicted proteins | sample TDP7_MG_FD_203629 | JGI IMG/M metagenome (GOLD analysis project Ga0315312, IMG submission 203629) | Freshwater sediment microbial communities from Lake Towuti, South Sulawesi, Indonesia - TDP7 | ecosystem: Environmental > Aquatic > Freshwater > Lake > Sediment | place: Indonesia: South Sulawesi... | reverse complement strand
CAGCGGGGATGTTGACTGAAGAGAGTTCATCTAAGTATCCCGCCCTTGTGGCTGTGTAGTTGTCATCAAGCGTCTTTATCCTTTCAGCGATGCTGTCGGCGAGTGGAGAAAGAGGGATGGCTGTTGACAGGATGTATTTGGCATCTGAATTCAAATAGTCGAGGTAGCCTGCTCTAGTGGCTGTGAGTCTTCCTTCTAGGTCGTCCACTGCCCCATATATCGTTGTGAGGTATCCGCCTCCTGCGTTTAAGTAGTCGAGGTAGCCAGCACGAGCCGCGGTTAGTCTTGTGAGCAAGGTATCTAGGTCTGAGTTGAGGGCGGCAAGACCATATGTCGGGTTCTCAAGTAAGTCTCCGATAGGGGTTGAGGGGGCTCCTATATTGGTTAAGATGGAGTCTAGGTCCGTGTCGAGGGCTGGGAGGCCGTAGGTGGCGTTTGCTAGATAATCGATATATCCTGCGCGGGTCGTTGAGAGCCTGGTGTCGAAGTCGCTTGTGGAGAGCCTTGAGCTGATGGCGATGTCCAGATAGGGGTTGGTTACGTCCAGATTCGGGGCTAGGTGGTGCTAACTCTCCCGTCTGTACCAACCTTGAGCAGTTGCCTGTTCCCGTCAGCGTCCTTTCCCATGAGGAGCATGCCGTAGAAGCCTGTGGCCGCGTCTTTGTAGAAGTGGCCGTCGATTCTCTTGAGCAGGTTTATGGTGAGTTTGCTGAGGGTCTCGCTCTGCCTTAAACTAGCTTGTAGAATCTGGTCCAGTCCAGTACTCATTCACTTACATACCTCCTTGTATGGCCTCTTCGCCAGAGGCCCATTGAAGGATGTCTCAGTAACCCTAAAAACGTTATACTACTATGCTGTATTTGCAGTAGATTCTGTTGAAGGTGATGCTTTCATCTGTGAATATTTGTACGTCGATGCTTTGTTCGAAGTCTATGGCTCCTAGTTGCACCCTGTAGGTTGAGTCGTCTGTGAAGCCGTATCCGACCTCCTCGCACTCGCTATAGGTCCCTTCCAAGTACCTTCTCCCGTCCCTCGTGATGTAGATTCGGAAGCTGCTTGAGGGGGATTTTATGAAGAGGTCTTCGACAACGCCTCGCCCATCCGTCTTCAGGACGGTGTACGCCTTCCTGACGGCCAAGTTCTTCTTGTCTATGACGTCCGTCTTCAGGCGTGGAAGAGCGGGGGCTTCAATTCTCGGGACCTCGAATGTCGGAATCTTAATCTGCTCCGCGATTTTCCTAGCCAGTTCCTCTTGGAAGAGGATTTGGTTGAGGAGCTCGTGAATCTTGCCCAAGCTATCTCGCCTTTATGGAGATGGGTAGCGGGAGGATTTCCACTATGTTTCCCTTCTCGTCTCTACGGAGGCTGAACCCCATCTCGGCCTGCGGGGCACCGAGGACGTTAGCTACGAGCCAGCCAACGACGACGCCTGCGCTAAAGCCAAGGACTATCCCGACTACTAGCCACGTAGAGGCGTTCTCATCCAACCAAAGCACCTCATACTGAAAATCTTCTCCTATTCCGGAGAGACTCTATTTGTTCTCTCAGGTCTTTTATGAGTTTTTCTAGGATTATGTATTTTGTTTCGATGGGGTTGACTTCGCAATGAATCGACTCCCCGACCATACCTAACTGCTCTAGGGCCGACCTCTCAACGATGACTGCGTACGGTATTACTTCGGTTGTTGGGGAGTCGGTGGCTCCCCCCAAGTCCTCCGAGAGGCTGATAGACCTCCGGAGAACGTAACTCGCTACGTCAGAGACTGGGACCGATGGTTCCGAGACTGAAACTGCCCTTTGAAGGAGATAACTAACACCGTCGGACACTGGGATACTGGGTTCAGATATGGAAATAACTCTCCTTATAGCCTTAGCTATCGCGTCCGAGACTGGGATAGCTGGCTCGGTTACGTTCACAATCCTTCTTAGGAGGGTTGAAGGGACATCGGAGACGGCGATGCTCGGCTCATCGATGCTCCTATACCTGATGAAGAGGAATGCTACAGCGTCTCCAACAGGGATACTCGGTTCACCAACTGAAACCTGTTTGAAGAGTCCCGCCGAGACGCTGTCCCCCACTGATATTGATGGCTCAGAAACATCCCTGACCCTTCGGAGAAGGAGTGAAACCGCATCCTCGACGGGTATGCTCGGTTCCGAGATGGACCTATCCCTTCTGAGAAGGTAACTCACACCATCGGAGACCGAGACTGCTGGCTCGTTGACGCTAACAGCCCTGACCGTTGCCGTGGTTGGCGAGTCCGAGACCGATATTGAGGGCTCAGAGACGGGAACATTTCGTCTAATGGCTATTGCTACAGCATCAGAAACAGAGATGCTTGGCTCAGATACGCTTCTCTCAACTATAGCTGCTAATAACTGAATGTCGTAAGTGAAGACTATTCTTGAATTATAAGTGCTCACGTCGGCGGGACCATAATGCAGTCTGCTTAGTGGTTCTGACTTGGCGGCAGTTTTGTTGTAGTAGACTTCAACACACAACTTATCGTTGTCTTGAACAACAAGAGAAGCCCCGAAAGGGTTAACAAAGTCGTTTGGCTTGGGTTCAGTTTGCTGTCCACCATTTGCTAGGTAAAAAGTTGTCGGCACTTACTCATCGACTCTGATTATTTTGATTGGTGGGTGAGTGAAAATATAGAGCGTTGGATTCTTTCGATATTCAGTCACATCGTTGCCGTTTTCATCTATGAAGCGATAACCACAAAATTTGCCAAGGAGCCTGTCCCCAAGTTGTGGATAATCATCACAGCCCTTATCCTTGCGTTCCTGAGTGCCCCAGATAGAGCAGGAGCCAATCAATCTTTTTTCGACGCTAGGTCTTTTAATCATTGTCCAAATTATCTTATCGCAACCCAAACAGCAGATGCCACAGCGTTTACACTCACCAACACGAATAATGTTAGGCAATACTCACCTCAACCTCGTCAAAGGTTACTCTTGGCTATCCACACGAGAGGGTAACAGTAAGTTTGAGTATGTCGTTGATTCCGAGGTCTAGTGAGGTGAAGGATGATTCTGTTCCGAGTGTTCCTGCGGCGGCTGCGTTGAAGTTTCCGTAGCCCTTTATGCCTGTTATCGCCCCTGCGCTGGTGTTCTTGAAGCCGCAGACGACGACGGTCGTGTTGGTTCCCACGGTGTGGGTGAAGGATTCGGTTACGCCGTCAACTGCGCCGGTGCATTGGTGCCTCGCCATCTCGGTTGGCGTGGTTATCTCTCCGCTGAGCGTCGTATCTCCTACCGCTGGCGTGAAGGTCGCTGGGTTGCAGACCGCGTAGTATGTTAGGGCTGCTGGTTGGGCGCCTGTCATGAAGCTTGCGTTGTGGATGAGGTCTCTACCAACGTTCGTGAGGAGGTCGTCTAGGCTCTGTTCCTCGCTGTCGTAGTGGAGTATCCAGGGCCCATACTTCTGGGCTATCGGGTCCCATCGCTTGACCTCGACTTTGAACTTGACCTTAATCTCCTTGAGGACCTCTTCTATCGTCCTCTCCTTGGGTGCTCTGAGGATGGTGGTGCGGACGGCGTCGTCAACGGACCCGATGTTCTCTAGAGCTAGCTCTTCGGGGCATCCGCAGGGTCTAGACATTTATTCTCTCACCACACGCGGGGCACCTTACTACTAGACGACCTTTGGCGTCTTTTTCGGTGACCTCGACCCTTCCACTCCAGCCGCACCATGGGCATGAGCATCCGACCCATGCGATTATTTCCTTTGCCATGTTACCACCTAACTTTTAGCATAGATTCTAACTTGGGCCGTATTACCTTGGCCGCAGAATAGGTAGAGTTTCCTTATGTTACGTTTCTTCATATCAACAGTCAAACTGTCTCCGGAGTTGAGGGGGGCTTTCTCGATAAGTTCTTCCTCGTTGATTGTGACGTAGACTGGGTCTGGACCGTCATTAGATAGGTCGAAGGTCATCCAAGGCATGTCGTAGGTGTTCGTTGGGTCGAGTCTCGTAATGTTTTGGGTTATCGTTAGCTCTAGGGGTCTGAGCTTGGCCTTGGGGATAGTCTCCTTCCAGTCTTGGTGAAAATCGACGAGTGTTTTTCCCATGTCCTCCAATAGGCTGGCCATGTCATAGAGGATTTGGGTCTGAATCGCTTGTTGAACGTAGCCGCGTTCCTTGGTTATCATCTCTATTTTTCTTTTGATGCCTTCGACTCTTTCTTGGGTCAACTATTCTACCTCTCGGTGTATTACCATCTTCCTTTCCCTGTCCTTCCAGTCGGTCCACGTGACCTCCTCAATGTTCCTTATACTAGTTTGGGAAAGTAATATGGCCGCTGTGCTCGCGCCAATTATGGCGCCCATGACGGGGTATATGATTAGGTCAACTACTGGGAAGCCGAGGATTTTCTTGTCAAATGGAGGTGGGAACTCGATTTTGACTCCGGAGGCTATGGCGACGCCTTCAGTTATCACGCCTAGGAGCGTTGTAAGCCCGGCACCAGCTAATGCGCCCTTAGTAATATCGTCCATTCTTCTACATTCCTAACGTGTTGTTCTTCCTTATACTATTTTCCCGAGGAAGCCATAGAGGTTCAGTCGTCCGCACTTGGGACAGTTAGCCCTCTGGGTCTCCTCAGGAACATCCCACCTGTAGCCGCATTCCTTGCAGACAACTCGCTTCATGGCGCCAACGGATGCCTACCCACGGTCTCATGCCACATCTGCCACGCTTTTCCGGTGGTCGCCTCTTGGCCGAGGTTCTCCACCTCGATTGACATTTCCCAGTCGGTGTCCACGGTCACGAACCAAGTCTTCCCCCACGGTATGTTGAGATTCATCACGGCGACGCCGTACTGTGGCCTGTGGCCTATGCACTGTAGGTCCTTTATCGCGTCGTGGATGTAGTAGGTCCAGATGCGTACGGGTTGGTCGAAGCTCACCCATTCCTCGATGAGATAGCTGTCTCGGCCAGCGGCGATTGTGACTGGGAGCTGCTCCCCAGTGTCAATGTCGTAGAGGACTTGGCTACCCGCCACGGGAATGGCGGGTCGGACGAAGGCGTAGGCGCTGTTCGTGTACGAGATTCCGCCCGGGCCCAAGGTGTCAGCGCATATGGCTAGGTAGCAGTGCCACTTCTCCCCGGCCTTGAGGGGGTAGCCTAGGTGCATGTAGCCGCGCATGAATTGTTTGAGGGAGGGTTCAATCTCCTGCTCGCTGAGGCGGAACTTGGTGTTGTTTTTGTCGGCTCTGAGGCGAATGTAGTAGACGTCGGGGAATAGTTGGAGTTCCCCGGGTTTGACCTCTACCTCACCTTCCTCGCGCTGCTTCTCGTGGCTGACTACGACGAAGAGGCTTCCTACGCCGTCGTTGGCGAGCCAGAGCATCGGGCTCTTCCGCTTGAACTTATCCTCTATGTCGAGGTCCTCAGGGTAACTGCCCTTCGAGGTCGCCGAAGCGATGGTGCCGCTATAATAGAAGAAAGGGTATGGGGTGGGGGGTCGGGCGCTACGGATGTCCTTCAGCGTAGCTAGGATTTCTCTGAGCAGGGTCTCTGACTCAGCACCCAAGAGTCACACATCGTCGTCCCAATACTTCACGGTTATGTTCAGGGAACCGCCAGCGGTTCTGCCGTAGAGTTGTACGCCTCCTTCAACCGTCTCCGATGGGTTCTCTATGCCGAACTCCCAGTCTTCCGGTACGGTCACTCGCTCTGATGGCGCTACTGGTATTCCTTGATGTAGCATCGTGTAGGTTGTTCCATCTTCCTCAAGGCGCTCTATATCTACTAGGCGCGAGGCTACTCCGTCTCCGTTAATCCACATCCCTATTACGTAGCGTATCTTCCTCTCTGCGACGGCCGCTGCGAATATTGCTGTCCTAGATGATGTTAGCCATACGTTGCGCTCTCGTACCCTCTCCATGATAATCTGTTTGTCCAGCATATTTACCGGCCTCCCAGTTTGGCAGCATCCGAAAGAGACATTGGTGAGTAGCGACCCTCTTTCCCATCGACTCCCCACTCTTTCTTAAGCTTATCTTCCATCTCCACAGGGTACTCACCGAAGCCCGCTGTGAAGAAGGATGCTGGAATCTCTCTCAGAGCGATTCTTCGGATGATGTTCGTGTAGGTAGCGTCATTGAAGATTTGTGCCCAGTAGAGGCAGAATAGTATGTGTAGGACCGGTTGATGCCTGTAGCTAGCGTCCTTGTTATAGTACTCTATTCCAATGTGTTGCTTCGGGGTTATGACTATCTCCAGATGGTCGGTGGGCTCCTCGTATGGGCTGTTGAGGGAGTTGATGTAGCCTAGGTCGTCACCTGAACTGGGGCGTATGGGGTCGAGCTCTGGGAACTTCCCCGGAAGGTCTTTCTCTTCGGGGAAGCGGGGGTACGCGTTCACGAATTGGGGCTTTATGCCTAGAGCTCCATGATAGAACCATGCGTATCCGCTGTGGGTGTAGTCTTCTAGGTAGAGGATGTCGTTCTCCGTGTTCCGCGAATCTCTGAGGCGCAGCGCCGTTTGGAACGATGATGCATTGATGTCTACCGTAGTTCCGTTGGCGTCTATGACGGGGTAGGGTTTGTACTGGCAGACCCTTACTCTGGTCGTTCTGCCGAATATCCAGCCCTCTCGGAATTCTAGGCCGAAGAGGTAGTTCTTCTGGAGAAACTTCTGGCGGATAGGGACGATTCCCAATAAGTCCATCTTGCCTCTCCTTTTTCTTATTGAGAGGGACTTTATAGAGCGTGCTTTATAGAGCTTATACTACCTGAGTCCTTCTATGACCTTTTTGAGGAATCTGCGGTCTTCCTCGACTTGGTTTAGGAGGCTACTCCACTTGGGGTAGACTACATCCCAATCGTAGTTCTTAACGATGAACTCTCTCGCCCTCTTCCCATACTCCTTCAGTTTGTCTCTCTTCTCGTATGCGCCTTCGAGGCACTTCAGGAGTGAGGTCATGCTTGGCACGGGATAGACTTGGAGGGTGGGGACCCAGACGGGAGCGAAGGGGAACTCTGGAATCGTGTCGATTAACCAGCTATTGCCTTCACATAGGAGCTCCGGCATAGATGAGCAGTCGGTAGCAATTACGGGCGTTCCGCAACTCTGAGCCTCTGCGACGGGGAGCCCGAAGCCTTCTCCCATGCTTGGATGCGCCATGACATCGGCGGCTGAGTATAGTTCTGCCATTTCCTCTTCGCTCCAAGGCTCAAGAATAGGGTCTATCTTGGGGAACCATACCTTCCCTTTAATCCTTAACTGGTCAGCGAAGCCGCGTAGGTCGTAGCCTCTCGGGTACGCGATTACTGGGTTGGTGAAGAGACCGAGGTAGGCGTCTGGGTGTCTCTTAACGAATTCTGCGAAGGCCATCATGAGGAAAGGAATCAGCTTCCGTTCCCCATAATTTGCCCCCGAGAACAGTATGAAAAACGCGTCTCTTGGGATTTCTTCTCTGGCCCTTCTCCTTAACCTTCGCCCCTCAGTTGATGGTTTGAACTCGTCCGTTAGAATCCCATGTGGGATGTAGCATACCCTCGATGGTGGAAACCATTTAAGCAATTCAGCGTAACCGAACTTTGAGTAGGCGACTATCTTGAACGCCTCTCTCACATACTTGTACATAGTATAGGTGAAGGGGGCATCTATAGGTATCCAGTTTATCGCTGGTATCGATAAGTTCCCTGTCCAGTCGATAACGAAGCTGTCCCAGAGCGAAATTAGGAGGTCGAACTTGTACTTGTTAATATACATGTTTATTTGGTGTTTTCCAGTCATGTCTCCCGACGTTTCGAGGATGGGCACTTTTACCTTTCTACCCTTTACTTTGAACTCATAGTCCTCTTTGCCGCCAATCAGAGCGGCTTCGCCGATGCCACCAAGATTCCATATTTTATGTTTCCCTTCTAGAATTATTCTGCCTATTACTTCCTTGGATTGAAGCGTGTAGCCGGTCTTGCCTCGAATCGGCGGCGATACCCAAACGATGTTCATGTTTCCATTTCTTCCCTCAATTTCTTAACTAGCTCTTCGGGCGTCATGTTATGTAGGTTTTCGTAGAACCAGATATAGAAGCTCCTTGCGTCTCTCAGCCGGGACTCTATGAATCTTGCTAGGTCTAGCTTCGGCTTTATATCTTCCCACCATACGGGGGTCATTCTGAGTATCTGTTCAAAGTTTTGTGGCGTGACATTGAACATTACCTTTACGGGTATTGGTGCTATGATTCCGTTTTTCTCTTCTTCGGACATGGTTTCACTTCTTTTGTGGTGTATTTATGATTGTTCCATTCAAGCTCCTAATTTCACAGGCGTCCAAATCACATCCGCTTCCACAATCTATTTGACAATTATACGGTTTCGTGTGTAGATTGTAGGCTTTGAATAGGTTACCCAGCGTCTCATGGTTGTAGTAGCACCGTCTCATGGTGCCATCTGGAAGAACATGCGCATGATGCACCCCTGCATCGCAGATTTTCTCGCCCACAAAGAAGTCCCCCCTCCCAGTGAGCCTGTCCCTAGCTAGGTAGGGCTCTATGGTGCTCTTCTCCTCTTCGCTGTAAACATGGGTCTCGTCCGGGTCAACGTGGAATCTGAATCCCTTTGACATGAACAGATTATGGATTTTTGGGATGGACGCTATTTGTCCTCGATGTGCTACGTAGTTTATGGTTACTGCGCCGAATATCTCCTTGATGAGAAGGGCTTCCTTCATGAACCTCGGTAAGGTGTGTTGTGTGGGATGGAAGCTGAGGGTCCAGGACATATCCCTGTAGAATACGCGGTCCAAATCTAGGGCCATTAGATTGGTTGTAACGCCAACATGGTGCTTGTGGTCTAGACCTCGAAGAATATTGTATATCGCCGGATGTAGAAAGGGTTCTCCGCCCGTGAAGTCGAGGGAGCAGGGAGGCAGGCTGTTCAAGGCCCTTATCCAAGACTCAGCGTCATCAACCTCTTGGTAGAGATTAGCCTTGGACCATTCTCTACAATATGGGCAACGGAATTGACAGCGGTATGTGAGCCAGATAATTAGGGACTTTAACATTGCTCTCCCTCCTTGATTTTGCAGGGTTGGTCTTTGTAGCGGGATACGACCTCGTAGGCGAAGGCATCTACTTCCCTGAGTAATTCTTCGATGCCGAGGCTTCGAGCCAAGATGTGCATGTTCCTTTGGAACCTTAGAACTCGTTTATGCAGGGTGCCCGCGTAGTGGACGATAGGATACTCGTTTAGAGTTATGCAGTCAATTTGGTCGGCAGGTTTTCCCGTTAGATGGACTACGATTTCATGGACAGGGCGCTCCCATCTACATTCCGCGCGCCTGAAAAGCCTCACCTGGTAGTCAGGGTATCCGCTCATATCTGGATTAATGCGTAGAAACCGGTAGCAGAGGGCGGGCCTCTCCTTCAAGATGGTTTTAAGGTTCTTGAGGAACTCAATAGGGTAATCCTCATCCGTGTCCCACCAGAGAAGGTAGTCATCCTCCGATTGGGTTGCAAGTGAGTTTCTTGCCTCGGAAAAATCTTTAACCGGTCTTGTGCTGACTAGAATATGGTCCACGTAGCCCCGTGCTTTCTCGGTTATGTAGTCTGCGTCGGAAGGTTTCTCAGCTAGGATACAGAGTGTCACCGACATCCTCACACCTCTTTCTCAATTAATTCTGCCAACCTTTTTGCAGTCTCAACACACGTTACAATTTTGCCTGAGAGGATGGACCATACGCCCTCGCCGTGTCGTATGATTTGGGTAACCCTTGCGTCAGTTTCCTCAGATTTTGGGTCCACTATCTTTACGGCGTACATGGATTCCCTATGCTTGGCCTCTTTAATTATGGGAATGAATTGTGAGACAGTATCTTGTATAGCGGGCCAGTTCGAGCGCCACTCCTTTAAGGGAGGCTCTGGTCCTCTGGACACAAATCTTTCACGAATAGAAGCTTCCACATGGTACACTAGATATTGGTTCTGCCTTCCAAAGGGAAGTATGGAGCCGAAGAGGCCATCCATTACGGTAACTCCTATCTTCTGTTTGATGGGAATCTCCACGATTGGTACTTCGCATACCTCAAACTGGAGCTCTATTGGCTGGAATCCTAGCCATTCACAAATTTGATTCAGATTGGAGTAGGTTGCATTAATGATGAAGTCGTAGGTATAAGATTCGACTCCCTCCGAACTCTCCACCAAGAGGGTTTTGCTTCCACCAGAGTTGAGATAGCAGCCAATTACTCGATGCCTCAATCTAATTTCGATATTGCTCCTCTCTTGAAGATAACTTGCTACGAGCCTCTTTAACTCATAGTAATCGAAGATGGGCTCCGGAACCTTGAGGCAGACGTCTATTGTACTTCCATCCAAGAACTCCTTAGGAGGGTAAGCGATTTCGAAGGGGAGAGACATCTTCCTACAGAATTCAAGGTAGTCGGCGGCTGAGGTCTTTGAACCATATTTGGATATACAATAATAATTGTCGAAGCTGACGAGCGATTCTCCATAGAGCTGAAGGAAGTCGTATTCAGAGTCTCGGCAGCCCTTTGCTGTGACCTCGCTTCTAGGGTAGTGATAGCCGTGATGATGCCTATTCTGGTTGGCGTAGGAGGCCTTTGTTAGAAGCTCTTTACTCTGCTCGAATAGAGCAACGTGGAAGCTATCTAGTTCTAGGGCACATGAGGCCCCGAATAGGCCTCCACCGACGATACCTACTTTACCTATCAAGGCAACATCCCCAAGGCATGAGGGACCGGGGCTTTAGACCCCCATCCCCACACATCTTTCACAGAGCAGTCGGACCAGTCACCATGTATGTCTCCCCAATCGCTGTTAGCTATGTTGTCTAAGAGGGTTCTGTTTCCATTTCGAAGTTCTTGAGTATAACGATTCCAGTGGTCAGGACCCCAGTTGGAGGCCCCGAGGATATGTATGATTAGGAAGGTCGGGTTGAAGGGGATGAGGTAGCTCGGCTTTCCCGCGAGACCCTTGTAGTAGATGTCGCTCTCGAAGTGGTGGTCCATGTTATTCAAAGCGGGGTTAATTGCCGCCCTCACAGCATCGGCTGAAGTTATGAAGAAGCGAGTTGAAACCCATAGTATCGCCCCGTCTCTGTAAGCGGGTGCTGTATGGCATATCGCCCCAGCTCTGCCTGACTCAATAATGTTTATGAAGCGCTCAACCCAGTCGTCATGGCCTTGTCTGTAGCAGAATACGTCGCCGTCGAAGTGGACTACCCAGGGCGTCTTGATTAGGGCGAAGACGCGGTTGTAAACTTGGTTCTGACGCTTCGTCATCGAAAGGTTCCAGTCTAAGTCAAGGTAAAGTAGCTCATGGATGGTCCCTCGGTCTTTCATAGCGTTAAGGTGGTCTCTAGTGCTGGAGGCAGGATGGTCGTCGCTCACGATGACGTGGGCTGGATGGTTAAGGAAGGCCATAAGTTTCTCTATGGCTTGAAGGTTGTAGGCAGTATGCCCACCAGACCTATCATCAAGTGTGATGACCAAATCTATGTCATGGGACATGAAAGATGCCTACCCCGTGAACTTGTCTGAGCTCCTCTTTCTCCCCAGTCAATCGGTCAAACACGCGCCTGACACCATCCATCCCAGTATCGTGGAAGCCTATCAGCCCACCACTTTTAACGAAGGGACCGTAGTTGTTGAAGTCCGCGTTCACATTATAATACTCGTGGTGGGCGTCTATGTAGAGCCAATCAACCTTTCCGCCTCGGAGAACCTCGGCTACATCGTGGACAGTAGTGGCGGCGTCAGACTCACCAAGAACAATCACCACCCGGCGGTCACTATGTCTCCAATCCCATTGAACAACGTCTTCCCTATCCACTCCTATGAGTAGCCCGCCGATGGGCAGAATTTGTTCCCAGACCTTGAAGCTGCCTCCGCCGGAAAGCCCTATTTCCATAGCGGCTTGAGGTTTCAGAGCATCAACCCTCCGAGCCAACCACCATAGCTCCTCCTCATCATGGATAGGCTTCCATCTGACGAAGATTTCATGTAACTCTTCATGTTTCATGTATTTTCGCCCAAACCATCACGCTATCCTCAGTCTTAATGTTTATAACGACTTTTTCGAGAAGCTGGAAGCCTCCAACGAGCATCAAAGCCTCGTAGCCCTTCTCTGTCAGACAGTAGGGGTTATCGACCCAGCGTCTTTTGTGAACCCCTGCGCCACCACCCGTGTCCTCTTGCGTTAAGAAGAGGCCATCCTCCTTCAAAATATAATGGATAGCTTGGACAACCCAGAGCTTGCGCCAATGAAAATTATGTTGAAGGCACGTGTTCGTGTAAACCACGTCGAAGCTTCTCTCTCTAAAGGGCAAAAACTGTCCTCTGCTCAGGAAAAAGCTATGTGCCGGAAATCTGGTATGGCTGACCTTGACAGCGAACTTGCACTGCTCCACGCCCATAATGTCATAGCCAGCGAGGTGGAACGGATTAATCATTTTACCTATTCCGCAACCAATCTCTAACGCCCTGCGGCCAGAAGTGTACTTCTCGGCGAGGCGGGGCATAGTCATGTCTGTGTTGAGGGGGTGAGACAAACCTTCCTTGTGTGCCTGAGCCCAAACTTCCTCAGAGTCCTCAGAATCCATTATTTCTCGCCGCTGTCCAGTTTACATCGTTCGTCGTAAGCCCAGTGAAGCATACCCCACCGAGGGTTTTCGGGGCCAGGTCGCTTCTCAAACCAGAAAGATTGAGTGTTAATCGAGTCGTCTCCAAGCAGTTTGAATCCCCAATAGTTGAACTGCCAGATAATTTGCTCGGGTGTAACGAGGTTTGTGTGGGTAACGGGTGCTGGACCTGCGGGGCCGGGTTTCGCAATAGGCTCCTCCGTTGGCAATCCCCAATAAGGAACTATGACGTAGACGACAGCTCCATCTCGTAGTACATAGAATAGTTCGCCCAGCATTTGGAACCAGCTTAGGCAGTGCTCATAGGTATGAGACATATAGGCTGCGTCGAAGCTGTTAGCTGGAAAATGAAGGTCATGCATGTCCATTTCTATAACGTTAACACCTTTAGCCTTGGCCTTCTCCACATTGAGCCTGCTAAGGGTAATCATGGTTACATCGTATCCTTTCGATGTCAGATATAGTGCTTCGTTTCCAACTCCTCCACCTATATTGAGTAGTTTAGGATATTTTGAAGGGGGAAATAGGGTAGCAAGCCTATCTATCGCTCCAATATTGGGAGGGTCCTCATTCCAGTTGCCGAGGTTAGGTCCTATGTTGAGGTATAGATAGACCCTCCACTTCTCGGGGCGCATGTAGACTAGGTTCGTGCGTGGGTCTTCAGTCAAGGTCTCGTTCTCTCGATGAACTCTCGACTAACCGGCACTTCTTCATCCAAAAATATTACGCCTATTCCACAGCATCCCGTCGTCCTGTGGCGACCTATGATGTCCAAGGTATTCGCATAGAAGTTATCCACTATCTTAACCTTGAGGCGAGCCCAGTAATTGGCCAAGTCAACACAGGTGTTCAAAGGTCTGGGCGCAATATCGTGGAAGGCTATAACGCCGCCACCTCTGACCAATGGAGAGTACGTCTCAAAATCCGATTTGAAATAGGGGAAATCATGCGTTCCATCTATGAAGAGGAAGTCGAGTTTTTCTCCCCCCAAGATTTCAGCGACCTCGTTTAGGACGGCCTCCTTTTCTTTCAAGCTATCTTTGTTTACGAGGAAAATCTTCTGCTCGGCGTTCAGCCATCTCTCCCAAACGGGTAAAATTTTTGGGGCGTCTGGGTTTCTCTCAACGGTTATTATCTTTGCATCGTCCTCCGCCGCGTTTACCCAGAAGCGTAACGTTCCTCCGACACCTGAGCCTATTTCGAGGATGTTGCGGGGCTTCAAAGCCTCGATATAAGGGTAGAACAGCCTAAGCTCAGAATACGTCTGAACGGGGCGGCTCATGGTATCTGTAAATCTCAACCCCTTAAAGCGCTCATCCCAATCCTTGAAGGTGTCCCAGCACTCATCAAAGCTGAGACGATTCACCAAGATTCACCATTGATAACATCTTGGTACAAACTCAAATATTTCTCCGTCATTACTCTTGCGCTCCATCGCTGCTCAGCGTCTCTTCGACATTCTTTAGGGTCAATTTCGCCTACCTTCCTAACTGCCTCCGTGTATTCACCCATCGAATGAGGAGTACAGAGGAAGCCCGTTCTCCCATGGTCGATGACCTCGGAGGGACCGCCGCAGTTGCCTGAGATTACAGGTGTGCCGCAGGCTAGTGCTTCAATCACGACTAAGCCAAACGCCTCGTTCCAGTGTTGTGGAAAGAGTAGCGCCTTTGCTCTTTGCAGGTACCAGACCGCGTCCTCGTTGTACTTCGGCCCGATGTATTCCACGTTGGGCAGTTCTCGGCACATGGCTTTGATTTGAGCAACGTATAGTTGGTCATCGCAGTATGCCTTGTCCTCTCCGACTACCTTGAGTTCGAAGCCCATCTCTTTCGCTAGTTGAATCGCCACGTGCGGTCCCTTCCCATGCACGATTCGGCTGAAATATAGGAACCAGTCCTCCTTCTCGTCGTAGGCGGGATGGTAGAAGTCGATGTCGGTGCCGTAGTGGATGACGCGGAAGGATTTGAACCCCATGCCTATTCCTTGGCCACGTGAGACATTGACGACGTTCTTCTTCGGCCAGAACGGTCCCTGTATGGTATTTATGACGTTCTTGCAGTTGAACTCGGTGCCGCAGTTGTTGTCGAGGATGTCAAAGTCGTCTGGGTTAATCTTCGATGCGTCGCCTCCCCACTCAGTCCACTCCCCGTGCTCGGGCTTGTACGGCCCGCCCGAGAAAAGGTGGGGCTTGTAGCCCATCCTGTCGAGTTCCCTAGCCCTGTAGAAGACAGTCTTCTCAGAGCCGCCGAAGAAGGGTGGAGGAACTGTCCCGGGCTGTAGTAGCGCTATTTTCATCACCTTTCCTCCCATATTTCGTTAGCTCGGTCGTAATGGCCGATTGACCCTATATCCAGCCACAGGTTGTCCGTCACATAGCTACAGATTTTCAATCCACATCTGAGTAACTGAGGAAAAATATGCTTCGCTAAATCCAAACCAGGCTTCATCAGGTTCACTAATTCATATTCTAGGATGCACTTCCCTGTCCAGATGGGTTGGCCGAGAGGAGGTTTCTCCCTAATTCCCTTGATGAAACCGTTCTCTATGTCAAGTACACCGAATTCAAGTGGCACGTTCATTGTTGATAAAAGGGTGGCCACAGAGCCATCTTTCTCGTGGGATGAGTTATGGAACGCTATGAAAGCCTTGTAATCTGTGTGGGTTAGGTCATCCCCGTAGACAACCATGAAGGGTTCATCCCTTGAAAGTTTATGGCTCGCCCATGCTATTTCTCCAGCAGTTCCTTTAGGTTCAGGACTTACACTAAAATCTATGTTCAGGTCTCTGAATTCATGTCTGAAATGCTCTTCAAACCGCTCATTAATACAGAGAACTATTTCAGCGTCTCCCATCTCCTTCAAAATGTCTTCAATGATTAATCGGACACAGGGAACTCCTCGAATAGGCATAAGACATTTAGGTATAAAGTCGGAGTAGGGCCGTAGGCGGGAGCCTACACCACCTGCTAAAATAAGAACTTTCAAATAGATGCCCTTTTGAGAACTTCCTTCTCTATCCACTCTCTAGTTAGGCGAATACCTTCCTCTGGAGAAACCTTCGGACTATACCCTAAAATCCTCCTTGCCTTACTGTTATCAAAGCATTCTCTCTGCCCTCTCTCCCCAGGTCTATAGTCTACCTGTAGGACCTCCACTGCCCTGCCACAGGTATGGCCCCTACACATTTTCAGGCACAAGTCCAAAATATTCTTAACCTTCAATTCTTTCCCATAGCTTACTTGGAACTTCTCCCCAACGACCTTATCTCTATCAGCCTCAATAGCTAGCATCCAAGCATCCAAGACATCCGTAACATACGTTAAGTCCCTAGTCTGGTCGCCTCCCTCCAAGACCACGGGCTTGCCTTGAAGAATGTTATAAAGCCACTTGAAGACGAAAATTTCCCTACGCATATCAGGCCCGATGACGGCTCCGTTGCTCATCACAACTATTGGAACATCGTAGCTTCTCTGCCAAGCCCAAAACGCCAACTCACAAGCAGCCTTACTAAAGGCATAGGGATTATGTGGCGTGAGCGGGTGCTCCTCATCTATTGGAAGATAGACGGGTCTTCCCCACTCATTACCACTTCCCGCATAAATTAAACGGTCTATTCCCTTCACTTTTCTGCATGCCTCAAGTAGAGACACCGCACCCATAACGTTCTGGTAGACTGTCCAGTATGGTGATGGGAAGCCCACAGGTACATCTGCTTGGGCTTGAAGGTGAATAACTGTGTCCTGTCCTTCAACGTCTTCGGGTTGAATGTCGTGTACCGCTTTCCACTTGTATTTCAAGCGGTCTAAGTCAGATAGTAAGCTATCGGCGTGCAGAGGAGCAGTAACATCAAGAACAGTAACATCATAGCCCTTACCTAACAGTCTCTTCGCAAGCCCTGAACCCGCAAAACCCGCCCCGCCAGTAATTAATACTTTACTCATTCTTCCATCTCCTCTTCCTTTTTCTCTGAGCCTAACTCGAAGGTGAATCTTCGGACCTTGCCCTGCACCATCAGACTGCACATTCTGAATACTTCTGATATGAAGAAGAAGATATCGCCTGCTTCCGAGTGTTTTTGAATACCCCCCTCCTCGTACGTTAGCCCAACTAAGCCAGTCGGTGCTATCGGCGGTGCTATCTTACGGCCTTCTGGCGAGCGTCTCAGCATGTTCGGGAGGTCCTCACGCTTTACCTGCCCCTCGGAGATGAGGGTGCTATATGTGTGGAAGCCTGAGGCGTCTACTTCTCTGCCGAGGATTTCTTGATATTGCTGGGCAACGTAGACTTGTGGAGGATAGTTCTGGGGGTCCATCAAGAGGTCAGCTACATCCTCTATCATTAGGTCCTCTCCTGTCCTTCTTCCCCACCAGTAGTCGAGTTCGCATTTGCTCGGCTCTCTCTTCAAGTATTCTCGGTAAGTGTTTCGGAGGTTGACCATGAACTCGGCTAGGCCCCCTTTGGGCACGACAGGGGGTTGTAGGCCCCAATGCCCGACTTCCAGTTCCTCTTTTGTGGGAGCCTCTTCAGGATGAAGTACCTTGAAGTACCAGAGATACCATTCTCGGATTTCTGAGTGCCATGGCTCTTTGTCGAGGTCTTTGTACTTGATTATCCATTCTTTTAGTTTGGGGTCGATGTCGCCTTTCTTGAGGTATCGGTAGAGGGCCTTCCAATCGTTTATTCCGAGGCTCGTCGTTATCTGTCGTAGTTCAAGCCAGTAGGGATTACCTATGAAGTTGTCTCCTCCACCGCTACAGTACATGTTTCTCACGGCGTTTCTCCAGACCGTCGCGTGGGTCTTTATGTGGCGGTAGAACCATTTTGAATGGAGTCTCGCATCTATCCATTCTCCGGTTAGGGCCTCGTGGATGATGCCTATGTACCGTACCCCGGTCGTGTACTTGAATATGAGGGGTTTGTAGTGGTTGGATACGTTCTCTTCTGTCGTTCCGTCTTCTTTCACCCAGCAGTCGTGGCAGTTTATACTCAGTCTCGTGAGGGCTTTCTCCTCGGCTGAGGCGATGGTTCGCCTGATTTGTTCGCAGGCCAGCCTATCGTATTGTTCATCTGGGTCGGAGACTATGCACCAATCGCCGCTGTTCAACCTTTTGAGGTACTCGTTCCGCTGTATTGATGTCGAGTCTTGCCAAGGATGCTCGTATACGTCGCACTTCTTCTCAGTCAGCCAATCTAGCATCTCTTTTGATAGCGTCCCATCGTGGATGATTATGGCGCGGTCAACGTAGGGTCGTATGCCTTCGACGCATCTCTTAGTGTTCTCCTCATCTTCGTCGTATGTAACTTGAGCAAATACAATCAACTCTCATTTTCCTCCTTAAATGCTCCGGCGGGTCGTAGAGGTGGAGCCATTTTAGCACCCGCGCTTTGGCTTTGGCCGCCCTGTAGGGGGCCGCTCGGGTAGGTCGTAGTCGGGTGTGAGAGACCTCTCTGAACTCGGTCGATTTCCATGAAAGTACCCGCGATTCCCATGAAAGCGAGCATTTCCCTTAAGGTGAGATTACCGAACTTTGATATTGCTAATAGTTCCGCTAAAATTGGCGTAAATATGACTTGCTCTGGTCCTTCAATTTTGAAAGAAAGGGTGTTCTTTCGCCTTCTCACTTTTAGTCCTGTTTTCTTAAACAACATCAGTGTCGTCTGCAAGGCTCCTTTAGGCGCGTCAAGCGTCTCTAGATAATGCAAGCGCCATTTATCGGCACCTAAGCGCTCTAACTTGACCGTGACTTTCTTCGGCATGAATACTGTAAGGTATTGCTCTCTTTTTTCAGTCATCCTATCTCTCCATGATGATTTTCGAGTCGTTCAGCCAGATTTGGAGTCTTTCGCCGTCCTCTATGTTAAGGGCTTTGACGATTGGTGCGGGTATTACGATTCTGAAACTATCTCCAATCTTCGCTATTTTTCTACTGAATTTGACGGGCATGATGAAAGAAGCATCTAATAGGATATATAAAAGTAACTAAAAAAGGGGGAATATGAGGGTTAGAAGCCTAGGACTGTGCACGAGCCTGATAGGGTTCCTCCGGCCGCGGCGTAGACTGTTCCGCCCACGATGTTGTCGGTAATCTGTTCGTTTATGACATTTTCGAGGCGTTGTATCGGTGTCATCGTCAGGTCCCACTTGAGAATCTTCTCGGCCTTCCTCAGGTCGCTGACCGTGGCTGTGAGGGTCACGTAGCCTGCGGCGGTAGGCCTCTGAGTGGTTATGTTGGCTGAGGCGATTATTCTGCCGTCTTTAAGCAGTCCTTGGACGGTCATTGTTCATCGCCCCCTAAGTGGTCAAGACCACATCGGGAGTAGTCCCAGGTACGCTTGCTGCGTCATGGACTCTTAGTTGGTCTTCCTTGATGAAGCTCGCTCCGAGGAGCTCGGGGATGTCGGTGACGGTCGTGCCGTGCGTGGCCGAGGCGAAGATTTCGGCGTAGAGGGTGGTGTCGTGCTTCCCTATGTAGGCGTTGTTGAACTCTTTGATGTGGAGGCTGTCGGGGAGCTTGCTTTGGGCGAGGATGAGGATTGGCTTCGGCTTCCCATCAATGGTGAATTTGGCGCTCTCCAGCTTCGGGCTTGGGTGGCGAGAGATGTATCCTACAATTACGACGACTTGGTTCTCGCCAATCTTGATGGCGTTGCCAACGGTTCCACCCATGAGGGTTGTGCCGCTGTGTATCCACCTCTGCGGGCTACCCGTGGTTATGCTTGCGCCCCCGTCTTCCCAGTCATCACCGATGCCCATGTAGCATGCTCGGATGGGGATTGGGCCACCGACCTTGCCTGCGGCGGGTTGCTCTCCATCAATCTCGGCACTCATCTGCTTCTTAGCAATCATACCGCCCATGAGTATCTCGGGTAGGTGCCGCATGTATATGTCAACAATCTCCCTCTCGGGGTAGGCTAGGATGAACTGGCGCTCGAAGCTGTCAGCAAACTTCCCTAGTTCGTCGTCTGTCAAGACTTCTGTCAGGAGCCCTAGCTTTGTGGCGACTGCTTGGACGTTGCTCTGTATGCTTTTCAGTTGGTCAACTGTTACCAATTTTCATCGGCTTAAATTAATTCCGCAAATCTTTTAAACATTATACTACTTTATACTACCTGGTTTGGTTAAACATAAGGTATCGCACACAATAGAGGATTCTGTGCTGAAAGACGTAGAGGAGATAAAGAAGGACCTTAATTTTTCTAGGAGCGCCGTTATAGAAATGCTTGTAAGGGAGGCGCTACTGGCCAGGCGAACTGTAGGAAAGACTATTAGGGTCGTGAAGTAGGCTAGAGTTCTATTCTGATGCCCCTGGCTGTTGGCACTACCCCGGTTGGGGCTTCAACCCTTGGTGCTTCTGGTGGAGCTGGAGGTGGCGCTGGCGGCGCGGCCGCTGGTAACGCGAAGGCCCTGCTGAAGGCCTGAGATACGCTTTTCAACTCTGAGGATATCTGGAGAGGCGTCTTCACTCCGAAGACTCTTCCCACTCTACTCCAGTCACCGAACTGGATTCCTGCCCTGATTTCAGCTATGGCGTTGGCCATGGCTACGAGGTCTTCAGGCTTCGGGTCCAAGAGTTCCCATGTCAGGTACGTTCCCATCTTGGCGAGGTCTGCCTTGTTCCTCTCCCCCGGAACATAGTGGCCTGCTGCGTATTGCGCTCCGATGCCCTCTAGGAAGGCGATGACTTTTGCGGCTAAGCCTCCGAAGAGGACGTTGTTCACGAGGCTGACTCCAGTACCTAGGCCCATCCCAGTTATGTCGGAAGAGGTGTCAGCGGTTGGGAGGCCCATGAGTCCTGCGTAGTTCCCTACTATCGGGTCTAACAACTCTGAAACCATTTTTATCGAGGTTAAAACTAGTTCCGCAGGTATTAAGCATTATACTACCTTTGAGGCGGTTATGTTGCGTCTTCGAGGGACGGTGACGGCTGAGCGCGTCATGGATTGGGTAAGCGACCGACTTGCTCTCGCTCTATTTCGGAAGAGGTTAGAAAGGCACTAATCGCTCAAGCGATTACCATGTCACAAGCAGTCATAATTAGCCAACTTTCGGCAAAAGAAGGCAAATTAACGCCTTATTTCATAAACCGTCAGAGAATTTTCCTCACCCCTTCCCGTCACTCATCACTCGCGGATGCAACATAACTTGAGGCTAAAGGATATAAGTTTAGGAAGGAATGTTCTTATCATGCCAGCAGTTATCAGAGGAAGATGTGTCGGGGCAGAGAGCAAGGTCGGCGTCCCCTTCCTGATTGTCAGCGTTGACGGTTTGACAACGACGACGAGTGTGGCGGGTGATTTCGAGATACAGGTTGTCCCAAGAGCCGCTCCCTACAGTCTCAGGATTCGAAGCCCAGTTCACAAACCTGTTACATTATCCTTGAACATAACTGAGGAGCGACTTTATGACTTGGGCATAGTCGAGATGGTGACGGCGATATTCGGCTACGGGGAACTTCCGAGGTGAGTCCTTGAGGGTCCTCTGCGTGGTCCCTCACATGGATTTGCTGACTTCGATTAGTGCTGAGCTCGGACTCCGGTTCGCGGAGTGGGCCAAGGGGCAGGGCCACGACGTGAGAGTTCTCTACAGTTGGGAGGCCACTCGGTTGCCTCTCCTAATATCATTGTTCGGCGAACCCGACTTCATATACTATGCGGGTCACGGCTCCCTCGATACCTTACTTGGTAACGAGTTCTTCCTTGGACTAGTCACCCCCTTCAACGCTAATTGGCTACGGGAGAGGGTGACTGCTGTAATGGCCTGCTTGTCCGCGAGTGTACTGGGGAAACAAGTCGTCGAGGAGGGGGGCTACGCCTACGTGGGGGCCACGGACCTCCTCTACGCGGCCTTCAATGAATTGGACCATAATTACCTGGATGATTGGCTCTCATATATGATGGAGCTCCCGAAGGGCATCGTGAGTAACTTGACGCTTGGTGAAGCCTTGGAGAATCTCAAGAGAGAGGCCTTGAGTTACGCGGATACCTATACCGGCCTTGAGAATGGGGACTGGTATTCCTCGACCTTCAGGCATAACGCCAATGTCTACACGGTCGTAGGTAATTCAAACCTGAGGCTCAGCGATGTAACTAAGCGTGAACAGGCTCCGATGGGCTTCGTTGAGGGGCTACAGTATCTCTTCCGCGAGGATGTTTTGAGGGCCAGTTGGCCTGATGCTGTACGCTCCTTAATGAGCTTCGGCGTCGTGGCAGGGACTATTGCGGGGTTAGTTGTACCAAGTGCCGTGGACTTTGTCGCTGAAAGGACTGGCGCACCTAAACCCTTTGCAGAGTTGGCGAAGAAGGCCTTGGTTAGCGTAGCAGCAATGGCACCTACGTGACTTTGTCTGTCCCGAAGACCTCTTTGAGGCTTTTGCGGAACTCTGCTTCGTCAATGATTTGGATTAGGTTCCACCAGATGGCGTAGATGTTTAGGTCGCCTATTGCCGCTCCTGTAGGGTCCTTCTCGGGGTGTTTGATGATGATTTTGGTTCCGGGTTTGTATTCTTGGGGTGGGAGGGGTGCGTAGGAGACGGTGTAGATGTTATTGGTGGTGTCGTATTTGTCTATCCAAGCTCCGCCATGTGGGGGGGGTCGGGTTACGCCTAAGTAGTTGAGAGAGAATGGGGTGAGGGTTAGGGGTTTGACGAAGACTGTGTGCTCGATGATGACATAGGGGTTGTTAACGGAGCCGAGGATGCACCGTATCCATCCTGGGAACTTCTCCTCCATGGGTACTCTGACGGTCTTCCCGACTAAGAGGGGGACGTTCTCTTTGAGGCCGTGATTGAATTCCCATCCCCGCAGGAAGGGTAGGAACTCCATTAGGCTTGGCATGATAATCTTGGAATTATGGTCTGTTCCATGTATTTATCTCATGTAGGTGGAAGTGGTCCGGTAGGCTGGCGGGGTATCTCCATATTTTTCTTGGAAATAGTTTGTAGGCTATTTCTTGGATGTGTTCGGCCTCGTTTGTGGTGGGGAGTTCCGCATGCCTTTTGAGGACGATGAGTTTCTTTGACGGGTGGGTTGCGCAGTCTACGATGATGCATATTGCGTCCTCGTAGTAGAGGGGGGTCACTAGTTCTCGTTTCAGGTATAATCTACAGAGGGGGCAGTCCAGAGGAATTGTCATGACTTTCCTTCAAACGTGATTTTTATCCCGAATAAATTAAGAATCTGTTGAGCCACGAGGTTAGTGGCAATTTCCTTTAAGTTCTTCTCTGCATCTTTGATATTAAGTTCTAGAGATACGGTCTCATTGTTGCTTATTAGCTGAATCTTAACATTCATGTTCTCTGGATTCAGCTCTGTTCGGATAATCATTTAGCCTTCCCTTCGGTCTCGATGGCCTCTCTTAGTTCTGGTGGGAGGTATTTCATCAGGAATCCTTCGAGGGGGTAGGAGACAACGTAACCCATCATGCCTATGAGGTAGTGGTGTGGGTGCCGGAACCCTAGTGATTTGGATGTCCCCTTTCCCACGTCTTTTTCATCATCTTTGATGAGGAGGAGACATACCCTTCTGAGTCTCTCGAAGGGATTTGCGGTATCGCTCATCTCTCCCACGTCCAAGAATAGAGGAAGTCATAACAATGTGGGACGACCCTGTTCAAATAGTTGATGCCTTCTGGCGTTGAGACCAGCTTCTCTATTTCCGGGTCCTCCGATAGTGTCGCTCTTACCCTATTCACGTCGAGGAGGTATTCTTCCGCGATGTCCCAGTACATCTTGAGGAGGAGGCGGGCGATTGGTTCTACAAGCGGGTGTTGGAGGTGGAAGTGGTTGAAGGCTATTAGGAGGGGGTTATAGTTGGTCTCGATGGCGGACATCAGTTTTTCGGGGGTTAGTCGTCTGAATCCCCATTCGATTAGGCGTCTTACCCACTCCCTCGGTTCTGTCGCGGAGTAGAGGATTTCCTTAAGCTTCTTCGCCACTTGGCTCGGTGCCGGTCTTTCCTCCGGCGGGTTTTGATTCGGCAACCTTTGATGGCTCCGCGGGTTTCTCCCCTACATCTGTCCCTCCACTTTTAATAGTTTCTTCAGGCTTAGGCTCAACTACACTTGGAGCCCCTTCAGTAGGAGCCGCCGCTGGAAGGGTTGGCGGACTAGGAGGGGGTGGGATTACTGTAACTTCTTTTTTCGGGGGTACTTCACCTTCCCTCGGGTATCTTTCTGCAATTTTATCTAGGAAGGTGAAGAGTTGGTCCTTGGTTCTAATCACCTCGCCCCAGTAGTCCGGTTTGCCCTCAGGCGTTACGGCCGGAGCCGGGGCTGTTGAGGTGACGAACCTCTCTAGGTCAGTCCTCATTCTATTGGCATAGACTTCCCCGACTGTCTTCGCGGCTTCATCAATAAAAGTTCCCCTCTTTTCCGCGGGGATATCTGGTAGCATTTCTGCAACTTTCTTTTTTACTTCTGCCTCAATATATTCGCGGGCTTCCTTCTCTTTTCTTTCATTTAGTTGTTCTTCTAGTTTCTTGCGTTCAGCGCGCTCCTGCTCAAGCTTAGTTTCGTATGGTACCGTGGCCTCCTCTACAATTCTCTTCAACCGCTTCTCCTCATCTTCCTTCTCTAGACGGTCGAGGAGTTTCTGTATGTTCTTTGCCCATTGGGGCGGCTCTTCTGACGCTGGAGCCCTAGGCATGGCTGCGGCTACGGCGTCGGTGACCATTTTCTCCAATGATTCAGGTGTGATTGGTGGGGTCTTCCCGCGTTGTTCTCGCTCCCATTGATACCGCTCCTCCTCTCTTTCCTGTCGAGCTAGTTCACGGCTGACGAGGAGGTACTGCATGGGGTCCATCTTGCCGCTTCTCACGCTTTGCCAGAGCTCCATGAGGGATGGCCTGGCTGGGGGTCGTTCTCTCCCCGCTTCTCCTTCTCCTTCTCCTTTTCCTTCTCCTTCTTCTTCAGTCATATAATCACCTTAACCGCTGACTAGGAATCTGTTGATTTGTTTTGCGTAAAATTGGGATATGTCGCTTTCGGAGATGTCCATTCCCAACATCTCGTAATAAAGTGCGAGCTCAATGAAGTCTTTGAGCAATTCTATTCCTCGTTCCATTCGCCAGAAGGGGTCGGCGCGGGCTTGGTAAAAGGATAGCGTTGTCTCCAGTTCTTCGATTCTTCCTCGGAACTTTGGGAGCTCGTCGCTGTCCCTGAGTGCCTGGAGGACGATTTTATGGATAGGATGTTTGCGCATCTCGTTTATGTTCAAGCCTTTCTTAGCGGCGTGGCTGAAGTAGGCTTGCTGACACGCTTTGCCCAGGATTATGATTTGCTCCATCTCTTCCTTCGTCATCGCAACAGTTTCTTTCCGTATGACCTCGGAGGAAACTTCATCGCTCGCCTCGCCAGGTGGCTTCGCCTTCTTTCTCGGCGGCGCCCCTGAGAGGAAGGCTTCAATATCCCCCTCCATCACCTCTTCCGGATAGAAGGCTTCGCCGTCCTCATCTATCTTGATGAGGCCTTTCCTCATGAGGCGTCTGACCTGTCCAATGGCATTCTCATCGACGTCAACCCCGCTCGTCTTGAACCCGGCCTGAATCGCCTTAGCTGAGAGGCCGTCGTGGAGGTTCTTGGCTATCCGTAGGCGAATATCCCTTTCGTCGCTCATCGTGGGAAACTCTCCGTAGGACCTTTTAACCTTTTATGGACTTCCAGTATTCTTTCCACTTCTCGTAGCACTCTGGAGAATCCAACCCCAGCCAAGTAGTGCCCTTCAAGGCTCGAACAAGCATAAGCTTACCGCAGAAGGGGCAGACGTCAAGGTACTCTATTATTACTTGGTCCTCCCAGCGCCCCGTCTTCTCATTGAAGAATCTGACGGGGCGAAGGTTGCCTAGGAACTCCCATTGCCCGGGAACGCAGTTTACCTCTACGGGTTTCTCTCCCTTCTCCATAGCCTCGATGAGCCGTTTCTTACGGGCTTCCGTTCCCAACTTATAAGGCATCTCAACAGTCATTCTATCACCTTTCGCCACCTTTCAATTCAGCGAGAAGTTTCCTAGCATCTTCCACATCTTTCTTATGGATACTTTCAAAGGGCAGGCTAGATGTGCTCCATACCCTGCTCCGATTCAGGCCCTTCAGCCTCTCATAGAGCTCGTCGGGCAAGTACATAGTCACAGTCGGCAACTACTTCCTCACGCTCACGAAGTCGCTTTTCCGAAGGGCCAATAGAAGATAGTGGCCCAACGCCCTCTCGACATCCTCCTCCTTCACGCCACTCATCTGCCAGTCAAAGCTATGAGGTTCCAAGACTGGCGTATCGACCTTATAGTAGCAAGTGGATTTATCCACGCCTACTTTGAAGCCAACTATCTTAACTGTAGCCATGTTAGAACTCCTCGCTTTGGGGGGGCTTGGATTCAAATAGGACGCCTTTAAGGAAGGCTTCTTCCTTGGTCCTCGTTGACTGGATGTCGCAGAAGAAGCGGACGACATCCTTTAGAATAGTCTTATTATCAGACAAAGGGGGTTCCTTTCTCACGGAGGTCGTTCCTGACCCTGCGGTTCAGCTCGTAGAGGAGGGTCACCCAAGTCTTGGTGCCTAGGACCTTCTGAAGTTCCTTCAGGTCATTGTAGAGGTCTTGGGGTACGTCTCGGACGAAGAGGTTCTTGCCCATCTCCCCCTCCTCGATAGAAGGAAGTATTTTGAGTTTTTAATGTTTGTGGTTCGCCAACCCTTTTGATAGGTTAAGCATTACGCTTAGTGAATTCGTTATAGTTTTGTATGAAAATTGGGGGTAACAAAGAATCACTCCTACCAAGGCAGGATTCTATCCATCAAAGACGTGGTTTCAGGCTCTTTGTAATGTAAGATGCTTATCAAAAGAATTAGCGTCTCAACGAAAGGCTTCTTCGGAGGCGGAGCATATAGAAATGCTAACAAAAGGAGGGTATTTGTTAGGCGAGGGCCGAGCCACCGCTTCGGCAGACCCTTCTTACCTGCGGACGGCCTACGACCTTACTTCGGGTAGTAGGAGACGGTGAACTCTGCTGGCGCCCTACAGTAGTCGCACCTCGTGTCAGAGGCGTGGGTTCTCGAAGGGTCGAGGAGTTGTACGGTCACGGCGCCATTCTGAGCGTTTGGCGCGTACTCTCTCACCTTCGTTGCCAAGTGAGCTGTGCAGCACGTTCCCAAGTTGTCACCTCCTTATAGTTTGACGGGTGGTCCCTGCCTCTTGACTCCCTCCTATCCCGCCGTGCGAGTCTGGCGGTCTTAGAGGTTCACCGCGGAAGCCCTCGTCGTCGAGGGCTACGGTCACATTACGTACAGGGACCTGTCGGCGCCAGTCCGCCGGGCGAGCACGCCCCTTCTCGACCAAGATGAGACGTAGCCTCTATGGGCCTCACGCCGTGCTGACCATTCCTTTTCCCTATGGGTTTATAAGGTTTTAGAAGTCTGGTTCGATGACGATTTCTGATTCGATGAATCCTTCTTTCCTGAGTCTATCCATTATTTTTTGTTTGGTTACGTCGTCTTCGTAGGGTAGGATGACCATGATGGGGTCTCCTCCGAGCTTGGCTTCGACGCGGATGTTTCTATCTCCTACGGCATGGAAGGTCTTGCATTGGTGGGCTTCGAGGACTTTGATGGTCTGTTCGAGGTCGATTTTGAGTTTTCTCCATCTCATGAGCTGGGATGTATCGAGGGGGGATATATGGGGTGACGTACCTGTTGGGGGAGGGGGGTTAGACGCCTTCTAGCTGTGGTATGTGTTGTCTTTCCCATATTTCGGTCAGGGTCTCTGAGCCTTGGCAGTGGTCGCATCTGAAGAATATGCCGTCATCGTTGCTTCTTACGTTGTTTGCCTTGTATGGTGTATCGCATTTTGAGCAGCAGACTCCGGCGATTTCTATGAATTGGCCAATTTCTTCCAGTTCCATGCATTGAAATTAGGGGCATAGGCTTTTAGTTTTGTGAAGTAATTATCTGGATGGATGATAAAGAAGACTTGTAGGGATTGTACTGCTTATCGTGGGCCTAGGGAGGGGGGCGGTTATTGTTCAAGGTATGGCTTGGGCGTCAAGGCCGATGACCATTATGAGGGGTGTTGGCCTTAGGTGCCTTTGCTTCTCTCACGATGGTGATAGCAGGGTTCTTTTTGCTGACGCAGTAGTTCTTCTCGATGTAGATGATGGGGCAGTTGTCGTTGGGACATTCAAATTTTATGTGACCTCTGCCTGCCTTCTTTCTTACGAGGAACGCACCGCAATCTGGGCATAAGTCTGCCACCAGTACTGGGTAGCGCTTCAAACCTAATCGCGCTCCATGACTAGGGCGACCTGATTGGCCTAGGAAGAGCCAAAGGATGAAGAGGAAGAGCTCGACACTCTCCCCCTTTAGCCCAGCTAATATGCCCAAGCCCATCAAATAGACGAAGGTTGTCAGGACTAAGAATGAGGCGAAGTTTCTATCCACCTACCGATTCATCCCTATGAATGAGCTTGGGAACAGTTCTCCATCCACTTCTCTGAAGGTTTGTCGAATTTTCTCCGGCGTCCATTTGAGGTTATATTTCCCACGCTTGGTGCTCATAGCGCGGAGAGTCTCAACCATATCAATGAACTCTTCAACGGCGGACCAGTCAACCTTTCGCCTAAACATTAGGTTTGCTTCATCCCATTCTCGCCCAAGGATTTTTACGTGGCGTCCTTTAAGGTACTTTTCTGCGAAGCCTAGGAATGTCTGGAAATGTTGCTTCTTCGTGACAGCGTAAGGTAGGAGAAGTTGGCATAGTTTTTGTACGCCACGCCAGTTTCGCACTACTAATTGCATCTCAGGGTCTATGTTTCCCTTTCTGGGAGTAATATGCCAGTAGGCTTTTATTTTCTCTCCTTCGACTATGGTGCTTACCTTCGTCCTCGTAACTTCGTTTTGTGTTATTGTGAAGCTCATCTGTGGGCAGTATTGAAAACGTTTTGTGACATATTTTCGGCCGGTCCGGCCTGTAACGAATATTATGCCTATACTCCCCGCCATGTCGAAGACGCCTGCAAGCCAAGCAGCATCCGTCTCCTTAATCCCTATTTCATTCGTGTTATCCATGTTTGGACGTCCTCTATGGCGAGCTTGTCGAATTGGGCGATTTCCTCTCTTGAAATACCGGTTAGGATGGCGTTTGCTCTGTTACATTCTAGGACTATGAGGAGGGCTTGTCGGAAGGCAAGGGGGTCAATATGCTTGACTATAACCCATTCTAGGACAGTTTTGAGCTTTTCTAGGGACGCGTAAACGTCTTTCTCACGGACGGTTTCCATAATCATGTCTCCTTGACTACTCTTCTTATCCTGTCTTTCTTTGCGTCTTCTCTTAGCTGGTAAAAATGTGTCCCGTCGGCCCGGACCTGATGGGTTAGAACCTCTTGGTCCACGTACCAGACGAGCTCTTGTTCTAGGTCAGGCCTCTTCGCCTCAACGAACTGGTCCCTTAACGCCTTGAGGATGTTGGGGACTGTGACGGGTTTGTTGAATAGGCCGTCGGTTATGAGGCAGAGGATTCTTCCTCTGAGGGTACTCATGTCTAGGGTGAGGGGGTGACGGACCTTTTCCAGAGTTAGGTCGGCGACCTCCTTCGTACCCCTGTACTCCTGAACCCCCTCCTGGGGGGAGGGGGGTGGAGCTTTCGGCATGAGGAGTTCGATGTTCCGTTGTACGAGGTCTCGGATGGCTTGTTCGAGGTTGGAGTAGGCTGCTAGGGATTTCTTGAGGAAGTCGGCCTCGGCTTTGACGGTTTCGAGGCTTTCCCTCAAGTCGCTGTTCTCAGCTTTGAGTTTGCGGCTCTCTTCGGTGGCCGTTGCCAAGTCTTGTTCCAGGTTCTCGGCTTGTACTTTCCAAGCTTCAGTTTTTTCGACTTTTTCCTCTAAGAGTTTAATGCGCTCTTTGAGGCTCATTTCAGTCCTTCCAGACATTTCTCGATTCTCCTCTCTAACTTATCTAACCTTTCGGAAAGCTCTGCCGCCTCCTCTACTCTCTTCTGTACCAGGCCTGATAGGAGTTCACTTTGGCGTTGGAGTGAGGCGAGGCTTAGGAAGTTGTCTCTCACGTATTCTGGGGTGAGCTCTTCCCTGGCGACTCTGCGGCCTATTTCTTCGGGGACGCCGACGGGGGTGAAGTAGACTACTCTTACGTCGAGGGGTCGTTTTCGTACTAGAATCCAATGGCCTAGCTTCAGTTTCATCACATCGTCGTCTGTGAATTTGCCCTTGGCCTCGGGTACTAGGTCGAGGGTGTGTTTGACCTCTGTCTTGTGGTCCTGTGTTCCTAGGAATTTGAAGGCGCATGCTTTGAGGGGGTCCTTGTCGGTGACGGCTAGGAATTGGGTGCATATCCATACGTAGAGGCCTGTCTTGGCTCCCTGGGTGATTACTTCCATGATGGCTCTTGTGGCCGCGCTGCTGTAGTTTTGCGGCAAGAACTTGAAAGCTTCGTCAACGATGAGTATGAGCCTACTCCTGTAGATTCTGAGGGCGTCTTCAAAGCTGTTCTTCATCACAATCTGCTGGGCCTCGGAGCTGAACTCGTTGATTACCATTCGGTTGATGCCTTCTTGGAGCTCTAGGCGTGGGACCGTCTTGACCCTGGATGTCTCCGCTTCAAGCCTCTCAAGGAGGTCGTAGAGCACTCGACACGCATCCTTCAGCCAGCTACTCTTGGTCTTGGCCTCCATCTCTTTGGCGCGGTTGATTATGTCTCGGAAGCCTTTCGCGCCCTCGGTCAAGCGGCTTAGGGTGGCGTAGTAGGGGGTGAGGCGGCGCTTGAACATGGATTCGAGTAGGCCTATGAGGACGAAGCTATCTGTGGTCTCGCGTAGGCAGACGGGAATCTCTTGGCCGAAGTCCTCGTAGTCGGCTTCAGTGGACTTTGTATCCCAGACTAGGACTGTGTAGCCCTGTTCCTCGGCCCATCTCGCTAGCCTCTTGGCGAGGGTGGTCTTCCCTGAGAATTGCGTTTGCCCGATTATCGCATAATGGAATAGCTCCAGGTCCACGGGTTCGCCTGTGGGGACGGTGAAGAGGAAGGGACTAGTCTTCATCGGGGCTTCTCCTCTAAAATCTTGGAGAGGGCTGCCTTCGCCTCTTCGGTGCCCTTCAGTCTTACTAGGTTGGCGTTCTCTTGGGGGAAGGCGTGGACCTTGCCCTGTTTGTCTCTCCAGAAGACGACCTCAGTATAGTAGTGGCCGTCTTCTAACGGGAACCTAGTCATTCTTCTCAACCTCTATTTGGATTGGTTTGGTTCCTATGAGGAACCATTCTTTGGTCTGGAAGTCGTAGAGCCATCGTTTGTGGAGAAGGGCCGGTACGAAGGATTTGTGTTGATAGATGGTGATTTGGGTTGCGGCCTCCCGTGCCTCTTCTAGGCCTGCCCATTGTCCGGGTTCAGAGGTCCCGACCTTCTCTGTGTCGGGGGTTACGTTGTAGCGTTTCTGGATGGCGGGGCATCGGGCGTCGAGGAGGGTGGCTTGTAGAAGGGTGGAGATTTCGAGGGGGTAGGCTCTGCATGCGAGGGGGTGGTGGTCGTAGATTTTGCAGTCATGGGTTGCGGGGTCGTGGTGGGGGCAGGGGGTCTGGGTCATCTGGTAGTCGATGATGGTCAGGTGTTCCCTATCGGGGCCATAGGCGAATCGGGGCTGGATTGTCTCGGGTGGGAATAGGTCCCTCTCCTCGGGTGTGATGTAGGTTCCGATGGGGAAGCCTATGTCCTCGTGGTAGAGGTCTGTGCGGGTGCAGCATGCGCCGCATCGCTGACAGGCCCAGCGCTTCATGGCGGACCCTCCAAGGGCCTCACCTTGAGAACCCTCAAATGTTTACTCATTTGCTTACCGAGTCTCCGGTACTCTTCCTCAACACGACGTACCAAGAGGGAGTCATAATGAAACAAAAAATAATACAAGTCCCATCTGTCATCCTTGTCTTCGATATGCTCCTCCAAATGCTCGAAGAACTTATTAGCTCTGAGCTGTTCTAACGTCTCCATTATTGCCTCGGACTGGACCTTAAGGAAGTCGTATTCTAGGTCGGAGGCAAGCGTCACTCCATCGATGTTAAAAACTCTAAGTTCAGTCTGCCCCCGCGCGGGAAGGTTTAGTCTTTTCTGCCACCTTCTAATTGTGAGGGAAGTGACGTGTAGCTCTCTGGCGATTTTCGTCACAGGTATTCGGGGCTCGGCAGACCAGAGGTCCCTTAATTTGTCTAGATTGAATGAAGACCGGCGGTTCCAGCCGCGTGGACGTGCTCGAAGACCAAGTTTCCTCGTCCAATATTGTACGTATCCTGTAGTGACGCTGAGCTCGGAGGCAATTGCTTCTCGGGTGACGCCCTCGTTCCACCTCTCTATGAGCGTTCTTTCTTTGTCGCAGTTGAGACGCATTACGGCTCCTTCTTTATTTTTACTTTCCATCTCCACATCATGCCGGTTCGGCCTTCGAAAAGTTCGATTATTTCGTCCTCGATGAGAGGTCTCATATAGTTTGCCTCTAGGGTTGGGACCGTCAAACCTTTTCTCCCGCTAAACCTCCTTAAGAACTCTGGATAGTTACCTTCCTGTTCTCGATACAATGCTTTGACTAGTTCTCGGGATAATTCCCACCTTGTTCTTGGTCCGCCCATGACTGGCCTCTCTCCGAAACGTCGTTGTAGTAGTTCGTCTATTGAATGTCTCTCCTCATATTGCTTTTCTGTGTTTTTGTTTTTTAATTGTTTTTCAAGTGCTTCGATTCGTTTTAGGGCATCTTCGTACTTCTTTTTGTAGTCATCTGTCGCCAAGAGGCCCGCCCCTTCTAGGTGTCTGATGCTGGTTTCTCGACTATTCTGGCGAACTCTACGCCATATTCGTTTGTTATTATTTGTATTCTTCCAGAGTCAGCTAGTACTCTGAGGTACTGGTCGATTCTGTATATGTCAAGGCCTGTCTCCAGGGAGAATAATGCCTTTAACTGGCGCAAAGAGTGGTCCGGGTTCTTCTTTATTGCTTCCAGCAGTAGGTCCATTCTTTCAAGTCTAGCCTTGCCCGCGTGGTGAACTGGTTTCTCGGATGTCATAGAATTACCTTGGCGTGGGTGGGTGGCAATGTGGACATGCGAATGGTGTGACCGTGTGTTTCTCCGGCCTGTAGAGGCTCTTCAAATATCTCAGGAGGTAGATGGGGAACCATTTGGAGAGGACTTTCGTACCCGCGCGGTACGTCGAGTCAAACGTTCTCCCGCACTCTCTACAGGTGGCCCTAGCCAAGATGTCAAAAGTCACTAACATAACTTATCGCTCCCCTCTCCCTATTCAAGTCACATATAGACATATATAAAAGGTTTCTCGCGACGATTCTAAAGCTGTAGTCTAAGGATTTTGAGTATTAGTTTTATATGGGAGAACCCTCCGAGTCTGACCTGGTTGTGGAGCCGGGGGTGGGACTCCCCTCGCCTCGGTTCCGCAACCAATAAGTTTCGGAGGGGAGAGGAAAAGGAACGCATAGCCGAGAACGCTAGTAGCCTGAGACAGTCCGGAGGCTATGGGGCCACCAAGACCACACTTGTGCGATGTGATGTGCCTCATTCGCTGATGGGCCGCGAGGGTTTGGATGCAGGAGGGTAACCCGCGTCGAAGCATCGGGCAGACGTGTGGAGAACCTGTCTCCACGGTAGGTCGCCTTTGAAGCTCCTTGTGTTGATGAGGGGGACGCCGAAATCTTTGAACACCGTTTGGAGACAAGGGAGTAGTCTCGGAGTTGCGGACGCCCTTGCCATGCTATGAAGGTGAATGTGTTGTCGGTGATTGGTCTCCCTTGTGATGAGTAGTGAGGAGGCTAGGTTAGTAGTTGTAGTATGGTATTCTCCTCTAATGCGTGAGGGTCTTTTACACTCACACTCACCTCACTGACTGACTCACTGGCACTCACTGACTCACTGACTCACTCACTCACTCACACTCACTCACTGACACTCACTCACTCACCCTCGCTCGCTAAAATATATCGTGATATATCGTCATCTAGGGCTCGATGTTCCCTTGGGTGGTTCGCTGGACCTTG
>Ga0315312_1000702_pt1 | contig 33653 bp, 24 predicted proteins | sample TDP7_MG_FD_203629 | JGI IMG/M metagenome (GOLD analysis project Ga0315312, IMG submission 203629) | Freshwater sediment microbial communities from Lake Towuti, South Sulawesi, Indonesia - TDP7 | ecosystem: Environmental > Aquatic > Freshwater > Lake > Sediment | place: Indonesia: South Sulawesi... | reverse complement strand
CAGCTGCGTGTAAAGCATAGTGTTCTCGATCTTCTTATGGCCTAGGAGCTGCTTGACGTAGAGGATATCTCTGGTGCGATGGTACTCGACTGTTGCTTTCCAATGCCTCAGCGTATGGAATGTTATCTGTAGGAGCCTTGGGTTCTGGATCTTCTGAGCTATTCTACGCCTCTGTTGACTGAAGTTTCCTTGTAGCGACCTACCGGACATCTGGAAGATCTTCTCGCTGCTTCTAGGTAGCGTGTTCAACATGGCGGCTAGCTTAGTCGAGACCTTGAAGATCCTTGGGTTGGACCCTTTCTCAGGGCTGTTTACGCTTATCGTATTGTTTTCAAGGTCTAGATCCGTCCATTCTAGACGTCTGACCTCTCCGACTCTCATGCCTGTTTCCTTGATTAGCCGTAGGATTGTAGCTATCTTTCTGCCGCATCCAGCTATCAACGCGTCTATCTCGGACTCCAATGGTATGAAGGGGATCTTACGGGTCAAGGCGTAGTTGGGTTGGGTCCATGCGATATGATTAGCTGAGGCGAAGCATTTGTACACTAGGGAGATTTGCCACTTCGAGTTCTCGCTCACTTCTAGGCGTGCTATCACTTCTTTGACCGACTCTGGATCAGAGAGGTTGGCTCCAAGGCGGACAAGTTGCTTTAAGAACCTCACCCTGTTCCGGATGGTTGCTTCCTTGTAGCCTTGCTTCTTCATCCACCATGCGTGCTCTAGGATTTTCGCTTCCGCTTCGCTTTGCTTCTGTTTGGCCCCCGCGACGGCCTCTTCCTGCTGCGGTTTCACTTCGGCCAAGTTTATCATCCCGCCTTCCGGGACGCATACTCGGCGATTACTATTATAGTAACGAAAATCCTTTAACTTTTCTATCGATAACTTGGTGTGCGATGAAGAATGAGATCCTACATCTTCACTGCCAAGGAGAGGGCTCTTATCCGAAGGGCCCTTAAGAAGCAAGCCGCGCTTAAGAATAGAACTCTCCGCGTGATCTTCTTCAGAGTTAGACACTTCAAGGAACTGGCTAGCGATGTTGAACTTTACATTCGCTTGCGTAGACTCGCTGAACCTGAAGGCGCATTCTCGACATAGATACCGTTGAATCTTTCTATCGCCTAGACGGCGGAGCCCGTCCTTCCAGACTCTATTCGAGGCGCATTGCGGGCACTGTATGAGGATGCCGTTTACCTGTACCACGGCTCGTTTTCTTCCTTTGATCTCTCTTGCGCTTCAGGTTTCATACCATTACCCTGTAGCCAGCTGGCTCTTTTCCACAGAGTTCGCATAGGTATTCGCCGGTTGGCTTGATCGGTTCCCAACGGATCGTTCCAGCCTGCAACATCTGTTGATAATGATACTTCGGTGACATCCAGCAGGTATAGCAGACGGCGAGGCTGCCGCTAGACTTGGTGACTTTCAACGCTTCCTTAGCGCCGGAGAAGTCTGGATAGCGGGTCTTCCAGTCTCGGTCTTGATCCTCTATCTTAGGAGTTCCCGATGTTTTCAGAATTACAGGATCGGAAGGAATTACAGGCTTTATGGGAGCGGCTAGGCTTTCAAAACCTAGATCTATCAGGGTCTCAGAGTTAAGATATACCCATCTGACATTATCGGTTTCCGCCCTTACTGGCAGATGTCTTCTATCGACAAGATAATCTCGAACTTGTTGGGACAGGCTTTTAAGATCGTCAGAATTGGCGTCTTCTCCAAGTATTCTTCGGGTTATATCAGGAAGTCTTACCTTTAAGATACGAGTGACTAAATCCCTCTTCGCGCTCCTATAGTCCTGTAATTCCTTAGCGTCCTGTAATTCCGTGAGTATCTGCCTTAGAGCTCCGTCAACTTGGTCTTTAGTGGTCTGTTCCTTATCGAGTGATTTAAGGACCTCGCTCAGTTCAGACCCGGCTTCTTTCAGAATATTTGTAATAGCTTTATCTTCAATCGCTAGGGCTACTGGAATGAGGATTTGTTTTATCCGTCCTGAAACATTGAAATCCTTGCCGAAGATTCTTTCAGCTATATTCGGGTCTTCTAGTTCTCCTATTTTCTCCTTGAATTGACGGTAGTGTTTGAACTTCCACATTAGAAGCTTGTTTCGTATCTCTCTGCTTTGCTCAAGGAATTGTCTCGATCTGAAGAGAGGTTTAGGCGAACGGTTCTCTTCGGTTGCAGAGGTTAGACATCTCGATTCGGTAGCGATGTCCTTGAATCGTTTTCTAGTCGCTATATGTTTCGGGCCGTAAACGTAGAAGCTTAGAACCTTGCTCGGGTCGTTTTCGTCGCAGCACCTATACCATCCTAATCTTGCGTCGTCACCAATATTGAGAATCTTTATGATGACTGCGTAGAGATCGCTTCGACCAAAGTCCGCCTCATCTAAGACGGCTGTTCCACGCCACAGATCGAACAGCCTCCTTATAGATGCTTCACTGCTACAGCCTGCGAGGTAGAACGGCCGATAGGAGATTGCGCCGTTCACATCTATGCTAGTTGTCTTCCCCTTACCGTATGGAGCAAGCTTTCTACGATAACCGATAACTGGCAAAAGATCTCTCAAGTAGGTTGCATAATCATACGCAGCGTCTAGAATTCTCTCTTTTCGGTTTCTCTCTTCATGCCAATAGTCCAAGTAGGTAATAACTTGATTCCATAGATCCTTCTCGCTTCCATACTCAACCGCGTTGCTAGGCAATAGAACTTGAAGCGTATCAACATCCCTGTTCATTATAGGCTTGTATCTGACTTCACTTTCAACGAGGAAATCTTCCTTATTCACCGAGCCGTCTCTCGAGTCGTAAACTATATAGTACGCCTTCTTGCCGTCATATCCCTGCTCAGCAAGTCTTCCATCACTCAGCTCAACGAAAGGCGTCTTGACAACTTGAATCTCCTTCATTTGAAGTGAATCTTTAGTGAGCTTCCTTGAGCACCCCTCGCAATATTCTTTGCTCCAATGAAGTGTTTTTCTTAAGGTTTCGCAGCGAGGAGGCTTCAAGCCTTTCTGAACTTGCTTCTCTGTATACCGAGTTTGATACAGAGTTATCGATCTCTTGAAGTCCGACTGGTCCTCGAAGAAGTTTAAGATCTCATCTTGCTCAGTGCCGTTGTAAACCATAATGTCTGCAATCATTAATCTCGTTTCATGTGGAAGATCTGGAATAGTCTTCTTCGAGAAGTATTTCTCTTTGAGGCAGGACCATTGAAGGAATTCGTAGCGTTGATTTAGCTCTTGCAGCCACTTCACAGTGTCTTCAACAATCTCGTCGTCCCTTCGTATCTCCAAGTCAAGTTCGAGGCGGTAAGCTCGTATCTCACCGCTGACAAGCTTAACCTCGCCTTCATGAACGGCAAACTGTCCAGGACCCTTTATCTCCGTATGCAAGCTTTCCTTAAACGCCATTTCTGTATTCGGAGTGTTAACGAAAAAGTAGGGCCGATACCCTCCATTTGGGGTCCTCGTTGTAAGCGTCTCAGCCCTTTCACTGAACTGTTTTCGCCAGAGCCTGTAAACCCAAGGCCAATCGAAGTCAAATGATTCCAGCCCGTTGAAGCCGCAGATAAATCCCCAACATGAAGCATCCTCCACATAGATGCCGTGGACATCTTTATCTGATTGCGGAGTTTTCTGCCATTTCTCCCAAAGCGTTTTAGGCGCTTTATCAGATCCAGCGAATAGAACGTTCAGTCCATGCTTCCGGCGATGAGGATTGCTGAGAGCAGAGTTTAGTAGGCTCATTTGAAGGCTTTCAGTCGGCTCACTCATCGAAGATCTCCTCAAGCTGTCCATGTTCAGAAATCTGCCATCTACCGAGAACAAGGCCGCAGCCAGAACAGACTATATCGCCGGAGCTGGAAAATCCAGAGTTATCTGGAGCGTATATAATACGCCTACCGCATTCTGGACATACCATATCTACTCAACAGTAATACACTACATTTTGAAGGCCGGATAGTTACGCATGAGAAATCCGGAAAAACCGGACAGCCGATGCCGCCGGCTAAGGCTGAAAAACCTAAGCTTTACAGCATTGGAATTTCCTAAAATCCTATAGCGACCCAGCGCATCTGCTTGGTTTCTCTCATTATCAATCCGTCTATCTCCAAATCGGACAGAGCGTCATAAAGCCGAGATCTGCCCAGGTTGCAGCCTTGTTGAATATCTCGGAAAACTTGCGGGCCGTTTTTGAAGAGGTAGAACCAGACGCGAGCCGGGGCTTTACCGTATTTCCACAGGAGCTTCTCCTTAAGTTTCATGTAAGCGTTGTATTTGGATTCGCTCATTAAGCGGGGGATTTTACTCCATTCAGCTCGTTCGAGGTCGCCTATTAGAGCCGTCTTGTCTTTATCCACGTTAAATAGAAAATAGTCGGCAACTGTTTTGTTGGCTCTTGTTTCGCCGTAACCAATGTTATTCAGCTCTAACACATCTGCCCTCCATGCACGCGAAATCATTTTCCACATATAGTTGAAGACACTTTGAACTCCTCTCCATTTAACTGTCTTATCTTTCTTGAAGCCAAGAGGTTTGAACTTGCGAATACGATTTTTGGGGATGCAAACGCACGAGGTTGGTATGATTTCATCAGTTACCCTTTGAACCAGGATAAGGCTTTGTTCTTTTCCTGTCTGCGTTACACATAGAAAGCGACCGTGGTCCTTTTGCTTTCGCTTCTGCTTGTCAATCCAGGTTACCTCTAGCATGCTTCCAATTTCTGCTGGCACCTTTTTCGACGATGGGTGAGTTCTCGGGTTTGAGCCAGTATGCTGATGGCCAATCTTCATTTTTTGCATGCCGTATCTTTCTTCGGGCAACTCCGGCGCCTCTGCAAACCATTTACTACGGTCAAGAAAGAAGTAATCTTTTCTTTTAACCAAAGCGTTTTCTGAACAGTTTCGAGAAAGGGTACCCTGTTCATCTTTCATGTATGAAGACCGTAAGAACCTACTCTAGCCTCTATAGGGCCTGTGACTTTCTGTATCCTGTAGCTTGAGCTAGCCTCCTCGTGTCCCGTTTTCGCATTGCCGATCGTATGTGGAGACAGGTTTTGCTGAGCTTCGTTTAAGGAAAAAAAATAAGAAATTCTCGGTTTAGACGTGGGACTCCCAAGTTTATCTCCCTTGGGCGTGGTTCAAGCCGTATACCATGCTTGGCTCAGTTAAGCCTTGAATGGAGGGTCTGATTCTACCTCTTCTTGCTCGTTTCTAACAGCTTTGCCAAAGCGGTTTTCAGCTCAATAACCTCTAGCGGACATTGGGGCCAGTTGTTTTCCCAGCATACTACAATGTCGCATTGGTTGGGATCATGCTCATGATTCTTAAAGTCTAGGCTTCTGAATTCAAATTCTACGTCTACAGGCTCATATTCTGTTCTTCCTATTTTTCGTCTGCCGAAGGCGTCTGGGAAGCCTTGCTGGATGCCTTCAATGTATTCTATGCCGAGTTCCTTGTGGTATTTGGCGAAGAGGAAGATAACGCCCTGCTCGTTTACCGGCTCATAGACCAAGTCAGGTATCTGGCTTCTAGGACCAACTATCCTCAGCTTCCTTCTCTTAGCTTCCACTCTAGGTCTCACGCCCGTCTTGAGAGCTTCCAAGCCTTTCTCGGTTATCTCATAGAGGCTGGGCTTAGCTTCGCGTATACAATTCCATCTAACCAATGTAGCAAGACGACCAGCTACGACTGTCTTCGATATAGACAATTTAGCTGAAAGTTCTGCTCCAGTTCTTGCTCTCTCTTTTAACTCATGCAGAATTGCCAAATACTCTTCATTCATCTTCTTCATGACAAGATGAATCCCCATTTGCAGAGATCGATATCCCTACACTTGATGGATTGGTTGGTCTTCGGATATAAGTTGTACTGGACGGGTGCTTGAAAGTTGTCTTATTCAAGTCCAAGATTAACCAACTTTGAGGACACTGTTGAATGGTTAGAAACGGCTACAGAAACCTGTCAATCCCAGAACAACTATACCTTGAGTTAGAGGAGTTTGTTAAGAAGTCTAAAGGAAGATACGTTTCTGTAGCTGAAGTTGTAAGAGAAGCGGTAAGAGAGTTCCTAGAGAAGAGTAAACCTCATCATTGAGCCAATAAGAGAGAGCTTGTTTTCTGTCCAAAGATACGGCAAAGCATAGGATCAAATCCCTGGATTGAAAACAAGCCTCCAAGCGATCTCCCGCAGGCCACGGTTCCAAACAATACTAGCGACTTGCACTTTGTATCAAATCAACACTTGTGGTGAAGAGTCTGTCAACGCAATTAGCATTTATTACTTAAGACAACCAATTTATTCAAGAAGGATTGAATCGAAATCGGATAGCTCATATGGGTCGATATGCTTGACGTTTTCTAAGAAGATAAAAGACATCGTCGTACAAATTGACCAAGGAAATATTGTTACAGAGGGTGAACTCGAAAGGCACTTTCTGAATGCAGTGGAAGAGGAGCTTAGGACTAAAGGGCTAACTCCGGTAGTCGAACAACAACGCAAGATTATTCGCGGTCGAACTGACGCAAGAATTGGCGGTCTCGTCTTTGAGTTCAAGAAACCGCTCAGAAGACCCCTTCAAGACTTGTTGGATAGATTGAAACAGGTTCAAGACTACATGGACGAGTACAAAACTAAGAACGTACTTCTTAGGGGCATTCTGACGGATGGAGGTTACATAGTTTTTGTTGACGAGTACGGACAAGTTGTTGAGCAAGGAAAAATCGAAGACTGCACATGGATGCTCGAAGTATGGATATCTGCTCTTGCTTTGAGAGTTGCCTCTCCGGTTGACCTAAAGAATTATCTTGGCCCAGCCTCAAGCGTTGGCAAGGCATCAATCAAACAACTATTTGAGTCGTATGAAAATCACAAGAGTGAACCATTTATAAAAGAATGCTATGAGATGTGGGACGGAGTATACGGATGCGCGACTAACCTGGATGAGGATGCGATAGAAGCGGTCAAGACGTTTGCAAGGAATTCTCTTGATGTCCGTCTTGAAACGAAATCTGACGTGAAATCATTCCTATTTGTCGTTGAAACCTATCTGTCAGTTCTTATGAAACTCTTGGTTGCGGAAGTTGCGATTCAAAAAAGCGTGATCCCAGCGATAACACTCGAAGAACTGCTGGGCGAAGATGTGCTGACAGGATATGAGAAACTGTCGGACCGCATATCATTCCTCTCAAGGGTCTTTGAATATGATACATTCTACTGGTTTGTAGATCTCACGAAAAGAAATCCGCACCTCAACAAGATCATCTCAGGCTTTCTCGCCGAAATAGTAAAGATACTAGGTCTGATGGATTTCACAGCTGTTTCAACTGATCTAGTTAAACAGATGTACCAAGGTTTCTTTGATTCTGCAACCAGAAGGGCTCTGGGAGAATTCTACACGCCTGATGTCTTGGTTGACCAAGTTCTTGATGCCGTTAATTACCAAGGAAAACCAATTCTTGAGGCATGTATTTTAGACCTTGCCTGCGGCTCAGGCACATTTTTGGTTCGTGCAATAGACCGGTTCATAAGGGTTGGTGAAAAGGAAAATCTGCCGAAATATGAAGCGCTCAGGAAGATAGCTGACCAAATCGTTGGAGTAGACATACATCCTTTCGCGGTTGCAATGGCGAAGGTCAACTATCTGCTGGCACTTGCACGGCTCGTTGATCCAACGGTGAGAAGAGCTCTGAAAACGTTGCCTATTCCTATTTACTGGGCTGACTCGCTTGCAAGAGCCACTATAAACAGCCAGTTCGGCCTCACTTCAGTAACGGTACGAACAGTGGAAATCAGAGTTCCCGTTCTTGGAGCTTTCACATTGCCTGATCCCAATGAGATTGACTGGGATAGATTGATTGATTCGGTGCTGACGGCCGTGGACAATGATTGGTCAGATGAGAGATTCCTAGGTAATTTCTCGCAAGATAAGAGACTGGCCTACAAGGACGTACTGCTGAACTTTTTGAAAGTGTTTAAGGAAAGAAAAGCAAAAGGGTTAGACGGCAGATGGCTCTCAACGCTACGGAACTTTATAGTGATCGACAAACTCAGAGAACGTTGCGATTTCATAGTTGGCAACCCTCCTTGGGTAAGAATACACAATATCAACGATGACATTCGGAACGAGCTGGTCGGAAAGTTCGAGGTCTACAAGAAGGACAAGAAAAGCGGAAAGATCGTCGGGTGGAATCCGAAGCTCAAAGCCACTAGAGTTCCTTTTCCACAGCAGATAGACTATTGCATGGCATTTGTCGAAGCTGGACTGAGCTATCTTAGGGAAAAGGGAAAGCTAGGCTTTGTGATAACTGCAAAGATCATGAACGCATTGTATGCTAACTTGCTCAGGAGGTTAATAATCGAGAAAACTAACTTGGTGAAACTCACTGATTATTCTCTCTCAAACAAGCAGTTCTTTGAAGAGGCTACCAACTATCCTCTTGTATTGGCTTTGGAAAAGGGGTCCTCATCTGAAGATGTTAATGTCGATGTAGTCGCCGCTAGTCAATTCAACTGGAACACTGATCAAAAACATTTGCCGATTCTCGCAAACGATAAAGAATCTCCTTGGTGCATGGCTCCTACTAACATTGTTGACATTTTTCGCAAAATGCAAAAGAGCAACCCGAGACTCGGGGACATATACACAGTGCAAATGGGCATGAAGACATCGGCTAACAAGATATTTTTGGTGAGAAACTTTGCACTAACTGCCAGTTCCGAAGTGGTGACTGTTGTCAACGAGGGAGAAGAAAAAGGGAACGTCGAAACAGAACTTCTGAGACCTGTTGTTAGAGGCGAGGGTATTGGAGCTTGGAACTATAAGGTATCGGGCCATATAATTTGGACTCATGATGACGAGACAGGCGATGTAAGGTCGGCGTTACCGAAGAATGCCGCCGAGTACTTTATGAACTACGAACGAGCCTTGCTCAACCGAGATGACTATAAAAAAGGACAACCGATCTGGACTATCTTCAGAGTTTCAAAAGAAAAGCTTGGCAAGAAAGTCGCATGGGGAGAACTTGCTAGATGCCTTGAAACAGTGGTCTTGCCGGAGTCTATTCCTGATGAAAGGCTTGGTGAAAAAAAGGTAGTAGCGATTCAGACTGTGTACTCCATAGCTGTGAAAAGTCTTAACCAAGGCTATCTCTTCACAGCTCTATTCAACTCTACTCCAGTACGAAGTTTCATAATCTCCTTTGCCGAACGTGCGAGGGGTAGGTACTTCAGGCATATATCTTGGACCGTTGGACTCATTCCTCTGCCGACAACGATCACCGAGGGGAAAATGAAGGACCCAAAAAACACAGAGATCATAAAGCTCTCAAAGAAATTGCATGAAACCAAAGGAGAAGACTGGAAGCTTGCATACCAGCTAGACAAGGCTGTTGCGAAACTATATGGATTGTCAGAGGGCGAACTAGATGAGCTTCGCAAGTACCTTATTGCTTGCGGGGTTCCGACACTGGAGCCAACCAGCATAGGAAAGAACGAGTGAGACTTTCCACAAAGAAAGACAGTCTGCTCAAGCTGTCAACATGTCATTATTTCTTAGATTACCCTTTGAAAATGCTACTGTTCTGTCGTAGATATCCGACTGCAGCCCTCAATCCACCGGTCCAGAGGAGGAGTGGGATACTATCTAGTCCCTTATACTCCCTTTTCTAGACCAGTCGGACAAGTTGGCTAAGTGGAAAAAGTACAAGATACTCTAAAGATTTTCATAATGTTGGTCAGAGATGTTACCGACTAGGCTGCTGCCCATATCTCCTTCGCTTTCTCTCTCGCTTCCTTGAACCTGTCTGGAGGCTCCTTCAATATCTTCTCTCTATAGTATTTTGCGATGAGCTCTTTGACTATCTCTTCAATCCTTCTGGGATTCTCTCGAAGCAGTTTGGTAAGCCTCTCTTCCAGCTCATTACACCTAGCGCCCCCGGCTAATGCGAACAGCCTCGCCAACTCTTCTTCCAAGCGATAGACCAACGGATGATGCTCATCTATCCTGTCAGGATCCTCAGGCACCTCAAGAGCGACCATAGACCTCTGTATGACATCATGCAATAACGCCATAATCACTTTGTTCGACAACTCAGTCGCGCTCTCAATCAATGTTTGGCAAACGCCATGATATTAACAGGTAGGCTGGTAACTATGCAAGTTTGGAAAACGCTTGGCTCGAATACCTCCTTTGGCAATTCTGGAACGCGCTATCTTTTCTCGATCCAGTAGTGGCCGCAGTCTTTGCATTGAAACTTCCTGTGAATCCAACCGTACTTGGTCTTCTTCGGCTTGGTGACTTGACGAACATTCATACCATGGCATTCAGGACAGATATTAGGCATAGTCGGAATAAGCCCTCCGGCATCATTTTCTCATTAAGAGTTGCATTCGCACATATCAAAGGTAGTGCTCTTGCAAGAATCAGAACCAACTTCAGACCGAATAACGGGTAAAATTGTTGAGTTAAAGGGGACCGATAATTTCCCTTTGGTCGCCGAATGTCTTGTCAAACTCTATCTATTATAACAACCATACTTTCAGTGTTCGCTTACAATCAGTCCACAAAAATTCGGCCACATTTCAGGCATGTAAAACGATCCTCCATGTACGAGACTTCTACCGGCCCGCCGCAAGTTGAGCACTTCTCGAGAATTCTGGTTTTGTCTAGGAAGGCTAGAAGGTCATGAAAAATGTCCTCATACCTCTTCTCAGGGTCTCTTGAGAAACCAGAGGCCCTAGACATTTCAACTGAGATCTTAATCTCCTTGTTTCCTTGCTTCAGAATCTCCTCGATTGGTTGCTTATCAGGGCACTTCTCGACGCGTAGCTGTTGAAATAAGAACCTCTTCAAGTAGGATATGCGAAGAATGTAAGCTAGCCTAACATGTTCCTTCAGTTTTCCAAGGTTCGGGATTGCGGTCCAAGCATTCATGAAGTTGAAATGAGATACCGCACGGTCCAATTCAAGTTGAGTATGAATCACAATCCATTTCCTGTATGTCTCTTGACCAATTTGATAGGCCTCTGATGGTCTTTTTCCATTGAGCAGGGCCATCACTCCGCTGTTAACGCATTCCTTGAATGCTTGCTTAGCACGAATGTCCTCCAGAAGTATTGGAGGTGGCAAAAGAAATCTTTCTTCGTAACCTAAGAAAAAAGATGCTCCTCTGCCAATCAATTCTTTGCCAAGTATCTTTCCGGCGTCACAACTTGTAGTAAAGACACCTCTCCCTTGGAACCAGTTCGCATTTTCTACAGCAATAAGTGCCTCCAGGTTCCAACCCAATAACGCGTCTTCTCGACCATGACCGTAATGCACGATCAGCTTAGTATCCGACGATTCTAGCGCTTCCTTTAGCTTCTTACGAGTCGCATCTTGTCGATAGAGGTCAATAATCTTGAATCCCAACCTGGTTCCATAGTCAATTATGTCTTGGGCAAAATCAGATAGAACCATAGTCTGTTGGTCATCGCAAGGTCTTACAACTACTATGGCTCCTCGGTATCCTGTCATTTTGTTCGCTCCAAACAGTCTAGTCTATCGAGCTGCTTGTGATGGAGAGATAATCATCCCTTTGTTTTGGTGAGATTCTTGAATTTTGAAGATAAGACTGCATAAGTTGCACCCAGGAACTGCAATATGTGTCGGTATAGCTCCTTGCACAATTGCAGGACGTCTATCCATTCAAAATCTTCATTATGCAATTCTGACGGAAGAAGATGAAGCTTGTCTCTTCTTGGCACTAACATTCTTCTTAGAATATGATATGAGCCATCAACGGTGACAGCACATGTCGCATAGGGAGACCACATCTTTCTCAGCTTCTTGCGGCCACCTAGCTTTTCACATATTATCCTAGCCTCGTAATCGGGAACCTCATTTCCTTCTTCGTCGTAGAATCTTGGAACGCCGGAAAGGAAGTCGTAAGTGTAAGTTCCCGAAGCTACGTGGGTTGCAATGAGCTTTACTGAAGGAAGTCTTCTATGCTCGAAGAAATTCCTGTATCGCAACAGTGTTTCGAGCTCATCACCATGGCTGTCGAATACCTTGATAAGCCCTGCAATGTCTATGTCTCTATTTCGAGATATACCTCTCTTAATTCTATTGCGCGACTTGGAAATCTCCTTCCAGACATCTCTGAATGAAACTCTCTCATCAAATTGCAGATCATAAATAAGGTTGATCTCTTGAGAAACCAAATCTAGAGCACCTGAAAGATTTCCGAATAGAGCTGTGACAAGCATATACTTTCGAAGCATCCAAGGGGGCTTCTTTTGTATTTGTATATCGTCAATATTCTCGATATACATTGTTTCCAAATCGTCTAGGAAGATTTTTGAGATGCCTGCTTTCCAAAATACGCCTCGATGGCATAAAGACAAAAGCTCAAAGTTCAATTTGCCCAGAACCTTCTCGCCAAAGGATCGAACCTGGCTGTCAAGCTTTGTATAGCTCTTGATTCGGACGCGTCTTTTCTTTGATAGGTAATCAATTTCAAGATATTCAAGTGTATTACGGTTTTTCACAGCATATCTCCTGAATCATTTGCGATATTCCTATCGACTTACTATAACTATGGATCTAAATTTCATTCGCCTTTTTACTTGTTAGAGCTATTCTGTATGTAAATTCAAAGTCATTCCCTAATAGAAGAGATTGCCTGATGTAAGGTCAACCGTCCGACATGGGCAGGACAGTCAAAAAGAAAAACTCTATCCGAACTGCTACTCAACTACCCGCCTTTTCCGTGTTCGGCGATTCGTTGCGCAAGCTTTAGTTCAGAGATCATTGTGTCAATGCTCAGCTTGACAAGAGCTCTACCAGCATTCGTGATTGCAAATCCAACCCTTTCTTTTCTGACCAACTTATACTCCCGCAGTATTCTGAGATGGTGCCCTAGAACCTTAGGGTTTACCTTTACTTCAAACATGAGTTGAGTCCAAGTTCGTGGACCTTGGTTCAGCAAAACTAGAATCTTCAAGCGATTCTCATTAGCGATGATTCCCGCCATTCTTGCGTATGCTTTCACCGCGCCTTCTACTAGATCCCGCTTTTCTATCCTCTGGATCATCTGTTCGGCTGACATCGTTCATCAATTCATGTATCTGCCAAACTATTTCTAATAGAGCTACGGATTTGGATACCAAATCCCTGTCGCTGCTTGCCTTAAGAACGGCCAAAACAATTCTAGACGCTCTCAGGCAGGTTTTTCGTATCTTCTTTCTCCAACTCTGGCGTGACATGACGGTTTCTCCCTCTTGCGAGTAGGCCACAACAATGGCAGAGATGAGGCCGGGCAGCTAGTGCCAGTGAGGCTTGTCCCTCGCTTGTTATGCCCGCGGCAGACCCGATATTCGGCATGGATGTGGAGCACCGCTAGGTTGTCCAGAGCTGGAGGAGTAGAATCTTCTATATATTGTATCAAAAAAAACCGCTCCTCTTCGCTCGACTTTCGGTTGGGTTTCACCTTTCCCTTGGGTCATTACCTTAGTTCCAGGTAATAAAGGTAACTGTCCCAAGGTAACTATCCCAATGCATCCTCACGATCGAAGGGGAAACAATCTTTAATGTTTGACGACCTAACATCTTTTGAGGAGACTCAATTGTATGAAAAGTCAAGAAGACAAGTTCTTGGAACGCCCACCCCATCGGCAATTAAAAGAATGCGTCGCTAACATTCTGCGTAGGCATGCCCTCCATCCCGAGGAACTGGACAAAACCAGACCTTATAGGCCTCGGGCCGACATTCAAGTATACAAACCATACTTCAAAGGAAGCGAAGAATGGTCGAATCTCTTCTCTAACACTTGTGATATAGTCAGGGTCGAGTGTCTTACATGGTATGAAGATAGGATGAGAAGGATAGCCACAGTCCAGAAGAAGATTACGACGCATTCAGGGGATAATATCGATCTCGTATTTGCGGTTCCGAATGGCAGATTTTCCGAATTTCATCGTCTCATTAGTGAAGCTTCAAGCGCTCTCCGATTAACCATGCCGGTCAGAGGACCAATTGAAGTTTGGGGAATAGAACTATCGACTTGCACATTAGCGAAGAGACAACAAGTGACCTCTGCAATTCTAGACCTTCACACAATGATACTTCAAGCCGAAGTTCTATTAACACAAGGCGGCTTCAAAATCGAAAAGATAGCAAGAGACCAACATGAAATATACGCACACTTCTTTGGCGAGCTTCAATATGTAAGCGGACGATGTGTCATTCATGGAAGCTTGTTTAGTTTAAGCGGACCATGGGCTCAAGATAGCTCTTGGAGAAAGCTGATTAAGTGTTTTGTATGCCAAGCGGAATGAAGGCGCAAAGCGGCTAGAAATTGGCAACTTGTTTCTAAGGCAAAGACAGAAAGCTTCAGTTTGGTGTGCTGCTTCCTTGAAGAGGTTTCGCTGGAAAAAATAGTTTCCAAATATGAAAAGCATAAGGGAAGTTACGATGTTGTTACATTCTTCTTTCTGAAATCCAACATTGAAGACCTTGAAACCATTCAAAGAGAATTTCAATTCGATGCGGGGAAGGTTCAGTTCTATGTCAGTTTTCCATCCACACTGTGGTTTAACCAGTTGTCACCAATCGTTACACTTCAGAAAGATGTTGAGAACGCCGTCAGAGAACGCAAGAGATTCTTAACTCAAAAACGTTTGGGATGAATATAGAGTTGCCATTAGAGCTGGGGGTATAATACATCATGCCCGTAGTCTTCAGAACTTACCAAGGTCACGGCACATTCCGATTCGATTTTGGTCTTGAGGTTGCCGCCGATTTTAAGGTCACTGTAAGAAGCGACGCAAGGATTGAAGCGATCTTCACAGTCCCAGTTGACCAGAACACGCTGCAAATTGTGAGTCAGAATCAAAACAGGCCAAAGAATCCTCCAGAAGCGAGTCTGATTGGTCAGGTAACGTCTCCCAGCAGAGGCCGGGTAAATGCAACTCGGCTTATCCTTAGTCAGTTTGAGCTCCAGGGAACGCCTCAATCAACGACTCTGATGGTGACGATGTTTTCCCGCGAGCAAATCACAATTGACTTTGCGAATCTTCAGCAGAAACAGACTGTGGAGGTTAGGCATGGCTTGACAAATTTCATTTTTGGAGGTTGTGAAATCTCACCGACACCGACTGGCTCCTATCGAGACACGTTCAGAGCTACTCTTAATGGTCAGCTGGTGTTCTACAGGCAACTTCCCAGCTTTAGGCATGTTACGCAAGAGTTAGGTCAAGACGTGATTCTCACATCAGAGGCGATTGTCCAAATTCAACTATCAGACTATGAGCGTAGCAAGAACGTCATCAATGATTCACTGATGCTGCTGTCGCTGGCTAGTGGTAATTACATTGCGTCAATATACGAAGACACATTTCATCAAGGTGTTTTGGCGAAGACGATTCTCAAACCAGTAAAGACCATGCCATATCATCACCGCGACTATTGCATCGACTTGAAAAACTTAGCCGCATGTGACCTGCAAATATTTCTAGAAACAACTTTTCCGAAATACAGGACCATGCAGCAAGACTTGGGGCTAGACATTGTTATCGAGTACTACCTTCAGGCGAAACGAGCACCCCTTGTGGAACTGAAATATCTGATAGGCGTTGTCGGGATAGAATGTCTGCTGAGCTACGTTCCTTCGTACTTCTCTAAGATCGGAAAGTGGAAAAAGGGGTCGGGTTTTGTCGACCTCATATTAAGCAAGTTGCGACGTAGGCCTAGCCGAAGGAGCCTAAGAAGAAAGACGCAAGCCCTATTAGAACATTTTTCTGTGTCCCATAACTTGCAGGACTTGCAGTTTATCAAGATTAGAAACAGGCTGGTTCACACCGGCAGATTTCCCGAAGCTCTGCAGAAACAACCGTATGAGCCGTATACGAAGCTAATGAGTTTCTTGGACAGAATACTGCTTACGATTCTCGGATTTCGTGGTCATTATTACCTGAATAGGTTAAACAACTTCCAAAGGGAAATCTTGCGTTGACACAATATCTCTGCTGAGATTCAAAGTATTGAAGATGGTGAGGTAACAGTAGATGCTAATCCAAAAAGTTGCTGATGAAATGCTGAACCTGTATAATGACCGAAAGTTTTCGCCTCGGGTAGAAGAAGACGTAAGGTGTCTCATGTATCACCTTCTTCTTCGGCAGGGGGTGGACCTTTCATTATTGCATGCAGATCTACCAATTCAATTCAAGGCAAGCTCAATATATCCCGACATTGTTGTGGGTGATCCTCAAAACTTAGATCAGTGTGAGATAGTTCAGCTAAAATTCATGGGCAAGGGATGGGATCTTCAGTCTGGGAGAATAACGAGACGTGAAGAAACTTCACTTAAAGACTTAGCAACACTATCCCAAATCAGATGCAAAGCAAAATTTTTCATATTTTTCAACGAGGCAAAACCCCTGACAGACAAAATGAAGAAGCGTCTTACTGAATCCATGGGAAGAAACGTGATCTTCATTCTACTAGAAAACAGACAGGGTAGAATGACCAAAGTTCAAGTCGATGTTACTCCATAACCGTAATTGATTAAACCACTCGTCATCTGCGATACTTGGTACGCGTACGACTCTAGACCTATTTTTCGGGTCTACTGCTTGATTTGACCCGTGCTGGATTAGATCTTATTCTTAGAAAAAAGAGGGGATTTGCGGGGGATATCGCCATCTTCCGTGATTATAGCCTTAATCTAGATTGCACAATGGACGCCCAGAATCCTGCCGAGGCCCTTTGTAAGGTAATGGAAGAGACACAGATGACATGATCGATGTCACTAAAGGATCTCGCCTTGGACCCGTGGACCCATCTCTTTACCGCAGCACGCTACCCGGATTGTGCATGTGTGAAAAACAGGCCTCCTAAAATAACGGGGGACCTCGAGGGGTTCCCTAAACTAGGCTCTATGGTCCCGTTGGTCCCATTTTGGGCTCTACGTTGGAGCGACATAAATACCCCTGTCTTGAATGAGGATAATAGATTCCTTAAACAGTCCATTTTCGATTTTAAGAGACCCTCGATTCACTCAGGCTTCCTTGAGCTGTGACGTCGACGTCATAAAAATGATACCTTTTAAACCGATTCAATGGGTATCAATTTTTTCTCCGATATTGTTTGAAGGCTTGAATTAGCTCGAAGGATCATCAGGGACGAGGGTCGGCTTGGCTACGACTCGAAGCGGTTGATTCTCGACAGTCGATTCGCTTAGTGTTTAGAATGTCGCAAATGCAGTAACTCGGACATTGTGAGAAGTCTGAGCATAGGCACATCATGACTACGCTAGAACACATATCGATATGGATGGTTTTTCTGAGCTTCGTTTAACGGAAAAATAAAAAATTTCATCGGGACCATAATGCTCCTTTGTGAGCAGTACGTCAGCAAGAATTGCCAGTCAAGACGAATACGACTATGTCAGAAAGACGTTATAGGACTATTTGGCTCTCTTAGCGTTTCCCTTCTGATAGTTCTCTAACCCCTCGATTCCGAGGCGTATCGATGGATCCTTATCCTCCGAATATCTCATGTGATATCGCTCCCTGTGGCACGGAAGACATAAATACGCCACAAAAGACACAGAATCTTGGAAAAATATGGTGATATGTTTTGAGTGAAGTGGAAAAAGCGAAGATCACTAGACGGAAGTACTTGATGTACGGCGGTGGAATCGTTGTTGTCGCGGTTGTTGCGGCAGCAGGATACGGGATCTACGAGGCTACAAAGCCGACGCCTGTAGTGATGCCGACACCTACGCCAACCCCAACCCCTACCCCAACGCCCACACCAACTCCTACGCCGACGATACCGCCTCACAAACGCTATGCAGGCATTGAATTATCAACGACCTACTACGAAGATATCCCCAAACTTTCAATAATGAAGAGAATTGGGAAGTTTGAAAGCGAAACGGGCATTTCAGTAAAAAAAGAAGTATTCGATGAACCAACTATGAGAGAAAAAATGGTGATAGACTTTACGTCTCATACCGCTTTATTCGATGCACCACTTTTACAAATGTACTTCACGCCGGAATTTGCGAAGGCTGGATTTTTCGAGCCATTAAATGAATATATAGAAACAAAGGCCGATCCGGAGTGGTTCGGTTCTATAGAAGGCTTGCTTCCAACAGCTGTGGAATGTCTTACATGGCAAGATAACATTTATGCTCTTCCGACTCATGAACTCTCATGCTTAAGCTATGTTAGAAAAGACTTGGCAGAGCAACACTACGGCAAGGTTCCCAAAACTGTTGATGAGTTTATAGAGGCAGCCGAAAAACTGACCCTAGACTTGAATAATGATGGCAAAATAGACGTTTACGGCATCACGATGCGGGGCACAAAATCATTCGAATCCTTTGGAAGCGTTGCGGGATGGGCTTGGACTTATGGGGCAAGGGTACTTGATGAAGATTATCGTCCACATGTAAATGATGACATATTCATAGAAGCTGCTGAAGATTATGTCAACGTACTACGAAAATACGGTCCTCCTGGACAAGCCTCCATTGGATGGATTGAGGGTGCTCAGCTATATTATGGAGGCAAAGTAGCGCAATGGGCCATCGAGACAAGCGACTATGGCCCCGACATAGAAAACCCAGATGTTTCAAAGGTGGTTGGGAAAACTGCATACATACCTTGTGCTGAGGGCCCTGGAAAACAACGAGCACAATGGCTGTATCTAGATGGCTGGGGAATTAACAGAGATTCAAAGAATAAAGATGCAGCGTGGCTGTTTATTCAATGGACGACAAGCAAGGAAACCCAGAGAGACATACTGCTTGCTGGAGACCACTTTTATTCTAGTAATATATCAGTTCTAGACGATCCAAAATACGAGGAGATCGCAACAGAGCATAAGATGTTAGATTATTGCGTGGCGTTGAGAGAAGCTCTAAAACTAGCTACGTTGAAATACTGGCCATTCGTACCTGAGTTCATAAAAATAGGGGAAGCATTAATGACTGAGATCTCAAGCTCTATCGCCGGTAAACAGACAGTCAAAGCAGCACTAGATAAAGCCCAGGACAAAATTCATAAGGTAATGGAAGAGGCTGGATACTACAAGTAAACCACTTAACCTTTTTTATAAGTAAACTACTTGAACCTTTTTCTTATTGGAGAATAAGGATGTTCCTACGTCGAAAGGATATGCTTCCCTATTTACTTCTCCTACCATCCATACTACTACTTTTAGGGATAACAATTTATCCAATTATTTACGCATTAAACCTCAGTTTTTATAAATGGGGCATGACGTCCGGCGAACCTATGGTTTATGTCGGTCTGGATAATTACAGTAAATTGGTAAGCGATCCGGAATATCATAATGCTCTAGCTAATACTTTATTCTTCACTGCTATGACTATTACACTCTCGTTTACTATTGGATTAATGATCGCGATACTATTGAATTCTGAAGTAGGGGGTCTAAGCATCTATAGGACCGTAATCATGATTCCAACGATCTTAACGCCAGTAGTTATAGGAATAAGCTTCAGATTCTTGTATAATTATGATATCGGGCTCATAAATTATTTCTTAGGCGTTGTTGGGCTTACAAAGCAACCATGGTTAGGGGATCCATCCCTAGCGTTACCAGCTTTAGCATTAGTTGATGTGTGGGAATGGACACCTTTTATGACGTTAATTCTATTTGCTGGCCTGCAATCGCTACCTGATGCGCCATTCGAAGCCGCTCAAATAGACGGGGCCTCCAGTTTCCAAAGGTTTCGCTATATAACACTGCCTCTTCTAAAGCCAGCTATTTCTGTGGCTGTCTTAATTCGGACGATGGACGCTTTTAGATGGTTCGATACGATCTATGCGATGACAAAGGGTGGACCTGGCATTGCTACAGAAACCCTCAGTGTCTTCACATGGAGGCACGGATTCTTGTACTTCGACATGGGCTATGCTACATCTTCGGCTCTAGTCATGTTATTCATCATAGAACTATTCTGTTGGATATACATGAAGACCACATTTAAAAGAGAAAGAGAATGATTGTCAATGATGAAAGGCATATTAAAGACACTATTCACCCATGTTATCTTAATAATCTTCACAGTAATTGCATTATTTCCTTTTGTTTGGATTATTACAAATTCATTTAAGACCCGCGTGCAGGTCTTTGCTATTCCTCCTGTATGGATATTCGAGCCAACTTTTACTAATTATGCCGATTTACTTCTTGAAGGCGATTTCCCAAGCCATATTCTGAACAGTTGCATCATAACTTTAACATCGGTATCTCTAGCACTATTCTTAGGCGTTCCAGCAGCGTACATCTTTGATCGTTATAGAATAAAATCTAAAGAAAGCATGTATTTTTTTATCTTTACGATAAGAATGGGCCCTGCTATAGCGTTTGCAATTCCTCTTTATCTGATATGCAATACCCTTGGAATCCTAGATACTCATATTGCGTTAGTACTAATTTATCAAACTTTCAATCTTCCTTTTGTTATATGGATGATGAGGGGTTTCTTTCAAGAGGTCCCTTCAGAGATAGACGAAGCCGCCCTTATCGACGGCTGTTCCAGAATGAAAGCATTTTTCTACGTTGTACTTCCTCTCGTGAAAACAGGAATATTTGCAAGTGCAATTCTGTCAGTTATCTTCTCGTGGAACGAATTCTTCTTGGCATCGGTTATAACTCGTAGTGTCGCTAGGACTATTCCGGTAGACATGCCTGCCTTTATTGGGCTCACAAGAATACACTGGGAAAAGATGTGTGCCGCCGGTTCGATTGCTGCAATCCCTGTTCTGTTTTTCGCTTTAATCGTCCGAAAACAATTGATTCGAGGGTTGACCTTGGGATCTATAAAAGGGTAACAGTTTTCGATTGCTCTACACCAGTAGGAAGGTATACTTGAAAGATTCTGAGGAATTGCAAAGGATGAATCAAGCTACTTAACTAATTCTTTGTCAACTAGTTGAGCTAGTTTATTGAAATTCGGATTAATCGACCTGGGTCTTTCAAAGGATTTCATGAATATATTTGGATCTTTTAGCCCCGTTCCAGTAACTAAACATACTATTGTTTCATCACTGTCTATCCTCCCTTGTTCGAAGAGCTTCTTTACTCCGGCTATTGGAGCAGCGCCGGCGGGTTCAGCAAATATCCCCTCTTTTTTTGCCAACAACTTGACGCTATCCAAAATATCTTTGTCTGAACATGCATCGGCAACCCCATCAGACTCGCGTATATTCTTCAACGTGTACGTTCCATCTTGGGAGTAGCCTACTAATGGATCAGCTATAGAGGAAACAATTGTTGTTGGCGTTCCCCATGGCTTAACATTCGCTGCATTATCTTTGAAAGCTCTGGATATTGGAGCGCAACCCTCTGCCTGAATCCCAACCATATGAGGAAGGTCAGCACAATAACCTAGCAATCTAAGCTCTTTGAAACCTTTCCAGCAACCAACAAGTAATGGGCCGTCGCTTATTGGTATGAATATCCAGTCTGGCACTTTCCAGTCTAGATTATCGCACAGCTCATAAGCAACTGTTTTGTCTCCTTCAACTTGGTAGGGATTTATGAATGTTGATGTTGCATTAAACCATCCATAATGTTTCGAGGCTTTTTTGGCTAACCTAAAAGCATCGCTACACGTTCCACTGACACTAACAATTTTGGAGCCATATAGAGTAATTAGCATCAATTTTGTCTTGGGCGCACTAGTAGGGGCAAATACGATACAACCCAATCCAGCTTTAGCTGAATATGCAGCCAATGAGACTCCCGCATTCCCGCTCGATGAGGAGGAAACGGTTTTTGCTCCAAACTCTCTTGCCTTTGTGATCGCAACTGTCATGGGTCTATCTTTAAAAGAACCGGTTGGATTTCTAGTTTCATCCTTAACATATAGATTTTTTGACCCTAGCGCTTCGCCTAATTTATCGCACTTATGGAGAGGGGTTCCTCCCTCATTTAGGGATACGATATTCTTTGAATCATCAACAGGTAGAAGTTCCTTGTATCTCCACAGACTCGAAAATTTCTTTGGGATTTTTCTCAAATCGATTCGATTTGCGATACTTTCATAGTCATATCTAACATCAAGGATATTATCGCACTTACTGCAGTTATAATTGAGTCCAGCCGAATGTCTTTGGCCACACTTGATACATTCAAGATATTTTACGAACATATACGACACCAGTTTCATGATAGATTTGAAAAATGAAAGTTATGGCATCGAGAAAGATATCCGCATTTGGAGCGTTGAGACATGTTGAACACGCTCTTCTGGACTTGTCAAAATGACTGTTAGAATGAATTCCAGCATTCCTCTATGCTAAGTTCATCCATCTTCTGTTTCGTCGGTAAACCCGTTTCTTTTTCCCATCCCCGGCGCTCGTAGTAGTAGTTCAACATGTCCTCGAGATCTTCCTTCTTGAATTCTTGTCCGACGTACGGACCTTCGGGCAAAGGTTCCATTAGTCGTTCGGGTAGCTTATCATCTTTCCGGGTTATACCTTCTCTCCCATCGAAGATCCTACACAAGTTTACTGCTCTTTCACCGACATGCATCAATTCCTCTAGATCAACATTCCAACCGGTAGCCGCATCAATTATATCGGCAATTCTCTTAACTTCTATGCCTCCTTCCGGGTACCCCGTGAACTTGCAGATAGACAAGCAGTCATAGAGGGCCCATAGATCGGCCAGTACCTTCACTAGCTGAGCCTTCCTTGGACCGGTATCCAGTCGATCAACGGTCTTGTCGATGCCTATCTCCGGTCGCAACCACTTTTCATCTTCGAAGAAGTCATCGTGCTCGGCCTGTAGATGGCAGGCTCCTCTATTCGAAGTGGCGTATGAGAGCGCGAGACCTTTCTTTCCTCTCGGTTCATGCATAGGCACTTCTTGTCCTTTAATGTGAATAGCGAACCTATCAGCACCTTTTCCGATAGTCTTTGCAGCTCGCATAACACCTTCAGAGAGAATGTTCCCTATTCCTTGCTTCCTTGCAATCATTTCAATAAGGTCTATAATCGCCTGATGATTTCCCCACTTTAAATCCAAGCCGCCTGTGTCCTTTACCGTTATGAGTTGTTTTTCATAGCACTCCATAGCAAAGGCAGTCACAACTCCAGTAGATATTGTATCTAGGCCGTACTTGTTACAAAGTTCATTTGCTTTAGAGATTGCAACGATATTGTCAACCATGCAGAGGGAGCCGAAGGCGGCCGTCGTTTCATATTCTGGGCCTCCGTATGCTGGATCAACATCATATGGTTGTTTAGCTGCGACCTTTCTTGGACAAGCTATAGGACAAGCGTAGCAAGTATTTCTTCCAACCAAAATCTTTTCTGCCACAGTTTCACCTGTTATCTTGCTGTATCCATCGAAAGTGCATTTGGTAAAGTTCTTTGTGGGCAATCTTCCAGTCATGTTCAGGTCGTCGAGATCTCCGTCTGTTCCGTACTTGAACAGTAGGTCTCCATACGCTCCTCGCCAAACTTCTTTATTGGCAATTCTGCATAGCTCCATCACCTTACTCCGGTCAAAATATCGGAGTTCGTTTGAACCTCTAACCGCGATGGCCTTAAGTTTTTTGAATCCCATTACCGCGCCCATGCCGCTTCTGCCGTTGGCCCTATGGAGCTCACTTATTATGCATGCATATCGCACGAGATTTTCGCCCGCAGGGCCGATCATAAGTATTCGAACTCTGGGTTCACCAAGCTGATCCTTAATCATTCGATAGGCTTCGCCAGTGGTCTTTCCCCAGAGATGGTCAGCATTTTTGATCTCAGCTTCTTTGTCATGTATCCAGAGGTAAACTGGTGATCTCGCTTTTCCTTCAATAATTATGTGGTCGTATCCGCTATACTTTAGTTCCGGTCCAAAGTATCCGGATGCGTTGGCTTCGCCCCATATGTTCGTAAGCGGAGACTTAGCCATGACTACATACCGGCAATTTCCAGCAACAGGTATCCCGGTAAGTATGCCAGTAGCAACGATCAGTTTGTTTGCTGGGCTAAACGGATCTATGCCTGGCTTAAGTTCATCTAGAAGTATCTTTGCCCCCAAGCCTCTTCCTCCAATGTATTTTCTGATAGTGTTTTCGTCCAAGTTTTCCTCCTTCAAGGTGTTTTCGGTCAGATTTACTCTTAGAATGTTGCCGTTGCATGCAAACATCTTTCTTTTCCTCAACATCGTCAATCGATCTGCGGGGTAATAGAAAAGCTTAACGAATAGCTTCTCGCCTTTCCATACGCAAGCTAGATCGAAGATCGATCTTGAAGTACGCCGACAGAGACTTCGTTCTCGTACCTTATTATCTTAAGTCTTTTTCTTTAAACCTCGAGTGCGGTAAGCTTAGAAGGCCCTTTCTCTATTTCCTTGACGACTTCGTCGTGAAGTGAGGTCGATATCGGTCATGGAATCCCTCAAGTCGAAAGCTGTCTGCATCGCTTTTGATGCGGGTGTTGGCGTTTCCGCCTTCACAGGCTTGGGTTCCGGCCTCTTGGTTGCATCTAGATCTGCTTCTCGATTCTCAGAGGTGTTTTGGTAAAGCTTTTAGAGATACTTGATTACAGTGGTCTTTTTCAGAAGAAGTGGCTAAATTGAAGTTTGATTCAAGTAGGTTGAAAGAGTGGAGGGAAGAGGCGCAGCTTGTCGCCAGCGTTCTTGACAAAGCGCCCTCGGTCGATAAGACTTTTCGAGTTTCTACGTCTGAGTTTCAGAGACGTCAAATGAGAGTTTATGAGGCTCTCGAAGCGGCTGGGCTTGAGGCTGGATTCGTCTATTCTGACGAACATTATAACGGCGATGTGCCTTACCTTGGCGGCAATACCAATATTACCATTGAACCCGTTGCCGGGGTCTTAGGGAAGAACGGGTTCCATATTCTTGCAGGTTTGGAAGGAGGCTATGTAGCTGAACAGCTCGCAGGCAGATCAGGCTCGAAAGTCCATAAGGTTGAGATGCTCAAACTGGCTGACGAGAAGTATCCGATAGAAGCCGAGAACCCAGATGACGTTATTGAGGAGGCGGCTGGTTGTAAACCTGACAAGATTGGGCTTTTGACTGCTAGAGCTGTCTTGCCCGTCAGCATGTTTGACTATTTGAGTAAGTATCTTGGGCGAGCTGACAGGATTGTTGACGCTCAAGAGTTGTACTATAGGATAAAGTATGAGAAGTCTGACGAAGAGATGAAATTGATCGCTGATGCGAGCAAGATAGCTGATGCTATGATAAGGGGGATGCTCGCAGTGCTCAAGCCAGGTATGTTCGAGACTCAAGTAGCAGCATGGGGTTACGTGATTGGGAGGGAACTCGGCGCTGAAGAGATGGGTTTTGATATAATGGTTACTGCGAATGAGGCGAATCGAACCTTGATAGGGAAGGCTCTTAATAGACCGATCAATAGAGGCGACTACGTACATATCGGGGTCGCTCCCAAAAGAGATGGATTGAACAGCTGTGAAAGAGTCTCTATCATTGCCGTCCCGGATACCTCTGAAGTAACCGAGGACCAAAGATACTGGTTCAACTTCATTGAAGAAGCGTTCAAGGTCGGACTTGACGCATACATAAAAGTTGCGAGGGAAGGACTTCCAGCTAGGCTTCAAGAACAAGCGCTCATAGACTACTTTAAGTCTAAGGAAGATGAAGTCTGCGGGAGAATTGGATGTAAGATAGATCTGGCTAAGCAGAAGCCTTACAGTGGAACACACAATGCCGGATACACGGAGTGTCAGGAGTTCTTCGGAGCTATAACCATGGATTCCAATGAGCCTCTCGGAAATCAGATCGTGACGATGCTTGATGTAGCGATCAGAGGATTCGGCAGCAGGTGGAATGACGTAGTCATACCAGGCATGGACTATGTAGTGGTCGAGAAGACTCTAGGCAAATATGGAAAGCAAGTGAAGGTCTTGAATGACCTTCCGATAAACGTTCAACACCTAGTTGGTCATGTAGATTAATAAAACTAAGAAAAGCGTTTCTAATAGCGTCATAGATCTCCCCATAGAACACCTATACAATGATAGCTTTGTACCTCGCATTTCCACTGTCCGTCAACTTTATGAAACGCGCGTTTGAGTCCTGCGGAGAACAAGCGGGTTTCGGTACTTAAAGCTAAGCGACGTGAGTGGCCATGCGAATAAAGATAACTTCGCCAACACTGTTTGGCAGACTTTCGTGATGATGCCATATCCAGTATTTTTATCGCTACTCTAGCCCTAACCCCCTGCTGAGATTCCTATTGACTATGCTTTTGAAGTTCTCACCTTGTCTCTATAGGCTCTATGTCCAAGAGATAGCAGAGGTCTAGGAGCTCATCTCGAACATCGCCGTAACTCATAGAGATGTACTCGCTCCTCTGATTCTGCATGAACGCTTCAGTGTCGCCCTTAAGCTTCACGAAGGCGTGGGGCCAATTCGGAAAGCCACATTCATCCATCGCTTCCTTAAGGTTTGAAGGTAGATAAGTCTCCCCTTGCGCGATATGCATAAAATACTTACCTCGAATCCTGAAGAGTCTCGCCAATGTAACGAAGCCCGGCTTACAGACTAGGCCTAAGCATATGCCATCTGCATTGCCCTCACCGAATATGCCCCGTCTAGCCAACTTCACTTCAGTCAATTCTCTAGCCAAGCTTGGTGCAGCAGAACCGTCAGCAACCAACTTGACGAGATGATCCTCTTTCCTAACTTGTTGAACATCGGGATTGAATACAGGGCCTCCCGTGAATCGCCCTAGAACGTAAGCGGTCAAGGTTGTATTGAGGTCGCCGACACAGCCGCTTGCGAATCCTTCATCATTCAGTAAGCTTTGGGAGAGGCATGCAGTCGCGTAGTAGTCGCTTATCTCTGGGAAGCATTTGAACGCCACCATATCGAGCTTACTGTCTGCTATCAACTTCTTCATAGCGAGGTAGATTCGGATAGACCTGTTCATCACCTGGTCGAAAGGCGGCGCCTCTCCGAAGGTTTTCGAAAGTTCATGGTACTTCGTCTTAACCTCAGTCTCTGATAGCTGCTCAGCCTCACGGAAGACCATGTATTGATCTATATGCTCAATATCCAAACCGAACTTCTCCATCCATTGGGCTTCGTCGACAGCCCCTATGGATACGCCCATGCTCCGTCCGCCGATGAGCCCGAGCCGAGCGGTGCTCAACTCGCGAACCACCTTAGCCGCCTTCACGAAGGCTATAATTTTCTTCATAGTCTCTCGATCGTCTGGAAAGCCGTACGCAAGTTTATGTTTGACCCCGATTTCATCAAGGGCCCCATGAAGGACCAGTGCGCCGCCAGTCGCCCAACCTTGAGAGATCGGTGGAGTCCAAATTATTATCGGGCTATTAGCCATCCTTGAAGCTTGAGTCATCTCAGAGGCCCAAAGCCATGTAGCCGCATAGAATATGATACAGTCGACATCTTCCTCCAAAGATTTCTGTACCGCAGCGAAAGATTGAGGTCTCCTCGATACTACCCCTGGAACCTCAACAACTTCCATACCGGCATCTTTCAAACTCTGACGACACTTCTCAACCATCCTCTCATCTATCCAAGGCCGCCCCAAGCCATCTGGCCAAGCAACGTGAACACCACAAACTATGAAGCTAACTTTAGGTTTCTCATTCAAAGAATATCGAATCCCCAAGAGACACAGCTATTTATCGGCACGTATAAATACCTTATCGAACAGAACGCTTGGTGTGATAAGAAAATGACTGAAAGAGTTACCTTCGTAAGAAAGGCCACCGGTATCGTTAGAGAGCTAACGATGTGGGACGTTTTCTTGATTTCCGCTGCCATCGCTACACTGCAACCAAACTTCCTATGGCTCTTCTCATGGCCCGACCTTACTTTCCCTGGAAGCTCACCTTTCTGGATATGTACTTTTGCCTTAGGGATAGTAATACCCATAGGCTTAGTCTACATCCTTTTAGGCTCGTCGATGCCTAGATCGGGAGGAGACTACGTTTACACAAGCCGAATCTTGCGCCCTGACGTCGGCTTCATGACAAGTTTCGTAGTAGGAATGACCGTACTCATAGTATTGGGCATAGACATGATGTACATGGTTGATACGGCTGTAGCTCCTACTATATCCGTTGCAGGAGTCCTTTTTAATAATCCGTCTTTGCTGGATCTTGGTAAAGCCGTCGCAGGTCCTATGAACAAATTCATAATCGGAGCCGTCCTGATGATTCTCATTACAGGCCTTTCTATGACGCGAGTGAAAATCGCAACGAGAACTGCTTGGGTGTTCATGATACTATCGATACTAGGCGGAATAATAACCGTGGGCCTTCTACTTGGAACTACAAGGGAAGCCTTCATCTCCATATGGAACGCTAAGATGGGCTCCTATGCAACCTATGATCAGCTGATCAATACAGCTAAAGGCTTGGGATGGTCACCGACAGTCCCAACCATATTGGCCAGCCTTTCAGCAATGGGGTTCGGAATGTGGCTCTTCTATGGATGGATCTTCCCAGCGTACGTAGGTGGCGAAGTCAAGGCGGTTTCGAGAAGTATGCTCATTGGGATCGTTGGAAGCATATTCTTCCTTTGGCTCTTCTTTTGGATCGTCGGCGAGCTATCGTGGGCAGTAGCCGGTAGAGAATGGATCTCAGCGGTAAACTGGTTAGCAACAACATATCCGGACAAGTATCCGATACCAAGCTACCCATGGATATCTTTCGTAACCCCATTGTTAACCGACAACCCTGTCCTCATTTGGTTAATGCTCCTAAGCTACATCTCAGCTTGGGTCGCAAATGATATCTGTAAAATCCTTTGTGCAACAAGAATAATTTTCGCATGGTCTTTCGACAGAATAGTTCCTAAATCTCTTGCTAACGTTAGTGAAAGATTCCATGCGCCCACATGGGCTGCCGTTATCACAGGGATCATAGCCATTATATCATTATACGTTGCCATATTCACCGGAATATTCGGTTACTACTTGAATACAGCTGGAATGATCCTAATTGCTTATACGATTGTCTCAATAGCTGCAATAGTATTTCCATTTAGACTAAGGGAGACTTTCGAAGCAAGTCCGTCGATCGTTAGAGTTCGTGTAGGCGGAGTTCCGGTGATAAGCATCATAGGTGTGATATCCGTTGCCTTTAGCATCTACGGCTCATATTATGCCTTGACAACAACAATACTTGGGCCTCTTAATGTGGCCTCGTATTCAACAATTGCAGGGCTCTTCATACTAGGCTTCGTTATCTATCGATTGGCGAAGGTTTACAGGTTAAAGAAGGAACGCATCGACTTGGGGCTAGTCTTCAAGGAGATCCCACCGGAGTGACGACTTCCTTACAACTCTCCCTTTTTTAGAAGCGTGGACCTATAGGTTCCGCATCAAGCAAAATGGGACTTGATGCCGAGAAAAGGGAGTAAACGATGGCTTTGACTAGGATATTCTTTACATCTGATGTACATGGGTCTGAAAGAGTATTCCTCAAATTTCTCAACTCGTGGAGATTCTATAAAGCAAACGTCATAATTCTCGGAGGAGACATTACAGGCAAGATCATCATTCCAATAGTTGAGCAGAGCGATGGAACGTACAAGGCAGAGTATCTTGGAACTGAATACGTCCTAAAGTCCGGCGAAGAGGTTGAAGCTCTCGAGAAGAAAATTCGTTTCAGCGGCTGTTATCCCTTCCGCACAAACCCATCAGAGATGGAAGAGCTAAGAATTGATAAGCAGAAGTTTGATGCATGCTTCTCATTATTAATGAAGGAGACTGTTAAGCGCTGGGTCAAGATCGCTGATGAACGTCTCAAGAATACAGGTGTCAAATGCTTTATCAGCCCTGGAAATGACGATAGGTTTGAAATAGACTCAGTCTTGGATAAGGGAGAAATTGTCGTTAACCCTGAGGAGAAAGCGGTTTTTCTCGACGACCATCACGAGATGATAACTCTCGCCTACGTCAATGTGACACCGTGGCATGCCCCTAGAGACATCACAGAAGAGGAACTGGCTAAGAAGCTTGAGAATCTCACGTTGCAATTGAAGGATGTGAGAACCGCAATCTTCAACCTTCATTGTCCACCGCATGGAAGCGGGCTGGACACAGCTCTTGAGCTTGACAAGGACTTGAAGCCTGTTGCGAAGGCTGGCCAACTACAGACTATCTCAGCTGGTTCTATAGCCGTTCTGAACGCCATCAAGAAGCAGCAACCATTGCTTGGGCTTCACGGCCATATCCATGAATCAAGGGGCATATGCAACGTCGGGCGAACGCTTTGCATAAACCCGGGAAGTGAGTATACGGAAGGGATCTTAAGAGGGGCGATAATTGACTTGGATGAAAAGGGAGTGAAAGGTTACCTACTCACCTCCGGTTAAGAAAAGCAGGTAATCCTCTTCCATACTTCCATGCCCTCCTAGGTACTCACTTCAGAAAAAGAACAGAAGTATTGTTAAGACTTCGATAGGCACGTATCCAAAGCCAGCCTAGCCGCTAACAAGTTCAGGGACTCCTATGAGGAACCTAGACTTTGATCGAATCTAAGAACTCTACCTAGGATATGACATGCTTCTAGTCATAATCGTTAGGCGGTTACTTGGGAGGAGAGGATGGGGCGGCAAAGAACACATCACCTATTCCATCCGGCAACGCCCTTCAAGAATCATTCTTGATCAAGATAAAAAAGAGGGGATTTGCGGGGGACATCGCCACTCCGCATTGTTAAATACTTATCCCTTAGGTTTTCGGACACTATACTAATGGTCAACAACACTTCTAATGTCAAAGAATTAAGCCAAGCCTGCGGAAGACGACAAATTCGAGCACGTTCTTTCAATCTTAATCTCCGTTACAAGCACTGACCGTTCTTGGAAGAATACCCCTCGATATTGAACGTCAGCTACGCAGTTCTAATATAGTTTCATCACGCCCCGTACTTACTTCTTCCTGTATTTTCTTCTTGATCCTTCGCAAAGTCAAGTCAACTCCTAACTTCTTCTTTACACCTTCGATGATTCTTACGAGGTCGTCGTATTCCGGGTCGACCTTGACCAGTTTTCCTTTTGAAGAAATGGACGACTTAATTCTAACGGCCCCATCAAAGCTCTCGTTTTTGGATCTGACAATAACCCTATGCACTGCGAGTCTGGTGTTCGCTTGAAAGTGCTTCGCACTAATCACATTGTATCCAGAAGAACCGAGTTCGGTCATAATAACTTCACCTACATCGTCGAGGTTCTTCTCATCGACATCTATGAAGAAGATAAGACCAATCCTTCCCTTCTTCGTTACAGTTTGAGTTATATGAACGTTGTTTGCGCCTTTGTCGAGCAATTTGTCTATGACGTAAGAGATCGTATCCCCCGAAACGTCATCCACAGCCGCAACGATTAGCATCAATTACACCTATTGGTATAGGTGTGGAAAAAACCGTTTTAAGGTTCTCCCATGAACTTCAACACCATTTCTCCAACGTTTCTGGCCCTTGACTTTGCTCCCGGTCTGCAAGCTGTGACGTAGGCGGCTTCTTCTGCTTCCTGTGCTGCTTCCTTTGGATTTGCCTTGTTCATGGCACAAGCGACGGCTACAGGTACAGTTATATTGATGATGGTGTGTGCAGACATCATGAGCTCACGAATTGGGAGCGCTGCTATAGGAATGACATCATAAAACTCTTTATTCCTGGTTATTACAGCATCAGGTATGACTTTGTGAGAAAGTCCCTCAAGAAGTACTTTTTTGCCATCAAGGGTTACCTCAACATCCGCGTCTATATCGAACCCGTAATATTTCCTAGAGAAGTCGTCTGGTCTTCTCGCGCCTCCTTTTAACTTCTTCACGCCTATCTCTATCTTCTTCCCCATTCTATGCCCTAACAGGCTGGCAGTGCTTTTCTCTATTTTTTTAACTCTCTTATACTCTAAATCTCTGACCACTTCAGCGAGACTCTTGCCAGCTGTCAAACTTTCAAAGGCTTCCTCCGCTCTCTCGGTTACAGCCTTCAGCGTCTCTTCTTCAGTGGCGCGTATTATCGCATTCGTCACGGGTCCCGGCATGACTTGCTCGACCTTTCTTGCAATGGTATTGCTTGCAACCATCGCCATCTCGGGGTCTAAGAATGTTTCTTTGTTCTTCTTGACAGCTCGGGTGGCATCATCAATAGATTTGGTTTGTGCGAGAACCCTAAGTATTATCGCACTGTCAGCAACCCCTTGATGCCCTTGAGGTGGACAAAGAGGCCCCCCACTGCTCCCTGTTCCTAATATATCACTTTCCTTGAAGCATGCAAAAATATCCAAAAATGATATGATGCCTACGACAGTCGGTGTCCCTATATCCTTGAACATTAACCCAAGATCTCCGATTAACCTTGCGGTGACAAATTCCTCGTTCGTACCTCTGAGATGAAGTTTCTCAGGAAGTTTAGCGGTTCTTGCTGCAGCACGACCCGCCATCAGGGAAGTATCAGTTTTGGACCAAACTCCATCATGCTCAACTTCATATTCTGCATCAGCATGTAAGAGTTCCATTGTGGCGGCAGTCGCTAAAACTGCTGACATGAAAGGATTCGGCCTCATTCCCATGCCTGAATAGGCTTTCAACATGGCCTCAGTACCAATCCTCGCGATATTCTCGGCCAATTCTGGAAAAACGAAGTCTTCCCCAAGGGCACCGTGGCCATAAAGGGCACCACCTACTCCCCCTGGTAAAGTAGCCCCCTGAACCTTCGTAAGCTTCTCTTCCATCATAGCGTGGTGGATAGCATGCACAGCTGGAAACGCTGTGATCTTATTAGTCGATTTTCCAGCTGGAATAAGAAGGACACCTCCCTTGTCTGCTCCTGCTATCATCCTAGCGCTAGCACCTAGCTTTCGATTGCCTGCTGGACAACCTGTCCGTACATTGGACCCAGCTATATAGACTAATCCGGCAGTCAATAGAGCGGCATTAGCCGGAATTGCACCAGCTAGTTTCGCTGCCTCCACGCCTTTACGAATCACCATATCTACCTCAATCTCAGGCTGATTAAGAGGTTTCATTATGATGTCTCTACCTTCAAGTAATTCTAACGATATAGCGTTGGCTGCACACATTACAGCGATGTTCAATCCTCCATGACCTTTTGTGAGAGCTGAGATATGGTCGCTTGTCATTAGGTCTGGGTTAGACAATACAGCCCTTACGCTTGCAGACACAACTTTATCCAAATTTCCTCACATTAATTTTCTGGTCTCATCCATGGCGCTTATTAAGCTTCCCGTTAGCTCTGCAGACATTGCGGTCATCGTGCTCCACTGCGTCTTTGCCTCCTCATCTCTGGCCATATTTCTAGGACTATAGTGCTGTCGACAATTGACCGAGTGAGCTAGCAAACTCTTTCCAGCGGCTGCAACCTAGTCAATGCATGCTATGATAAAGAAGGCCGCTCCAATTCTGCTCGACAAGCATGCTTCAAAGCAAGTCGAATTCTTAAGAATTTCCACATGAAAATCTGCTGGTCAAAAGGAAAAAAGAGAGGATTTGCGGGGGACATCGCCACTTCGCGCTGTTATAGCCTTAACTACTTACTGAATCGAAAAGCTTTGTGTGTTACTGGTTCTTTCGGCCAAGCATGCTATTGATTCTTTTATATCTTCAGAGTTTTCTATTAGACTGCCGCGTTTATGGTGAACCATTAT
>Ga0315312_1000701_pt1 | contig 33663 bp, 31 predicted proteins | sample TDP7_MG_FD_203629 | JGI IMG/M metagenome (GOLD analysis project Ga0315312, IMG submission 203629) | Freshwater sediment microbial communities from Lake Towuti, South Sulawesi, Indonesia - TDP7 | ecosystem: Environmental > Aquatic > Freshwater > Lake > Sediment | place: Indonesia: South Sulawesi... | reverse complement strand
TTTCCCAGCCATTTAGACACCTGAGGGAAGATGAGGCTGAGCTCCTATATAAGGATTTGCACCTAAAAAGTGGCGGGCCCGGCGGGAATTGAACCCACGACCACCGGGTTAAAAGCCCGGTGCTCTATCCTTGCTGAGCTACGGGCCCACGCAAACTTCTCATTAACTGGAGCCTAAATTAAGGTTTTCTTGGGCAAGACCGGCTATCTGCTCTCTAGCGCCTTTCTGATCTTTCGTAGCTCGTTCAAGATTTGCTTGTTAATGTCTTTGGGAGCTGGCGTTTCCACCTCAGCCTCGACGGCTACCGGTCGAACCCTCCTAACAAAGCTCATAATGACATCTCTTATGTCCTCAAAGTTCTTAACTCCCAATATGACGGCCTCAGCAACTCTACCTCCAGCGCTCCCTCCACCAGAGAAACCAGCTGTCTGAATCCTAACCGTGCCCAAGCCAAAGCGTCTGGCAACAGGACCCTGAACAACACAGATATTGGTGATGCGATTGTAGGGAACAAAACTCTTCCTCTTCCACCACACCCCCTTCTCCACAACCATCTCATCATTTGTCAGGACGTAAGTGATAGAAGAATAATACTTCCTTATCCAAAAGGCTGTAAGAAACACCGCCACCAACAAAGGAAAAAGAAGAACCACCGTAACCGCAGACGCCAGACCCAAGGGCAGCAAAAACAGGGCAACCACAACCGCCGGAATTATCCAAGACAGCCCAAGAAAAACCACCCCCATCGCTAAGTAACTGTAATAAAGCTTCTTCATGTCAACATCCGGACGAAAACCCTCGCCAACCTTAAGAACCATCGCGCTCCACCACCATCTCGCGTATAAACGCGGTCAAATTATTATTCCTTTTGGAAAACCATACTATCTTCGACAAAAGTAAAATCTACGCTCTTCAGTATCTTGATATGAAAGACAATGACAATCAAGAAACTCTTAGAAGGACTGCTAAAGGAGAAGGCTCCAGGCCCCTCCGCGTCGTTCTCCCTCTTCCACCTAATCAAGGCGCTAGAGCTAACCGCGAAGGAAGGTCCCATCGGAAGAGGAAAACTTTCCAAACGACTTGGAACTGGCGAGGGAGCAACCCGCACCCTAATCGATCGATTGAAGAACGCCGAACTCATCGAAACTTCTAAACCGGGTTGTTCACTCACAAAGAAGGGAGAGAAGATCTGGAACCAATTCCAAGCGATCTTCCCCGAAAAGGTTAAGCTAGAAAAGAGCGAGCTGACCCTCGCCCACTACAACATCGCAATGCTGATCAAAGGCGGCGGGGACAAAGTGAAAACAGGAGTGGAACAACGTGACGCAGCGATCTTAACTGGCGCCAAGGGAGCAACCACCCTAATATTCAAGAACCAAAAGTTAATTCAGCCAGGGATAAGCGAAAACCTAGCTCGAGACTTCCCAACAGCCTTCAACCAAATCAGTAGGCGACTAAAGCTGGAGGACAACGACGCGGTTGTGGTTGGAAGCGCGGACACATGGGAGAAAGCGGAGTACGGCGCGTTAGCAGCCGCCTGGACTCTCATCCAGAACAACCGCGACTAGAGAGTGAACTTCTCCCCTCCGGTGAAGACGCGCTCCAGCGTAGAGTTGAGGTTGATCATCCCCTCGTTGGTTCTTGCCGAGACCGGAATCAGGAGAAATCTCAGCCCAAGTCGGTGGATGGCGTGCATCATGTCACGACTGAGCAACCGCCTCGTTCCACTAAGCTTTTCCTCAATGGCCGTTTCCAAAACCATAGGCCTAGCGGACCAGTCTACCAAGCGGTCTACATCTTCTGGCGGAAGTAGATCGCACTTTGACAACACGTGCACCTGTGGAATGAAGAAGCGGTTGTACACAGCGGCTGAGAGGAAAAGGTTTGAAACGTAGTTCAAGGGGTTGACGCAAAAAACCGAATCGAACAGGTACACGATCGCCTTGGCCCCTCGGGTCAGCTCGCTGGCTATGTAGGGTCCGCTTGCTCGGAAGGCGAAGAGCTCCATCTGCCCCGGGGTGTCAACGAGAACCACGTCTGGATTGAAATTTTCTATCTCCTCTCCCAGCTTCTCTGTCTCCTCAGCGATCAAGTCTGCTGCCATCACCAGCGCGCCGTTGGGTCCAAGCCCATGTTTCCTCATGAGTTCTTCAATGTTAATGTAGTCGCGAACATCAACTTCAGGCGTATAGGGCAGAGTTAGAGCTCCAGGGTCCAAGTTCACAATCGCCACATTCTGTTTTGAAATTTTAAGCCATTCAGCGAAAGAGGCGGTGAGAAGGGACTTTCCCGAACCAGCGGTTCCTATCACAAAGACGATGAACATTCTAAACATCTCATGCAGGTTGAGACAGTGCAATAAGATTAGGTGCAAACGCTTATTTGTTTTCAGATGGCTGCTTGGACGCCCAGACTCATAACCCATACCAGTCGTCTATATTTTCAATTCGCAATTCTTTAAAATCTGGAAACCAAATGGAAAGGACGGTGACAACCAATGGGAAAAAGAAGAATAGAGATAAACGTGCCCGACAACTTAGACGCACTCATTGAGTCTTTAGCCAAGTTTCTACACAAAAATCCAGAAGAACTTCTTAGTAAAGTTGCATTGGAAGCGATTAAAGCTCTGCCAAACAGCCTAGATCAATACGTCGACCCCGCAACTGTTAGAAAAATCTACAACGTTTAGGGCAGATTCAACGGCCAATTCAGCTGATTGGGGCCAGAATCTTCCATTCTCTTCTCGACACTTAGTTTATGATGACCCGTCGCAGCGGTCGGAGAAACTGTGCAAAGGTAGAAAGTTTTTCGATGAAAGGCTAAGACTATGCCTTAACGGGTTTGACTTTTCCACCCTTTTCTTGGATCAGCTCTGACAGCTGGATAATAGCCTTACTCACTCGTCTTCTGGCCAAGCTTGTATCTTCGGCTGTGGTGTAGAAGTGAAGCTCTAGATGGGAAACCGTTTCTTCGCCCTTTGGATGAGACTTTATGTAGATGTAGGGGTTATCATGCATAACCCGATCGATGAGGGGAGCAACAGAAGGCTCCTCCATCCCTGTTACGCCTAAGCTGGTTTCAAAAAAGGTCACGTTGCCCGCAACTTCCTTGAGCAGAGGCACCACAGACTCCTCAAATATAGCTTTCATCTCTGACGGGACCCCTGGCAACGCTATAACAGTGATGTCGTCATGCTTGATGATCACGGCAGGAGCTGTTCCCACGGGATTGAAAATGGGTTTAGATCCCTCCGGTAACCTCGCCATCTTGATGCGATGGGTAGTCAGCTCAGCCCTTTCCATTCGGCCTTCCTCCACGTACTGACGGTACTTCTCTTCAATCATTTTTAGGGCCTCGTCATTTGTTGCAAGTTTGCGTTCCAACGCCATGGCGATGCCTTCTAGAGTTTTGTCGTCAAAAGTTGGGCCAAGACCTCCGGTCGTGATTATGAAGCAGGGGTTGCGCTGAATCGCCTCCTGTATGGCCTTCGATATTTCTTCGACGTTGTCGCCTACGATAGTTACGTGTTGGGTTTTTAGTCCGAGGGTTGTGATGCGTTTGGCGAGCCATTGGGCGTTGGTGTTAAGGGTTTTGCCTATTAGCAGCTCGTTTCCGACGCAGATGATTTCTATTGATGGAGTGGTCATTTACGTTTTCACTGACCTCAACAGGGTTTGACATTAACGTTTTGAGACTATTTGTAAATAACAGTTTCCTTTAAGTGTTTTTAATGTGGTTGGTGCCCCATGTTCTGCGTGAAGTCTTCCGGCTTAAGTTTTTTAAATTCGTCCCGTTCTGTTACAATGATGCAGCAGTCAGCGTATTTTAGGCATTCGACGGGGGAAGAGGCGTATCTGATTTTGTTTCTTCGATTGGCTCTGGCGGTGGGATTGTTGCCATAGTCCAGCCTATCCAAGCGCCGATGCTTAGGACGGCAATGAATGCGATGAGTACGGGGATGGCGATGAGCCAAAGTCGGATGGCTTCTAGGGCTGGCCAGAAGAGTGCAACGGTGTAGGCGGTTGCTACGGCTACGCAGACGGTGCAGATGAGTGCGCCGAGGGCTTGATCCTTACTCACTGTATTTCGCCTCCCAACTAGCTGTTTTGTAGGTGGTGTTTCTGGTTTTGCCGTGCTTGATCTTGGATGCTTCTCTTTCGTCTTTTTGATTGGTTCGCCCTGAGATGTTGCTCCAACAGAGATACCTTAGGGTTTCCAAGCATATAACGTGTCAACCTCACTTGACCCGTATTGAAGTCGGATCTCAAAGTTCCTCTTCTTCAAAAGTCGACAAACCTGATACGTTGTCTTGTATCCGTTAACTTTGTGGGTCTCGATTGCCATACTCTTTATAGGTATGTTTGCTCCCTTTAGTGCCTCAATTTCTCCGCCCTCAATGTCCATTTTTAGAAAGTCTACTTTTTCCACTCCAAAATCGGAAGCAATTTTGTCCAAGGTGCATGCCTTGACTTTTACTATCTCTGAAGGTCCTCTGTGCGCGGGCATGAGTTGACAACCCGCGCGCATGGATCCAAGACCATAAGTTCTAAGTCCTATGACGCCCTCGCCGCTCCATAGGGCTCCTTCAAATATTTTGACGTTTCCTAGACCATTTATAGCTATGTTCTTTTTTAGGTAAGACACGCTCTCAAGAAATGGTTCAATAGCTACAACGAGCCCCTCGCTTTCCACTTTTTTCGCATACATAATAGTCTGCTCACCTATAGAGGCTCCTGCATCAAATACGACATCCCCTCTCTTCAACTTTGAATAACGTTCGTAAGGTTGAGTGACATTCAGCAAGTAAGCGCGCGTAGGGACCATAAAATAGAAGCTTATTGAGTCATTAATAATGAGCCAATGGCCACCTTTGGCGATAAACAAAAGAGGTTTATTCCCCTTGCACTGTATAAAGAAAGGAAAATTTTCACGCGCGAAATTAAGGATAGCGGACATTTTTGTTCTTCCTTCTCACTTATCATTCTTTTTCCATTTTGAGCAACGAATCTTCTTCTTTTATGTGGTGTATTAGCTAATGGTCTCTCGAGGAAACACGCAGAAGGTAACAACGGTGATCACGTTCACAGAAGTTAACCCAGTGCCTTCAGCCTCCTTAGAACATCTTTCTCTTCGCTGAGATAACATTCCTTCCTTTTTCTCTCTTCCATAATCTTGTATTTTACTTCTTCGTCGTTTTTTCATTGACCTTCTGCCATACGTCTAACTTACTCTTAGAAATTGTGTGCGTGTAAATGTCATATTAAACTTGGATTTCGGGCTAGCATGATATAGTCAATCTTTATGGTAGATGTTGCTCCACCTGCTGTTCTTAAAAAAATTTCTATAGCGTCCACATTGTTAACTTTGTTCTGTCCGAATCCTTGCTGACAATCAGTAACAAGTGTTGTCCATTGGCCCCTAGGCAATTTCTCATACACGGAAATCGGCTTTTTTCCTTCAGTCTGGTCTCGCAAATATATCAAAATGTAATCGTCGGATGCCTGCTCTTCAATAAATAGGCGGATAATGAGGTAGCGGTAGCCATCTGCAGTGGTGTTGACGGGTACGAATGTCCTTGAAAAGGTTGGCCATGCCACATTAGTATCGTTATTTTTGTAGCTTATGGTTACTATATCTCCGTCGGTGGAGAAGATGACATTTCCCATCCAGCCAGTTCTGAAGCTATCATCCTTCCATCCAACTTCTCCGAAGAGAAGGGTAGCCTTCCACGTCATTGTGATTTCATCTTTTGTGGAGGCATTCGATATGAGGATATACGAGTTGGCATCGAGGCTGCTAGGGAGCCGAATCTCATTATTGATTGTAACATTTTCGTAACTCCAGTGTATTGGAAAGTCGCTCACGTTATAACTAGTGTATCCTGTTAGTGTGAGGCTGTAAGTTGACGGATGACTAATGTTGTATACTGTTTCTTTGGAGATTATTTGAGAATCCGCCGCAACCATAACGCTTGGACCACTACGGACAAAAGATAACAATTTAGGAAATTTAAAGAGTGAAGCGTTTCCTTCAACATGAATCAACTCGAAAGCCGAGAGCATGTTCATTCTCGTTGATGAAGGCAGTTCATTTGGCCTCGTTACTATTATGTAGCTTACATTTTTTTCTTGGCAGACTCTAAGAATATTTTGAAATGTGTAAAAGAAGCTTGCGTTACCATATACGATCCTCGGATAGAGATCAGCAAAGGCGATCCACCCATCAGCAACTTTCTCTATTGGGCCTCTACGCCCTACATATCCTGGGACTCCAAATATTTCCATGATTTCTTGATCATTTGGATGCGGATAAACTGTCACGGTGTCCATTAAGATTGTTGCATTCATAGGCAAATTTTGGTCGACCCATAGAATCATCTTGATGCCATCTTCGGTCATGTGTCCATTGTATACAAATGTCCAGTAACTCTTTGAGTAACCCCAATTCGTCTGATAAGCATAAGAGCCAACAACTAGTGGCAGAATGAGTAGTCCTCCTATTGTTAAATGCTTCTTGTAGATCCAGCCCTTGACCGAGAATTTGACAACAACATTTCTTATTATCCGATTAGCAATCTCGAATCCACGAATATCTTGAATAGCATTCGTCATCAGATATAATCCAAAACCACATAACACTGATGCAGGCATGGCAAGATATACCATCATTCTATCTGGGTCAGCAAATGACTTTGCAATGTTAATAAGGTACTGAATGGGATTAAACCAATAGACGTATTCCAAGATTAATAAGATGAGTAATATTTTAATCATCGATTTTTGCGTTACCCAGTCATGTCCAGCGTCATGAGTCTTTTCTTCTGGAGATGCTGGTTCACTTTTCTTTAAAAGAAAAAATATCGAGCCGAGTACGAAGAAAAGTGAGATGAGGCCTTGTTCGGCAAAGAAAGGGGCCAAGGGATCTCGAAATGTGACTTTCAGCAAGCTTCCTCTCGCAAGATTCCCGACATGCTCCAATCGATATAAAAAGGTTCGCGGTCTCATAAGCATAAAGTAAAAAGAAGATGTCGCGACAAACACCACTATCAGTCCAGCAACTTCTTTTAACGGAATTCTTTTGCGCCCCTCCATCAGGTACCATAAAGACATCGGTACAATTACCTCTAAAGCTCTATGGGGATGATAGAGTACCAGTCCGCCTGCCACGATGGATAGTATAAACCCGATTTTTTGATCTTGTTCGACAAGGAAGTCGTAAAGCAAAAGGAAAACTACGGGCACCACATAGCCTACCGTTGTATATGGCACCACATTCATTGCTTGAGCCCAAACCAACTCTTCGGTAGTTCCCCAGATCAGTACCGCAAAGCCAGAGGCAATCTCTGAGAAAGTAAGGCGTTTAGTCAACTCATAAACCGACAAAATTGCGAGAAGGCCGAAAAAGGGGCGTGTCAGGAAAAAGAAGTTGTAGGATTGAGTCATGTCTAACGAAAATAGAGTAGCTAAAAAGTGAATGAAACCTAAAGGTTGTGCCATGGCAGCTGGTGAATAGTCACTTAGAAGCAGCGCAATGTGGCCCTTCCAAGATAAGAACCTTCCGTACCACAAATAGTAGACACTGTCAGACGGATATATAAATGGGCTTAAGATTGATGGAGACGCCAACAGAATAAACGTGAAGACAACGGCACCAAACGAAAAAATGTAATCTGCCCGAAGTTCTCGTTTCTTTGAAATCATTTTGAGATGAGAGAGTGAGTGAAGGAATACATTTCTCCTGAAAATTAGCAAAATAGATATGAAAACGATTGACATAGTAAAGAATGTAGTCCCGCTCAGGCCCACTGTTAGATCTAGCATATAACCTGCAATGGCCGTATATGTCATACTGACGGCAGCGCTCACAGTGAAGAAAGTTAGAAAAGATTGAGGAAATCGTTTTGCCCCGAGACACAACAAGATGACCACTCCGGGAATGAGCAAGACGTGAACGAACCAGACGAGAACTAATGGAGGGACGAAAAAGTTAAAGAAAATCGATAATCACCAAACTAGGGACACGCCATGATAAAAGGAGACTAAATCGAACAATTTTATGTATGAATTCAGGGCGTCAAACTGTTTTGCCCCAAGCCACCCATGCGTGTGCATGAACTTCATAGCGTTGGTCAAAGTTAGCCGTTTGCACCGTGATTGACAGTTTCACTGAGCATCCCTCAGTTTCCATGGTGTCGGATGAAGAATTTCCTCGGTTGCTATTGGTTTCCACCACCATTCTTCGTTAATGTACCAGTTAACGGTTTGTCTTAGGGCGTCTTTGAAGACATGCCTAGGAGTCCAGCCTAACTCTGTTCTAATTTTTGAGGAGTCTAAACTATACCTCAAGTCGTGACCTGGCCTATCCTCTACGAAAGTTATTAGGCTTTCAGGTTTACCCATGATTTCTAGGATGAGCTTCACAACATCTATATTTTTGAGTTCGTTATTGGCTGAAATGTTGTATATTTCTCCGGTTCTTCCTTTTTCGAGGAGTAGGTCTAGAGCTTGACAAAAGTCTTCGACGTATATCCAGTCTCTTATGTTTGTGCCTTTGCCGTAGATAGAAATGGGGAGGTTGAGGGAGGCTCTAAGGATTGTTTTTGGAATAAGCTTTTCAGGATATTGATGTGGGCCGTAATTGTTAGTGCATCTGGCTATAACAACATCTAGATTATAGGTTCTGTGATAGGCTTGGGCAAATAGGTCTGCAGCAGCTTTACTTGCTGAGTAGGGTGAGGAAGGCTTTAACCCGTCGTTTTCTCTAAAGGAGCCGTTGAGGATGTCGCCGTAAATTTCGTCAGTTGATACATGCAATATGCGTTTTTCATGCTTTTTAGCAGCTTCGAATAGGGTTATTGCGCCAATGGTGTTGCTGTAGATGAATGGCCATGGTTCCGCTATGCTCCGGTCTACGTGGGTTTCGGATGCAATGTTTACAATGCTGTCTGCTTTGTTCACCAAGTTATCAACGAGTTTCTTGTTGGCTATGTCTCCTAAGACAAAATTGTATCTTTTGTCTGTTTCAATATCCTTTAGATTTATGGGATTAGAGCCTACAGAAAGTTTATCTAGGTTTGTTACTTGAATTTCGCTGTATTTAGTAAGCATATATCGTATAAAGTTGCTTCCGATAAAGCCGAGTCCGCCTGTTACTAAGAGTTTCGCAGCTGAACTATCTATGGGGTGGATAGTCCCAGTCCCATGGTTTACCAATTCTCAGGTCGTCGGTTTTGCCATTGATTGATTTTGGTATTATGGTTGGGTCGTTCCATGCTCTCCGCTCTTCGTCTGGTTTTTCGTAATTGTAGAGTTTGTTGACGAAGTAGAGGAGCCATGCTTGCTCGTTGCCTATCACTTTAAACCCGTGCCAGTGATTTCCGGGAATTCTGATGACTTGAGGATTATTGCTAGTTAATATTATCTCATCTAGTTCACCTGAACATTCATCGTAAATACAAACTTTTATGGCACCCTTGAGAACTGTAAGATAGTCAACTTGTCCCTTTAAATGTCTGTGCCAAGCGCGGATTGTATTTGGATAACTGCACGAAAAATTAGCTTGCACGATATCTTCTTCAACAAACCCTTTCCAATCAGCTCGCAAAAGTTCCAAAAGGAATCCTCTTTCATCCGAATTCACGTGGATGTTCCTTGTTTTCACTCCAAGCAACATTGTTTATCTTTCCTCTCTTTCATAAGGCTAAGTCCTTCCTTTATACCCAAAAGTTTAGCTCCTAACTCCCTTGTTACCTTCGCATTGCTGAGATGTACATTCCCTCTTTTGGCTTTCATCCCCACTTCAGTAGACAAAGTGGGATGAACAAGAGCTTTATCATAACCGAATACGTCTGCTATTTCTAATGCCCACTCATATCTGTTGACATAGTCTGGTCCTACAACGTGATATACTTCAGATTTGTTTTTTCCAATAAGTTTGTGCGTCACGTAGGAGAAATCAGGTATAAATGTGGGAGTATTATACCAGTCGGCGAATACTTTTACAAGTTCGTTCTTGGTTAATTTGTCTAACACTCTTTCCACAAACGTCTTCTTCTCATTTCTGTTTGTCCAAGAATACAATTGATCTGTTCTTAGAATCAAGAAGGGGAGACCAGATTTACTAACGATATTTTCTCCCATCAATTTAGTGAACGCGTAGTAATTTGAAGGCGTAGGGGCATCATTCTCATAATAGATGTTTTTATCTCCACTAAACACATTAGATGTAGAAATATAAACAATTTTAGTGTTGTTTTCTTTGCAAGCATTAACTATATTCTGAGTTCCCTCCACATTTACTTCATAAGCTAATTTCCTATTATTTTCACATAATTCCAAATCAGTAACTGCGCTCGTATGAACGACCAAATCTGGACTAAGTCTCTTGATCAGTTTATTAACCTCTTTCTTATTAGTGATGTTTAATTTATGCTGAACAGATTCTGAAATATCGCATGGAAAAGTGTTGAAGGTGTAATGCACCTCATAATTGTGTTTAAGCAAAAATCTTGCTAAATTATTACCAAGTCTTCCGCTTCCGCCAGTGATCAGAATTACCTTTTTTGGATCTCTAACAGAAGGTGCTTCACAAAATTCTTGGTTCAGGAATCGGTACAATAAACTTTCCACCAAGCTCTCTGTACTTCTGTTCTTTCCTTAGTATTTCATCTAGGTAGTTCCAAGCCAAGAGCAAGGCATAGTCGGGTACATTTTCCAATATTCTGTCAGTTGGCACGATGGGAATATGAGTTCCTGGAGTGTAAAGGCCCTGTTTGAATGGTGTGTTATCGACAATGTAATCCAAGATATTAGTTCCAATCTTGCAATAATTCAGCAATGTGTTCCCTTTAGCTGATGCTCCATACCCAATTATTGTGTACCCTTTTTCCTTCAATCTTCTTAACAAAGAAGTTAACTGACGTTTAATGTTTCTAACTCTAGCGCCAAACTTTAGATACGTATTTAATGAGTTTAACTCAAGTTTTTCTTCTAAAGCGAGTAGTTGATATACAGAGCTTTTTATTGTTGAAGGCGACCTAGTAACGTAGCAACGAATTGATCCACCATGTACCGGTATTCTCTTCACATCGAACAATTCCATATTGAATCTTTTAAATAGAGCCACTAAAGGTCTAAGCGAAAAATATGACAAGTGTTCATGGTATATTGTGTCGAACTCAGTTTTGGAAAGCAAGTCAACCAAGTATGGAACTTCTATGACGAACATTCCATTGCTAGTCAACAGGCTATTTACAGCTTTAAGAACGCCATCCAGACCGTTGATGTGCGCAAATACATTTGTACCAGTAATTACTCTTGCATGACCTTTTCTTTTGATTATATCCTTTGCCACTTCTACGGAAAAAAAATCGTTTATTGTTTCTATTCCTTCTCGTTCTGCGGCTAATGCAACATTAGTTGCTGGTTCTATCCCCAAGGTTTTGATGCCTAGTTGTTTAAACTCCTTCAACAGAGTTCCATCGTTGCTCCCTATATCTACAACTAAATCGTCTCTGCTTAATTTTAAATTATTAACTAATTCAACAGCCAACTGGTAAAAGTGTTGTTTCATTGTTTGTGACATTCCGGTTAAATAAACATAATCTTTGAATAGTATTTCCGGCGACACAACATCTTTCAGCTGAACTAGTCCACATTCTGGGCAGAAGTAGACATCTAACGGGTAAAACGGCTCTTTCGATGTCAACTGTTCTGGTTTAAGGAGGCTATTAGCTAGTGGGATGGGTCCCAACCTCAAAAATTTATATATCTTTTTGTTCTTGCAAACTCTGCATCTCTTATTTCTCGTGAAATGGATCCCTAGGTTTCTCTTACTCAATCTACGAGATTTTGTTTGATTTTCCCTAAGCAACATCGATCAGAGCTCGACCTGAGATCTCTCTCCTAAAATGAATCTTATGCCTCTAGGCTTGTTGTTTCCGGTGGAAACAATTTTGGAATAAGGGGCGATTAGGCTATCGATTATTCTTTCATTTACATCAATTAAGCAATTGTCCATGATGACAGAGTTTTCGATTTCTCCCCTACTTACTTTGACACTGTTTCCAACGCTTGTGTAGGGTCCTATGTATACGTTGGCTTCTATGACGGTGTTTTCTCCTATGATGGTTGGTCCTCGTATTAGGGCTCCTTGTTTTATAATAGAGTTTTCTCCGATGGATACTCTTCCCTGTGTTGAGTTGCTGTTCTCGATTGTTCCTTTTCTTTGTGGTTTTAGTTCGTCGAGGAGCAGTCTGTTGGCCTCAAGGATATCTTCCGGGGTGCCTGTGTCCTTCCACCATCCTTTGACAACTCGATAGCTTACTTTGTATCCGTTCTCTAATAGCAATTGGATAGCCTCTGTGATTTCGAGTTCTCCTCTCCGAGATGGTTTAAGCTGGTTAATCATTTCGAAAATTATTGGTTTAAAGAAGTAAATGCCTGTTAGGGCGTATTTGCTTGGTGGTTGTTTTGGTTTCTCCACCAACCCTGTTAATTTTCCCTTTTCATCGAATTTTGCCACCCCGAAGTGTTTTGGATTCCTCACCTCAGATAGAAGTATCATGGCATCACAATTTGAGGTTTTGAAGCTTTTAGCAAAGTTCTTGATGCCTCCGTTCAAGAGGTTGTCTCCCAAGTAGACGATGAAGGGTCCATCATCCACGTATTCTCTGCAGAGCCCGATAGCCTGGGCTATGCCCTTAGGCTGGCCTTGATAAACATAACTTAGTTTTGCGCCGAATGTGCTTCCATCGCCATAATACTCCTTCACTTTCTCAGGACATATATCGCCTAACACGATGACCGTCTCCTTCACTCCAGCCTTAACCAAGTCCTCTAAGACATGCTGTGAAATTGGCTTATTCGCAACCGGAATCAGCTGCTTAGGCCCTGTGTGCGTTAATGGGCGGAGGCGTGTGCCATACCCGCCATGAAGGATGATTCCCTTCATTTTTTCTCTTTTCTCAATATTCGGGCGCGCGTGCACATTTTTCTCTCAACTAGGAGCCTTAGAATTTTCCTATATATGATATGGGAATCAAATTCTCGACTACGAGCTAGCGCATTCTTTGACAGGTTTTGTCGTAGGCATTCATAGTGAATAACATTTCGTAGGCATTCAGCAAGAGAGTTGACACTGTTCGGCTCAACAAAAACGATCTCTTTTCCATCGAAAACATCATATATTCCAGAAATTTTCGTCGAAATGATAACTTTCCCCGCGGCCAGAGACTCCAGAATTTTCATTGGGATGTGACCATAGCCTCGGATTCGCGGGAAAACGAGGATTGAAAATTGGTTAAAAGACGAATAGAGCCGTTCCCGTGGGACTTTTCCAAGCATCGTGACTGACTCAGTTAGGTCTAGACTTTCTACCAATTGAAAGAGCTCCGTAAATATGGGACCGTACCCGAAGATATATAGATGGATATTAGGGTAGTAGTCTCTGATTGCCGCAAAAGCTTTTATGAGAATATCTACCCCTTCGAATCTTTCTAAGAGCCCAAAATAGGCTATGTCACTGGGACACTTTTCGAATTTGGGAACTGAAGAGCAATCGACAGCAGGAGGGACCATGATTACCTTGTTGAGGGGCATAACTCGTTTAGAGACCAGTTCCCGCTGCAGAAACGGAGAAGCCGTACGAAAATATGTATAAAATGTTAACATTCGTTTCTCCAGCCACCAAACTAGAATATTGGCCAGTTTAAACGAAGACGCTGAATAATCTGATAGGGATCTATACCTGAAAAAGAAATGGAGACCCCCGGTGGAGATGAGGTCTCCATCTCCTATTACATCTAACTTGTTTAATCTTAATAAAAAGGGGAAAGTAAACAGCAACATGGAGTGCCTCATTAGGCAGCTTTCTGGCCTATACTTTTTCAGTACTTTAACCAGAAAGATTGCCGAAACAATCCAGAATAGAGCGATATCGATAATCAAACGTAAGCAAGCAGAGGTACTTGTCCTCTGTGAGAATAAATAGGGGGCGACCTTAGGGATTCTTTCAATGATTATGCCCCTTCTCGCCATTTCTTTGTCAAAATTTTCTTTTTCAGATTGACTGCCACAGAATTTCGAGCTCAAAACTATGGGGTTTACATCATTTTTAACGAAGAAGTTTAAAATTTCAAAATAATGGGATTCTAAGCCGCCAACATTTGGAAGTGGCACGGGCATAATTACCAAGATTTTTCTTTTAGGTAATGTAAAATCCAAACTATTCAAACCAAAACGACCGGTACACCATTGTCTAAATAGATTTTCCTATCAAAACTAGTTCCCGAGCTAGCTTTTTTCCTAGGAAATTGATATTCAATAATTTGGTCTCGATTTTTCTGATTATTTCTAGAGGAAGCGGGATTCGGTATATATGCGGGAAAAAAGGAGGTACTAACAAAAGTAGGTAGCTGAAATCCTCGACGGTAAAGCCCTCTTTTTTCACAGCTTCAATGAGTTCATTTTTCGTAAAATTGAAGACATGAGTATCTGCCATACACTCGATTTTGCTTACCAAGTCTTTAGAGAGGTTTTCCAGTTCTTTGAATCTAACGGCATTGGATCTAAAAGCCTCTCCATTAGGCGTCGTGATGACGATGATACCCTTATTTTTAAGAGTTCTTAGAGCTTCTTTGATTAGGGTTTGTGGGTGGCTCAGATGTTCCAATATCTCACCCAACATGACACAGTCGAAGACATTGTCCCGGAAAGGCATTCGTTCAGCATTGGCGACAACGAAAGCGACATTTCTCAACTCTGAAGGCTCCCCCTTCCATAGGGCGTATTTCAAAAAGGAGCGACGGATATCAAGTCCTATGGCAAGATAACCCCCAGAAGCCAAAGTTAACGTGTAGTTACCTTGCGCACAACCCACATCCAAAATAATTCCGGACCTTACCATATTTTCGATCCTTTCAAGCAAGAAACGTCTCCTAGTTTCAAACTGAAATTTCAAGAAATCTCGCTCATCCTCGTTAAACTGCTTCTTCTTATCATGAGCGTAAACGAATAGCATGTCTTTGTCTGTCAGTCGAGAAAGATTAGGTTGCTTCATAAAGCAATTCTCAGACGGGCAATTATTTGAGTACACCAAAGGGGCTTACAGAGACACTAAATGATGGCCTTTCGGACAAATGAACCCAGATATCTGAATAGGCGGTTTAGTACTTTTAACGATGCTTTAGATTCTTCAAAAAATTGATGTTTGATTTCATTGCTGAATAAGCAAATGATGGAGCCATCAGAACATTTCCTGTGTTTTTGAATAAAAGAACGTTGTACTTTGGTGTATTCCTTAAGTCTAAAAAGATCCGAGTATGTCCTGATTTTGGTCCTGAAGAATCTATTCTTAATGGAAAAAACCAAAATCGCCAATTCAACTAGGACTAAAATGGGAGACAACATCAACAGGGTGCCTTTAGAATAGTTTTTCAAGAGCGTCAACAGCCTGTTTCGCTCCATGAGGTAGAATTTCTTTTCGCTCCATCGCCCCCAGCTTCCACCCCACCTGTGGTACACGACGGAAAATGGTACGTAGTACGATTTGAAACCGAATAATTTTCCACGCCAGCCCCAGTCTAGGTCTTCGTGAAATGCGAAGTAGACAGGGTCCATCGCACCTATTTCGTCAATCATGTTTCGCGATAGAAGACAACAGGTTCCGCAGGCGTAGGCGATCTCGTCAACTTCATGATGCTGGTTTAAGTCAACCTCGCTCAGACCCCTAGCGAACCCGATTCCAGAGAGATGTATGTGGTTCCCAGCGGAATCCAGCCTTTTGGGATCGTCCAGTAACAAGATTTTAGGGGCATAGAAGCCGTCTCCTTTAACTATCGCCTCTTTAATCAGTCCCGTGAGCCAATAAGGTGTTACAATGACATCGTTGTTTAGTATAACAATGTATTGCCCCTTTGCTTCTCTCATCCCAATGTTATATCCGAATGGGACGCCGTAGTTTACTGGATTTTTTATGAACGTTATGTTTTTTTCCTTACCGAACACATTTTTTGCTCTCTCATAGCTTCCATCCTTCGAAGCATTATCGACGACTATTACATCATAAAAATCATAAACAGAAGAGAGGACGGATCGAAGGCATTTAAGAAACAGATATCCGCCTTCATAATTTAGAATAACAATTGAAACTGAAGGAAGGTTGGAGTTTTGACTTTCTATTTTTTTCATATGTTTAGTAATTTCGCTTTTGTGCGGGCGAAAATTGAAGAAAGACCTTTAGAATAAACAACTTATATTCCTTCTAAAATTGTGTGTCATCATCCCGAGCGGGAGCCATTCCATAGCCGGTTCCGAAATATTTTATTCCGATTTTTTTGACTTTCTCTGGCTCGTAGATTCTTCTCGCATCAACTATGACAAGAGATTCGCTTGAGTGGTGGAGGTTCTCCTCAAAACGTGTTCTTCTGAAGACCTCGTGATCGGTCAAAACCAGAATACAATCACACCCGATTAAGGCCTCAGATAACGATTCTGCTTTTTTCGCTCCAAACGTTTCATCTGTATATGGGTCATAAGCTACAACAAACGCTCCCATGTTGATCAGCTTTTTAATGATAGGCTCTGCGGGACTAAGTCTACAATCATTAACCTCGCCTTTATAGGCAATCCCCAAAACTGCTATTTTTGCATCTTTTACATCCTTACGAACGCTATTCAAAGCTTTGGTAACTAAGTCCAAGACATGATCAGGCATAAATTGATTCACTAAACGAGAGCCCCCAATCAGGTCAAATGGAGCCTCTATCCCCTTTACAGAGGACAGCAGTAAGTACGGATCCTTCGGCAGACAAGGACCACCAACTCCAGCGCCAGGTTTATGGATGTTGACCCTTTTATGGGTGTTACTCAGTTTAATGACCTGCATCACATCAACACCTATGCTTTCACATAGCAAGGCAAGTTCGTTGGCAAATGCTATGTTCACGTCTCTGTACGTGTTCTCAGATAATTTTGCCACTTCGGCGGTGGTAGAATCAGTCAGATACAGTTTTCCTCTAGTTATACATCTAAAGAATTGCTTAGCCATCTTCGCACTTTTCTTATCATAACCTCCGATGATTCTGTTGTCATTGACAGGATAAGTGACGTCTTTGCCGGAAGTGAAACGCTCAGGACAATACGCGACCCAGAAATCACGACCACATATCAATCGACTCAGATGTTCTATCAATGGAACAATCAGTTCCTTGGTTGCTTTGGGCGGCAGAGTACTCTCTATTATAATTAATCTATTTTTCGGAAGATTATTCCCTATTGATGATGAAACCTCGAGAATGCATGAAAGGTCGGGTTCATTTCCGTTGTTGACTGGAGTTGGGACGCAAATGATAATTACATCCGAATTTCTTACAACTTCGGCTGCATTTGAACTCGACTTAAAGAGTCTCATCATAAGTGAAGCACTCATTTTGTCTTTACATTCAGTTTGAGAAGACCGCCTCATCATCTTGATGATATTCCTAATTTTTTGAGGATTTATGTCATAGCCGATCACGTGAAAACCGTTTCTAATAACTAAATTAACAATCGGAAATCCGATTGTTCCCAAACCAAAGACGCCTACGTTTGCTGTTTTATTTTGAATCCTCTTCAACAGCTTTCGTTCATTGGACAGTATTATCCTGCGACTCCGAATTGAAGTTTTTATCAGAGCAATAATTATGATGCCGTTTTTCTAGAATAAATATCTAGTTAAGACAGTGCTGGGCGTCGACTTAGACAACCGATGAAATTGGTATGCTTGAATGACAAAAAACACAGGCCAAGTATATATCATGGATGAACGTATATTTTGGCCGAAGAGCGAAGTGCAGCCGTAATAGTAACTTCCATAGTTTCTGTCAGCTCTCTTGTATTTCATCTTTCGAATAAATTCTACCGATCGATCAATCGCTGAGAGATACTTTTGATTACCGAGCATCTTGTGTAGAATTGCCCATATACGGCACGATTGAGCCGTAGCGTCCACCACTTTTATATTTGGAATCATGAATCTATAATAGAACTTGTATAGAGACCCGTCGTTGTTTTGAACGTTCAACAGCCAATCCGATGCCTGAATCGCGGACTTTAGATATGTTTCATTTCTGAACACATTATATCCAAACAGTAGCCCCTCCGTAGCGTAACAATGTGCGTGAGTAAAAACATTTGACGAACCCTTATAGCTTTTGAAAGATCCGTCTCGATTTTGTAATCTTAAAACCCAATCCAGAACAGCCTTTCCACCTTTCAGAAATTCATTGTAATTCGTGACCTGACCTAGTTTTATTAGGCTTAGCGCGTTCTTCGCGTGAAGACATCCATTGTCTCCATCCCATCTGACTAAGTTAATGAATCGTTTCTTGGAAAGGTCATAAACGGCCTTGAATGAGCCATTTGAATTTTGAGCATAGCCTAACAGCCATTTTCCTGCCGCAATAGCCCCATCGAGATATTTCCTGTCTTTTGTGATTTCGTAAAGGTCTGTCAACGCGGAGGTGCATACAGCGGTATCGAAGGAATAGTATTTGTCGCTCAAGTTTCCTTCATGTTCAAGGATATGAGGGAATGCACCAAGGCACCGGGACTTCTCTTTGCACTGATATCTTAGTAGAAATTGTCCCGATTTTTCCGCCATCCTCAGACACTGAACATCGAAATTTTGTCTGTAGAGGCTCAAGAATAGATTTATTGCATATCCAGTGATTTCGAAATAATAGAAATTGTGACGTTTTCGCTTGAGATCGAAACCTCCATTGACTCCGCCGATGTTATTCTCGATTATGCCGCTTTTTTTTAACCAGTTTAATGCGTCATCAAAATCGTTAGATGAGAATTCCATTTTGCTGTTCATTGGTCCATCCTATTATCTTCTCTCGAGCTCAGAAACAGAATCCTTCAATTAACAAACTGAGTTTTTCTGCGATTTTATGCCATTCATATTCTTTGAGCAATTCTCTATCAGATGAATCGAAGTTCTTATTCCTTATTAACATAAGTGCATCGACCCATTTCTGTACTTCTTGTTCAATCAGGAAAACATTACGAAACCTCAGCCTCTGGAGTTCTTCTAACGGCGTGGCTATGACTATTTTCCCGTACGATAGATATTCCAAGATTTTTATTGGTAATGATGAGTCTGTGAAGAGCGTCTTGTCGAAGGAGACGACTCCGACATCTATGGCCGTAAAAAAAGAGTGGACCTCGTCTGGATTAATGGGACCAGTAAATATCACGTCGTCCACGAGTTCGTTTTTCACTTTTTGCTTTGCATAGGGTAATAGCGGGCCGTTTCCAACGACCAGTAACGCAGTGTTTTTGAATACCTTTTTTATCTCCTTAAAGACATCGATCAAGAAGATAATCCCTGACCATTTTCCATGGTTCCCAATAGATCCGATAACAAATCTGTCTTCAAGACCGAGTTCATCTCTTACGTTTCGTTTCCGCCCTGCAAAAGGGGGAATAGAGACACCATTGGGTATTAGGTATACTTTTTTTTGGAATCTGTCCTTAATTTTTTTCGACAATACCGAAGAAATCGTTGTGGTTACTTTGGAATATTCTATTTGCCGGGATAAAAAATTATTTATAAATGGCAGTTCCACCGTTGCTTCGAAATAGTCGTCTGCCATATCATAGACATAGGGTATTGCCTCCATTGACAGGTCATAGAACAGGGACTGATTTATAATCGCATCAACCTGCAACTTCTTGATCGCCCTTCTAAAAAAGAACAAATTCGCCAAGAACATCAATCTATGAAAATATTTTATCGGGAAGCAAGGTAAACAGATTATTGTAACTCCTTTACATGTAAAATGTTTATTAAAATTTATTAACCCTCTAAGAACGTCAAAAAGTCTGACAAAAGGGGGACCATCACTCTCAAACCATGAAACCACATAAACGTTATATTTCTTTGCCAGTTCCTTGGAGAGTTCAAGCCCTCTTATCTTTAGTCTTTTCATATTGCTGAGAATTGAGGTGTGAGGGATACAGACGACGTTTTTTGGCATTAATGATACACATTTTTTCTGAAGACTATACCAATGTTAATAGGTATTATTCTTTCAAGCTCCAAAAATAGAGGAGAATCAGACTTATTGATCCTCTTAAGTAGCCTAAGTAACACGTTGCCTGGCAAATCGGGAGTTCTCTTATATCGGTCCATTTCATCCAAGCATAGTCCTTTAGTCAGTTGGACAAGTTGTTTAAATGTAAATTCCCTTTCCCATCCCCAATGCCATTTCCCTAACACCATTCTAATTTTTTTAATGAGGGTGTAAAAGGTAAATTTGTTGGGAACATCTATCAGCATAATTCCGTACAACTTTAGTATTGAACAATGTTCTGTGAGAATTTTCTTTGGGGCGCGGAAATAATTCATAACGCCAACGGAAAAAATACAATCAACAGAACTCTTCTTAATTGGGAGAAATCTAGCGTCAGCTTTTATTAATTGAATCTTGGAGGATAGTATTAATTTTACCCGTTTAGTAAGTCTAAGAACATAGTCTGAGTAATCGATGCACAGCAAAATCCGTTCGTTTTCCGCTAAGTAGTGAGAAGTAAACCCTAACCCACATCCTATTTCGAGAACAATATTTCCTTTTTCGGTAGAATTCAGCAATCTATCTATGATTTTCCATTGATCCTCCAAATGTTGATTCATAAACCCCAATAGCTCACTTTCCAAATTCTGAGCAAAAATTCCGTATATTTTGTCAGGTCTGTAACTACTTTTCAAGGTTATCATTATTGCGGTGATAGAATTGACTCAAAAAGAGTTCTGATATTCCTTGAAATGAGATCTGGAGAAAAGTTCTTCTTTACGAAGGCCTGTCCCTTCTTGGCTTTTTCTAGATAGAGATCATACTGATTAATGACATCAAGGATTTTTTTTACGATCTCAGCTGAATTCTTTTCAGGTACATATACCGGATTATCGCGATATACGCTTCTGTACGCTTCCAAATCAAATACGATCGTGGGTTTACCGAGAAGCAAACTCTCACCGATGGGAAGGCCGAAACCCTCTTGCTTCGAAGTACTCACGAAGATCCATGATTTCGTTAACCAAGCTAACTTTTCCTCTTCTGATACTTCTCCTACGAATTTTACGTCGCTTGCGGTTTTTTGATATTTTTCATATAGGTCGCCCATTCCAATCCATACGAAACTAATCGACATGTCTTTCTTCCGTGTTTCACGTGCAATCTGAACAAAAGTTCCAGGTTCCTTACTTTCCACAACTCTTGCGATGTTAATTATCAAGGGGTACTCTGAAATCTGCTGGCCCATTCCAGCAAAGCTCGAGAGCTGAATTGGTTGAAAGCTTACGAAGATTTTTTCCTTAAGCACACCGAGACCTACAAGGGTAGCAGCAATAGATGGAGAAACAGCGAGAACCTTATCAAAGTATTTTAGGTACCAGATGCATCTGAGCCAATCAAAGACCCATGGTTTCCTCACAATTCGAATGTTTTGCAGGAAAGGAAAAGCATCATGGGCTACAACAGCGCATTTCTTCTTAAGTATCCGTGCAACCAAAAGCGATGGTATTGAAAAAAAGCCTTGATTGGAGAGGATAATGTCTGGGTCATATTCCTTAGAGACTCTCAAAATTTTTACGAAAGTAAGGGTGGGTAAAATGAAAAAGATGAAAAATAATCTCGAGAGAACCCCTTCGGGAATGTTTATGATATCCCTTGGACTTTGTGAAAATTCATTCGTCGCGCCTTGAGTGGTGAACAATTTGACATCGCAACCAATTTTGTACAGTCCATTCAGCATTCGAACAAATGAGAGACGCCCTCCACTGATCATTGTGAAGTCTTCCATTACTCCGAGAATTTTCAATTTTGAACTCACGCAACCTTTGTTTTACGGGCTAATCTTCTAATTTTCCTTTGCAACGTGGCTCTCTCAGAATACAGTTGGTATTGGACTTCTCTCTTTGCGAGTGAGCTGTCAGGCTCAAATATCTCTTTCAAAACTCGACCATCAAAATCCTTTGGTATCGGGACGTCTAAAATATGTAGTATCGTTGGAGCTATGTCAATAATCTTAGGGTTGTCTAGCTTAAATCCTTCTCGTATATGAGGACCTGATGCTATAAAAATTCCGTTCATTCTGTGATCTGCGTTTATCGGTCGATCCTCGGGAATATCCACTAAAAATCTCTGGTTTGTTTTCTTGTCTACGAATTTATGAGTTCTATTGATTTCTTTATCGAAAGCAACACCAGGGATGCAGAATAGAAGGTCAGGGTCATTCTTGCTCTTAGGCTTGAAAATTTCGATGTCAAGGTTGTCGTTCTTGCATAGGTGTTTCAATTTTGTTTTAATTTTGTTGACTACCTCCAGATATTCGGTACCTGGCGCGACTATTCCCTGAGGTTCTCTACCTTTCGTGTTAATGTAAATTTTGCCGGTACACCCAAAGCTGAAGGCTTTGGTTTTACTCCAGTCGATCCATTCATGGAAATCATTGTCAATGTGCTTTGTCGGGATCAATCTCTTGACGTAGATGGGGAGATCTGAAAACAAATCACGTAAATAGACTTTTTTTAGGATTGTTCCTAGACCTTCGCGTGTAATGCCTAATTTATACAGAGCGCGGTTAACGAGCTTTCCTGATTTTCTCGTTCTTATCTTCAAGAATTTGTTGTGCTGTAACCAATCGTCCACCAAGAACAGTTTATTGATAGGACCAAAACCGTGATCTGAGACTAACATTACTACTGTTTTCTTATTTGTCCGTTTTAATATGTCTCCTATTTTCTCGTCAAGTCTAATCCAGAGATTTAAGATAGCGTCTTTATACCTCATGTTCTCTGCACTTTCATTGTACAGAACATGGTTTGGATCCATGTATTTCCACAACACGTGCTGTACACGATCCGTGATCGTGAACACTACAGCGAATATCTGCCATTTCTTCTTAATCAAATATTTAACTAACTCCACTCTTTGGTCTAGGATTTCGTAACATGCCTTCAGAAATGCATCTTTATCATTTGTGTATAAATTGAGAAAATCCTCGATTTCGATGCGGTAATGTCCGAGTTTTCTTTTTATTTCTTTACTAAGTTCCTTAGGATATGTGAAGGGGGCGCCTGGTGGTGTGAACATACAGGTCACCATAAATCCATTTATATTATATGGGGGGTAGGTCACCGGAAAGTTTACAACTCCGACACGGAATCCCTCATTGCTCATTAATTCCCAGATTGTCTCCCCGCGGAAAAGTGTGGAGTTTACTGGTTTAACATTATAAGAATTTCTCTCTTTGTAGACAAGGTCAAAGATACCTAGCTTTTCAGGGCTCTTACCTGTAGCAAATGAGACCCAAGCAGGAGAGGTTAACGGAGGGACGGTACTCTGCAATGAACCGGAAACACCAGATAGAATCAATTTTGAGATATTTGGGAGATATCCTTCTGAACACCAAGGATCAAGCAAGTCGAATGTAGCTCCATCAAGACCGATGATCAAAATTTTCGGTGCACGACCATTCTCTTCTTTGTTCATTTATTACTAATTCTCTCTCTTGTTATGTAAGTTTCCATGTGCGTATCCATTCAAGACAAGGATCACTCGATAAATGAAAATGGAATCATTTTCAATCTTTACGTATCCACCTCTATCTTTATACGCCCAATTTTTCTTTGCGAGTGAGCTGTCAGGTTTAAATACCTCTTCCAAAACTCGGTCATCAAAATCCGAGCGCGCGTTATATGTCGGAGATGTTACTCAGTAAGATAAAGAAAGTACGAAGCAAAACCTGTGAGATATTTGTTCGCTTCTCTCGGATTTTCAAAGATGTTTCTCAATGAATGCATAATGAACCCTAGCCTTAAATAGAAACTGACGTAAGCTATTTTCATGAGTCTCTCGAGGTCTCGACTTGAAAGGTTGCCTACCCTTTTTACCACCGATTGGTGCATTATGCTGAGCTTTCCCCAATCGTTGAAGTCGGCATCGATCACTCCTTCTTGGACGTAGTCTTCCCAGAGTTTGGTTCCAGGAAAAGGCGTGGTTAGGAAAAACTCGACGTAGTCAGGATTCAGTTCTTTTGAGAATTTGATGGTCTGCTCAATCGTACTCTTGTTATCCCCTGGCAGACCTATCATGAAGCTAGCATAAACTTTGAAATCCATTTTTTTAGCTAGTTTGATGGCTTTTCTAATCTGATCTAGAGTGAGTGCTTTGTTGATTCTGTTTAGAACATCTTGGTTTCCGCTTTCAACACCAAAATTTAGCAGGTGACACCCTGCTTTCTTCATCTTTTCTAGTTGTTCCTTTGTGACTAAATTGGCACGGGCATAACAAGCCCAGTTTATGTCTAGTTTTTGATCAAGGATTTCGTTACAAATCGTTATGGTTCTTTTAGGGTTTATTGTAAAGATGTCATCGATGAAATAGATGTCGGTGATGTTGTATTTATCAATTGCATCTCTGATCTCTTCTACAACATTTTCGGGGCTTCTCATTCTTACCTTGTGCCTTGAGTAAGCTCCGGCGGAGCAATAAACGCAGTTATAGGGGCACCCTCTTGTTGTAATTAAAGTCGTGAAATTACCCTTCTTTCCTCTTTTGGTCCAGAATATATCTGGGTGATATTTGCTAATGGGCAGGAGATTTCTGGCTGGAAATGGGAGCTCATCTGGGTTCTCGATAAATGGTCTATTTGGATTACTACGAATCGTCTCGTTCTCCTCTCTATACGTGATTCCGGCGATGTTTTGAAACTCGTTTTTACCATTCTTTAGACAATTTACAAGTTCCAAAAGGGTATATTCGCCTTCATTCCTAACTATAAAATCTATCTCTTTACATTCCCTCAATGTTCTGTCAGGCATGAACGAAACGTGGACTCCTCCGACGATAACTTTCCTGTCAGAGTCTATACGTTTTATCTTGTGGGCTAGAGCATAGACCACAGGGATAGTCGTTGAAGTGGCTGTAATACCTATAACTTCCGCGTCTGTTTTCAGAATCCTTTCAACTGTTTCACTAATGCTGTATCGGTAGGTGTTGGCATCGAGAATATCGACTTCTATTCCGTTTCGTTCAAGTGTGCCAGCAAGATAACCTAAACCTAAGGGCGGGTATACCGCTGAGACTGGCAGTAGGCTAGAGTACACCATTTCTCCTGATGGCGGATTAAGAAGTAAGACGCTCATGCTATCTTTATCTCTTGTTGCTCAATTCTATTTTCAAGCGTCCCCTATCTTTTTTCTGATCCAGTATCCGAGAATTGGTGTCAGGAAAAGGGGACAAAACGTTTTCCACGCCTTGGCGTAAATGGTCATGTTTGGAGTTAGTTGTATGTCAAGAAAGTTCCTCATTTTTCCTCGAAAGAAAAGGTAGTATTTATTTAAAGGAACCTGCTCACATCCCCAGCCCTTTTCTTTAAAACTATGAACCCCTGTACCCATCCTCGTTCTTCCAAAGTCAACTAACTCGTATCCGTGTTCGCACGCGTATTTAATGTATTCATCAAAAAGCAGGTCATTTAGTCCTCTGTACGTCCAATAAGCTTTTGAGGACACGTTTAAGATGAAATAGAGTCTTTTTTTGAATAGAAGTGAAACAAAGCCTGCAATTTCTCTGTCATCTACGACGGTAAAAATAAGTTTCATCATGTTTTTGGGGTAAAAAATACGCCACATATTTCGCCAGAACGATATGGGGGCTGGAGGGGTCCCAAAATCCTTCATTCTAGCCAAGTATAACTTGTAGTACTTGTCCACATCAGATATCTTTTTTGCCTCTCTAACCCTTAGACCTTCCTTTTTGGCTTTTCTTACATTCTTTCTGATTTTCTTGCTATACGCACTCTGTATTTTGTCGTATGGCAGCTTCGTATTCAGCCAAAAGGTGAATGCTTGAAAACCTCTTACAAAGCCGAGCTTGAGTAGATTTCTTTCGTTTTGGGAAGGCATACGTAGCTCAATGGACTCCACATTCAGTTTCTTTGCTATTCTAAGGAGCTCCCGAACAAGTTCTTTTGAACATTCTAAGTAACCATCAGATACACAAAACCCTCCAACGTCTGAGAAAGGGAGAGAAACAATCTTTCGACCGAACAGAGCACTATCGAAAGTGGTGAAAGGTAATACCCCAACAATGGTGCCATTCTCTTCGGCAATCAGTCGAAACAATTTAATATCATACGCTTTTTCTATTAACTCGCCCCATTCCCAAGTGTGATAAACGCTAGCGTGCGGGCATTCTTCAATGAAATTGTTCCAAATATCTGCATCATTTGACTCAAAGATACTAATCTTAGTCAATGCTTAGCTCCCAAGCATTTTCCAATTCACATGATCAAGTGATACAACGTCGAGTATAGGGTGCATTTTAGCAAAATCGTTCCAGAAACTTACGTCGCCTTGAGCTGTAGCTTCTACATTAAATTTATTAACATCCAACCTCAAATGAGCCCTTCTGTCTTTACATATTCTCTCAAGCTTGTGAAGTTGAAGTTAGATAGTAGATATCGCAAATTCTCTGCAGTTTTGGTAATATTATAATAAGTTACAAAGGAACAGTAGATTCCAAGCCGAAACCTAGGAGTTTCTGCATCAATTTCCCAATTATGCACGTATACAACCGCTGGTGACCCACGCTTATTCATCTTTTTTATTGCTTTTTTTACAAGACTTGGGGCAAATCGCAGATAGAAGCCACCTGCTGCTGGAATGCGTAGCCATAAGAAACGATAGATTGCTAAGGGGAATTCCCAAAGTTTGCCGTCATCATCTTTTTTGTTTAAGTTTTCTTTTGAGGGTTTATATGGGTCTAGAGGTGCATCTGCAAGACCATAAAGAGGTGTCCACGCGGGAAATATGCTTGAATCATAGGAAATGCCCATTTTCTCTAGAATCTTCATAGCCCACTTTGTCTTATTGTTAAGCGAGAAGGACGGTGCCCTAAAACCTTTGCATCTTTCTCCTACAACAGACATTAACAATGAATTAAATTCGTCTATTTCTCTTTCAAGCTGATCCGAAGTTTTTTCCCAAAGTGGTTTGTGGTCATACGAATGGAATGCTACTTCATGTCCTCTACATGCTATCTCTTTTAAAATCCTCGGGCATCTCTCAGCCACTTCTCCAAGGACGAAAAATGTTGCTCTAACATCATACTCGTCGAGTAACCTGAGGATCAATGGCATGTTACGGGACGTTCTAAAGACGTTCTCATTTTTTCTTGAGTTTCTGGCGTACTCTGCATGAAATATTTCCTCCACGTCTATCGTCAGGATATTTTCCATGGTGTTCAGATTTGGTTAGATTCATTCTTTCTATTTGTTTTTCTTCAAGCCGTTGCTTATTGTTTACTTGATTTCTGTACCAGCCTCGATATAGCATAGAGCGTTATGGCTGTAAAGAGGGAAAACAAACCAATAAGTATAAAAGAAATGGAACCCAACGCAACATTAGTCACTATGCGACGTTCTAAGGAGTATATTTGAATCATCCAAACTCCAAACAGCGCTCCAACTAGCAAGGAAACAACGCCTGGCACACCCAAAAACAATAAGGGTTTCTCTTCCACCACCAACCTTATGATAGACATGACCACGCTAGCCCCATGTCTCAGTGGGCCACTAGTGGAAGTCTCCAACCCATGATAGTTACATCTGATGGGGACCTCAACAATCATCAAACCTCTTTTCCTAGCATCTATCAAAACCTCCACGCTCACACCCATTCCATCCTCGAAAAGCCTCAAACCCTCCAAAGCCTTACGACCATAGGCCCTAAAACCATGCTGAGCATCACTTAACTCACTACTTACAGCAATACCCGTTAACTTAGTGATAATTTTCACCCCTAAACGCCTATACAATGGCATATCCGCGAATTGCCGCTCCTTATCTAAAAACCGTGACCCAACAGTAATATCCACGTCATCCTTTAGAACAGGCTTCAACAAAGCCGGGATTTCATCAGGATTATGTTGTCCATCAGCGTCCAAAGTCACCATAACATCAGCGTTAAGTTCCCTAGCTTTCTTAAACAGGCTCTGAATCGCCGCTCCGTAGCCCAAGTTTTTCTCGTGTCTTATTACCTCGGCACCGAGTCTTTCAGCTATCTCCGCTGTCATGTCCTTAGAACCATCATCGCAAACAACGACTTTATCAACATACTTCTGCGCTAGCAGAATCACTTTCGCTATTGTCTTCTCTTCGTTGTAGGCAGGAATAGTAGCAATAACGAACGATTTTTTATCCAACAACTACCTCATCTAATAAGAGTTGATAGCCCCTCTCTGAAGGAAGACCTTCTGCATAAGCATCTGAGCCAACTATCTATCATCGTTGGTACTAAAATGGCTGACAATAACCTGCACCATTCATAATATGAAACCCCCTTGCGACGATTCACAGTAAGATTTCACTCTACACTTCTAGTTGAATATATTTGAAAGCGGAAATTCTTCCGCTACAAAAGACGGATACAAAATATTCTGGAACAGTGAGGTCATACCACCCAACGTTTTCATTCCACCACACTAGATATACAGAGTCAAAATCATGATCAAATGCTACGTTTAAGGCCGTCTTGAGGTCTTTGACATAGTACACGATTGGGTGTGCCTTGTCTAGATATAAGTCTGCCCACGAAAGAAAAGCGTGATGTATAAGCACGACGGAACTATTATTCATGCGTCTATTTAACCACTGCATAACTTCAACTGTATCGTCAACATCTCGCAAAGGAACCGTGTTGTGTAGCATAGTCGAGGGAATATAAGAAATTGTAGTAGGAGTGTAAATGAGCCCGGCATCAGCGTACGTCACCATCATGAAAGTGGTCCCTAATAAAACTCCGCATAACAAAATTGCAAACATAGTTCTCTTTGATATTTTCATCCACCCTAACCACTTCCAATTTGGGTTAACCGCTCCACCTTGTGAATCCGAAACCTTCACAATTCCATTGACCACGTAAAGGGTGAATGGATAAACCAGCATGAACATCCATCTATTCCATAGGTCTAGTGCACAGAAAGGGATCACCAAAGCGCTGAATGATCCAACTAGAATCAAAGAAGTCCAGCCGTCAAGCAGGTCATTTCTAAAAAATCCTACAAAAACAAGGGGTAAACACAGCAAATAGAGAACGCTGAAAAGAGAGAAAATGTGGGAAGCAAGGTCCATATATGTAGGATAATGTTGAACCGAATCAAAAACATTTAAGTAGTTGACTAAGAAAAACAGCTTGCCAGGACTTGGATGGATGGAATCATTAACACTAATCACATTTGTTTCTAAATGAAACGGCACAGGAGTCATCCTCAGATAAACACTCGTTAAGAATATGACTAAGGCTGGTAAAACAGCGGCCACAATCCTAGCTGATCTCACTTTCTCTCCCTTCAAGAAACTGTTAATGATGACTCCTAGAACTGTAGTGAACATAATTACTGAAGCATACTCGTGGCTAAACACAACAAAAATGGAAAGCAAAGAAAACCATGCAAACCCCTTCCTCGTTTCTACTTCGTGAATGAGCGACAACGTGAAGAGTAGAGTAGCTAGCCCGAGCGCGTTCCTATAGAGGTCCCAAGATATTCTTAACGCCGCCAGTTGAAACGCAAAGAAAACCCCTGCTATCAAAGCATTTCTGGTCTCCCAACCTAATGCTCTCTTGGCAAAGTGATACATTCCACAAACGTTCAATCCATATAATATAGGCGCTACTACTTTCAGCAGAAGAAATGGTTCCACATGCGCAACTTTGTATGTCAAGATTAAAATCGTATAGAGCATCCAGGTTGAAAACAAAGAAGTCCAGTGATGCCACACTATGCCATTTTTCATCCTTGCTGCATAATCTACGGTATCAAAACCAATTGGATAGGGAAAAGACAAAACTTCAGGTATCAACCTAACCATAAAGCCTAAAACGAACGCGAAAAGGAAACCCCTTCTAAAACTTGTGTTCTGCAAGTTTACATGCATCGTAGGTTGTAGCTCTTATCCCTTAACATTGGGATTGGAGGTTGCTCCTGTTTTCGTTGTTTTCATCCATCTTCTGGGCCTTTTCAAAACGACTTGGATCAGAGCATATAGGGCTATGAGGTTCTGTATACTCCAGTAGACGTAGACAAACGGCAACCATAACACGTTTGTTATTTTCCGTGGCTTCGTCAGATAAAATAAGCCCACTCCAATTAAGAAGAGTATAAGTGTTGTAAGCAGCATTGTGCTCTGAGCTATAATGGTGAAAAGAAAATCTGGTTGAATTAAGTTAAGAAAAGAGTATATGCCCATCAGATAGCCTAAGAGACACGGAACAACCATGTACGGTCCAACTAGCGTGGCCTCAGCGTCGATACACCTTCGATCCAGTCTCTTGAAAAGTCTCCCGTATTTCAGCGAGACCTCCATGCACCCTCTAAACCATCTGGTTCGCTGTCTAAATAACTGAGTTAGATTCGATGGGTTCTCCTGCCAAGACCTAACATCCGAGGCATACCTTATCTTATAACCTCTTTCCGTCAGCTTCGCGGATAATTCCATATCCTCGGACAAAGATTTACTGTCCCACATACCAACTTTCCTAAGCATATTTCTTCTTACAAAGTAGCAACTTCCTGTCAAAGGAACAAATAGGTTAAGGATGTCTTTTCCCCTCAGGTAGGTCTCATATCGCACGTCTTCCTCGTAGGAAATGATTTTCGTCAATATGTTCTCACCCGCGTTTATGGAGCATTGCTTACCTTGCACCGCTGCTGTTGACGGATCCTCGAAATACTTGACAACCCTTACCAATATGTCCGCCTCAGGAACATTATCCGCATCAAAAACCCCTACAATCTCGCTTGTGACATGTTTGAGGGCATAGTTTAGCGCCGAAGGCTTACCATTCGACACAGACCGATGAATAAGTCTCACCTGATCGGGGTAACGCCCACAATACTTCCTGCATATTTCCACAGTCTTGTCCGAAGATCCGTCTTCAACAACGACTATTTCTCTCTTACATGACGGATAGTTCAACCTTAACAACCTATTTAGAAGCCTCTCCACCACCTGTTCCTCATCTTTCACCGGGACCATGATCGAGAATGTAGGTAATCTTTTTCCGCTCACCTTGGAGGATTTTCTCTTTTTTCGCCCTGTCCTTAATAGGTGTTTGACACCGACCGCTATGATACATACGTTGTATATGGTCCAAACCTGAAAAACAAGGACCATGCAGGAGAATAGAAAATAAATGGTGTTCAGATTTGCCCAAACTTCCCGGCGATCATAAGCGTGAGGAACGCCTACCAAAATCTAACTCTGAACTTGCCGGCACTATAACCTGAACATCGCTGGTCTGTTTATATGCGTTATAGTCAAATATTGTATGAGGCCATGGTCTTTCGCCCACATGGTGGCAAACGTGTTGCCCCAGTTTTGAGCGATCTGGCTGAGCTTTTGGGCAAGTGAACTTCCAACCACCCTTATCATGCGCGTGACCATGGTCTCCATGGCTTCTTGCAGTTTCTTTACGAGGGGAGTCAGCACCCGTCTTAGTAGGAAGCTGCGGACTTTCTGGACAACTTTTATGGTTAGGTCCAATTGCGCTCGCTCGGATTTAGTTAACGTTCTGAACCAGACTCCTCGTCGAATAGCCTTTGCTCTCATTCTAATTAGCTCGTCTCTGCAGAGCGGAATTGAAGTCTGGCGCGATAAGGGCTCTCTCATGATGTCTCCACCTTGCTGACCTTGCACTTGACCAGGTTTCCCTCATTGATGGCGAGGGCATCTCGCACCTCCTTTGGGACAGTTACTCTCCCTTCTCTTCTTACGTATGCCGTAAACTCTGCTTCTTCCCTAGACATGGCATCCACCTCAAAAACGACGTTTTTCTAGATTTGCTGTCAGAAGACCTCCAGCTATCTCCAATTTTCATCGATCAAAGGGCGTTTAATACTTAGGGAGCTGTCAGAATTGAATTCTGAATCCGAATTGAGCGTGGAAGAAAAGATTAATAATGCGGGCTCTTCTGCTAAAGTCGAACGCGCTTGTTGTAAAGCTTTTTCGATTATAGTCGGAAGGTTCTAATACCTCAAGTTGCAGAGGGTACTAAAAATATGTGTGGCGTATGGCGTGTCCTCAACCAATCCTTCCTTCGAGCCTTTCGTTGAAGTCGCTCAGTTTGATCAACTGCGTGTAACGGTGGGGTCAGAGTTTGAGGTGGAGGAGGGGCTCATGGAGTATGGTATCCCAACTTTCTACGTGAAGTTGCGGCGGGATTCGAAGCAGGCTTTTTTGAGGCTTCTTAACCGCTTGCAAGCTATGGATTTTCTTCCGATTCTTAGGAGAAGAGAGGAGAGGGTTGTGTTGCAGGTTGTTCGGAAGCCTCCTGTGAAGCCTAGTCGAAGAATCGTGAATTTGGCTTTGTTCCTTGCAACGGTTGGAACCACGTTTCTTACGGGTTACGTTCTTTCCGTCGGGTGGGTGGTGGAGGGACTGATGTCTGAACCGTTTGTAGGAGCCGCTATGTTTGCGGTGGCAATTATGTCGATTCTTGTTTCACATGAGTTTGGTCATATACTTGCCGCTAAAATGCATGGAGTTGAAGCTACCATGCCTTATTTCATTCCAGGTCCACCGCCTAATTTGGGTGGATTCGGAACGTTTGGAGCCGTAATTCAGCAGAAGTCTCTTCCTCCAAATAAAGATGCGTTATTTGACACAGGCGCTAGTGGGCCAATCATTGGATTCATAGTGTCCCTCATTGTCACCGTTATCGGTGCTCCGATGTCTCACCTTATTACTGTACCGCGGGGGACACCTGGGCTTCCGTCGCCCATACTGACCATCTTGATATTCTCTTTGTTTCCGCCCAGTGGGACTTCTGGGAATGCTGTTTTGTTGCATCCGGTTGCTTTTGCCGGTTGGGTTGGTATTCTTGTTACTATGCTCAATTTGGTTCCAGCGGGCATGTTGGACGGCGGCCACGCGATGCGAAGTTTGTTTGGGGGGCAAACGTGTCGTATTCTCTCGTTTTTGGCTTCTATGGTGCTGTTTCTATCAGGATACTATATTATGGCTATGTTCGCTTTCTTTCTTTCTATGCAAGGGCATCCGGGTCCCTTAGACGATGTTTCAGAGCTCACAACTAATCGGAAACTTGCTTTTCTTGGGCTTGTTTCCATTTTTGTTCTTTGTTTGGCTCTGCCTATTTTTTAGCTTGATGGATCGATTCACAGAGTTATTCCCTCTCCTTTTTTTGGCGCAAGCAGTTTTTCTGAGAAAAATATTGATTTCAACATTCCACCTTTATTAGGCTCCAAATAGGGAGCCCATAGCTTATCTCTCCTGCTCTTTTAGGTTGGTTTTTTCTTTGTGGATGATGCGTTTGGGATGCGTGGCTACGCTTTATAATGGTGTGGTGATGTTTTGAATGATTAGGTCTCTTGTTGTTTTTTGTGGTTTTTGTTCGTATTGGGTGTAGAAGATTGTTAGTGAAAGTTTAATATGTTAGTTTGGTGTATCAGTGTGTTGGAGAAGGGAGGGTTGGAATTGGATAGGAAAGTTGTTTTGTTGGTTTTTGTTTGTGTTTTGTTGTTTTCGGCTGTTTCTGGGACTGGGGTTGTGGAGAGGGGGGTTGATTTAGCAAGTTCTGGAGGTTCTAGGTTTGAGG
>Ga0315312_1000700_pt1 | contig 33671 bp, 30 predicted proteins | sample TDP7_MG_FD_203629 | JGI IMG/M metagenome (GOLD analysis project Ga0315312, IMG submission 203629) | Freshwater sediment microbial communities from Lake Towuti, South Sulawesi, Indonesia - TDP7 | ecosystem: Environmental > Aquatic > Freshwater > Lake > Sediment | place: Indonesia: South Sulawesi... | reverse complement strand
CTCCGATAATGCCTTCGATTCTGGAGAAGGTGAGCTTAACCCAGTTGGTCCATGAAGCCCTTCGCGCCAAATAGACGCTGAGGGGACTGTATTTTCCTCTCCAGGTTCCCTTCGGGGACACAAATCTACTTGCACAATTTAGGCATATTATATATCTTTTCTCAAGAAGATCCTCGGTTATACAACTTCTACAGAATAGTTTTCCACATCGAAAACAACGCCTGAGCGAATAATAAGGAAGCACTCTCCCACATAAGCCGCATTCTTCCTTCCATGATGGAGCACGCCTAGGACCCAGAGGATAAAAAACCGACTTCACTTAGCGCAACCCTTCTCAATTTTAACTTTCTGAATTTGACGCATTAAAACTTTCTGAACTACGAATCCTTCTTTGCACCTAAATTAGAGGCAGGAGAGCCTTTAAAATCAGCACCACTTACGTTAGTGTATGATCAAATTCCATGTTAGACTGATGAAGACTACTCGGACAAAGGTATTGAATTATATAAGATTGCTATAAGAATGGAATACGGATTGAAGGTGTTATATGGTTTATATTCAACTATCTCTCATATTTATGGTGGGGGCATCATAGAGAAAACTGATGTAGAATACCTTAGATTGATGGAGGCTAGGCTCGAAAAAGTCAAGGAAAAAGTTAGGGAATACATTGAACATTGCTTAGAAAGGAACATTTCTATTCCAACTGAGCATTTGAGGGAGATACTGAATAAAGTAAGGGAAGACCAGCGGCTCTACGAACATCTGCTACAAAGCACTAAGAAGATTTCCAAATAAGAAGGCTCCAATGATAGACTAGAGACGCTTACTTAGACTATATCATCTCGCTAAATTTATTACTCAAATTATTAAGACTGCCCACAAAGACAATAAGCTACTCACCCACCATTGACAGGGATAAACTTATTTAACGATAATTTAATTATAAATTTATTGAACGTGGTTCTGTAAAGTTGTCGTCGGATAAGCCAACGTGTAAAAAATCGTCGGATGACGCTGTAAGATTAAGAAATCGTTAAGCGGATTTGGAAACCTCTCTGAACACTATTTCAGTAATGGTTCTTTCAGGTATCGGGTGTCTTTCAAAGAAGGAAACTAGTGGAGGTTTTTCTTCAACATAGGTAGGAAGTTCAGCCATTGATTCATTTAACTCTCCGAGTGCTGAGGCTGTTGGATTAAGAAGATACTCAGCGAATTTCTCTATAAGGGAATACGCTTTCTTTATGTCTTCTTCTTAGCAATAGGAATCTTAGAGAGGTAACGGAGAAACAAAATCATCAGTATGAAACTTGAGATGTCTGCAAGCTGATTGGCAAACGGGAAGGCTGTGGTCACTGAAATAGGAAGAGAGACGTTGAAGATGTTTGATAGGGCATGAAATGAAAACACGCTCCATATGTTTTCTTTAGTCTTGAAAAAGAGGTAACCGACAAAGATGCCGAATAAAAAAAACATCGACAAATTGTGTTTGAAAGAATCTTTCAATCCAGTTTAGCTGAAAAATGTGGATGTGCTGTAAAGAGAAAAATAAAGTCGAAACAAAGATGCCCACTAGGAAGCCATATCTTGACGAAATCCTTGATTGAACATATCCTCTGTAAGCAACCTCTTCAGCAAACGATCCAAAAACAACGAATACAAGATAAAGCATGAATCCCAATGGAAGGGAATAAACAGCATAGTTTTCATAACCCCTCAAACTTGGAAAAGATGTGAATCCAAATCTACTCCCAATAACGAAACTAATCGAATACCATAGTCCCAGATAAAGCAAAGCGAAAATTATGCCGACAAGAACCATTGAACGACTACTCGCCTTGAATACGGTTGATAGAGACTTTTTCGAGTCTTTTTTCAACAAGAATAAAGCGAGAATCAAAACAGCAAAATAAGAAAAAATCAACATGACGAATATTGGTTCTACAAATTTGAGTGAAAACCACAATGGATATCGAAGTAGATAGATTAAGAAAGAGACAACAAGCAGAAGAAGAGGACCAACGAAGATTCTCCAACCACTTTGGGAAGTCATGTGAACCCAGCCAATCTGTTACCATGTGAAATAATTAAATAATCATTAAACTTATAATTGTAATTCTTTTTAATTTGCTAACCGACTTAGTTGACCGACATAGAGCTTTAAACTGTGCTTTTGGGGGTTTAGTGTATGGCGTCTAGTAAAGTTATGGAAGTGGATGCTGAGGAATGGGAAAAAGAGGTTGTAAGTTCAGACGGTCTAGTTGTTGTAGATTTCTGGCAGAAGGGCTGTTTTTGGTGCAAACGACTCAGCCCGGAATACGACGAATTATCCACCGAATACAATAGAAAACAGGTGAAATTCATTAAAATGGAGATCTCGGAGAAAGAGGAAAACGCGCACACTGCTATCCATTACGGAATACAACGCACTCCAACCATAAAATTCCTCTGCAGAGGCCTTCCAGTAGAAGAAATCGTTGGGTACCGACCTAAAAGAATGGTCAAAGCAGCGGTCGATGAAATGCTAAAAACCTACAAGAAATGCCTAGAGCAAAGCACCCCACTAAAAAGATGAATATACATAGTATAGTAGATATGAAATAAATTGTTCCTAGCATGCTTGTTTCTCTCATCGTAGCAAAAATCAATTAAAGAATGTCGTGACAAAATAATCAAGGAATTTAAAGCAGTTGGCTATAAAATAGAAACTATTTGAGGACTCTTTATTCTGTTTCTTCTTTAGATTCTATTATCTTAATTTTCCTGTCGTAGAGACTCTTATTCTCCATCTGAGGCTCCATCTGTTGGTATATTCGTTTTAGAGGTTGGGAGTTAAGCCAGCAGACTCCAAAGGAACAGAAGCCCAAGTCCCATGAGAATTGCCAGAATTATTAGGACCACTACATAAATGATTATTGCTAAGATGCCGACAGCGATAGCCCCCAACCACCCCGTTTCATAATAATGCCTAATCAGCACCAGCCAAACAAGCAGGGCAAGAAGTATGCCAATGACAGGGAAAAACAGAGTGCATAAGGCTCCTATAATCGAACCGAGGAGGGAGATGACAAAGGCGTCGCTGAAGAGGGCCCGTTTTCTACCGACCACTATAATTCCAGCAATGTAAAAGACAAAGGTCATGACAATTAAGTTTACGATAAAAACGGTGAGAGCGAACCACAGCCGAGAAAACTCAAACCCCAACCATTTCTGCATAATCTGATTCGCAGTAAAAGCCTTGGATGCAAACAGCCACATACACTTTTTCACCAATTTGTTATGGTTTATCGGGTTTTCCTATAAAAACTTTAATGTACATACTCCATTGAATTTAACACTAAGAATCAAAGACCCCATAATGGCAAGGTGTATGACAAGTTGAAAGTGGAAGTCGAAAAGGACAGAAGTCTTCTCTTAGAGGGCCCCGCAGTTGTCGAGGTCATCGACGGCACAATAGTTTCCTTAGGGGTTGCCTCAAACAAAGAAGACCGCATCGAAGTGAAGGCACTGAAGTCCCTGCCCTTCAAAGTAAAGGAAAAGACCGTGCTCAATATCACCTTTGGGATAGGGGCAAAAATAGTTGAGCTCACGGAAGAAGCCATTCCAGATGATTGGCCGAGTGTCGCCCTTGAATTTCGAGACTTCAAGAAGCCCCTAATTGCGATTATATTGGGGGACGTAGAATCAGGGAAAAGCACGCTTACTACTTTTTTGGCAAACTTGCTGGTAAAGGACAATTTCAAGGTAGCCATTGTGGACGCTGACGTTGGACAAAGCGATATTGGCCCACCCACAACCATAGGGATGACCTTCGTCAAGGAGCCAGTCCTCTCCTTAGCAGACATTGACTATAAAGCCGCCTTCTTCGTTGGGCAAACCAGCCCAGCGGGCTTATTGCACAGAAGTATTGCCGGAACACGCATAATGGTTGACAAAGCGTTAGATATGGGGGCAGAGGCGGTTTTGATTAACACCGATGGTTGGGTGTTCGGTAGCGATGCCAGAGAATTAAAAACCGCACTAACCTATCTGATCCGTCCAGACTTCCTAATCGCCCTTCAAAAGGAAGAAGAACTGGAACACCTCTTAAGGCCCTACGCAAATTCAAGGGTCAAAACAGTTAGGGTAACGGCCCCCAAATACGTCCGAACTAGAAGCAGAGAAGACAGAAGACTTCTAAGGAACCTAGCTTACAAAAAACATTTGGAAGGCGGAAAAAGAATAAGGTTGTCCTTGGGAAAGATTGGCATAGCCTACTCCTTTTTCGGCACAGGCTGGACGCCCAAAACCGAACTTTTGGAAAAAATTGAGAAAAAACTGGGAACCAAACTAGTGTATTGCGAGGAGACTAAGGACACGGTTTTGGTTGTGGTTAATGAAGAATTTGAATTCAATGAAGAGACCATTGAGCGCCTCAAACCCCTAGTTGAGCCGAAGAGCCTCAGGATAACCAAGAAATCCCAGGTGCAAAACCTATTGTGCGGGCTCTTAAACAGGGAAGACGCCTTTCTAGGCCTTGGAGTAATAGAGGATATAGACTTTTCATCTAAAGAATTGACAATTTTCACTAGAGTTAGTGAAGATAAAATCGCTTCACTACAATTTGGCTTCATTAGGGTAAACAGCAAAGGAGAGGAAGAAGGGTGGGCAAGTCCATGGCCCCTTTAGCCTATTTCAAGTTTCTCTTAGCCTTTCTGTAGTTTTGTTTTGCAGTTCCAACAATACTCGGCATCGCTGAAGATTTTTTCGTTGCATGAGGGACACATCAAGGGGACCTCGACCTTCTCCCTTAGATACTCAGGCACATGGATTCCCCCCTCCTCCAGCCTTTGGAAGAATCCCCTCGGCTTTCTAAGTATGGTTGCCGAAAAACCGAGGACGGGAGTAAGAGTTGAAAGAACTAGGGTTAAAAAGGGCCCAGAACCCGCCTCCCACGGGTAGGACCTGGATAAAATTAGGAAAAGAAGCCAAACGGTCAATCCAGATAACAGACCAGATATTGGACTCAGTTTTTTTATAATCCCTCCGGCAATGAAACCTCCTATGAGCCAAGCAACCAAAACTTGGACGAAAGCCATGTTAAAGGGAGAAATCTGGTCCGCCGAAAATAGAAGCCATCGGACGTAGGTGATGGCATCAACCGGCTGTCCTTGATAGAATTTGGTCTTCGGGAACATTATACCTATGAATAAAAGGAAAAATGCGGCCGCTATTACTTCAACAGGAATCCCGAAAATTATTTTGCGCAGCGAGGACAACCTTGAGTCAACTCCATGAAAAAGTGGAAAGGGGTTTCAAATACTTATTTCTTCTTTTTTTGCTCCGCCGTTTCTTTTTGTCTCGATTTATATTTGAAGCTGACCCATATCACCAGAATGCTTGGAACTATGCCTATGATGCATGCTGCTACAATTTGGGTTAAGGGGTAAGGAGGCTCAACTTTCTCGATGACCAGCAGCTTGGATTGAGTCCATGAAATTACGTACTCTTCTCCCTCTATGGATAGTGAGAGATAAGAGGTTATTGTGTAGGTTCCGGTTTCATTGGCAGTCCAGTTGTAATTCCTAACTTCAGAACTTTTGTTAACGGGGTAATCCGCAACGTGCTTAACTACCCCTCCCTCTTCGTCTAGTATGTAATTTTTAAGGGTTATGTTCTCAGGGGAGCCAACGATCGAAAAGGTGACGTTAAACTGAGTTATGTCTCCAGGGAACAGGATAGCTGGCGAAGCAGAGATGGATGTCTCGGCGAAGGGCGTGAAAAAGGCCTCCATAAGGATTCTTCCTTGCGACTTTTCGGGAGCCGAAATTTCTAGAAAGGCAGCCACCGTTGGCGCAATGTCTATGATCTCCGGTTGTCCTTTTAGCATATAACTTGCCTTCGTGTTCCAACCTGCGATATATAAGGGCACTCTTTGGGTGTCCCATGAACCATGAGCCCCCGAGTTCCTTTGCCAATACTGATAGCCAGGTTTAAGCATGACAAAAAGATCGCCTGAGTAGTTCACATCTAGGTGGACATCCCTCCAGAACCACCTACCTAAAGTTCCGTTAATATCATTAACGCCCACTCGGGAGTAGATCAAATCCACCACGCCTGAACGCCAGAGGTCGTTCACCGCCTTTTGAGTATCGCTTGGATTTTTAAGGTAGATGTGGGCCGCCTTTCCTCCAGCATCGATAATCCAGTGATAAATACCTTCAAGTGTTGGCCCTGGCCAAGTGTGCTCAGTTTTCAAAACGGTTTCATCAGGATCGGTAGCCACCATTCCGTGATCTGAGGTGACGAAGAGTAGGGTATTATTCCACAATCCGAGCTCCTTTATTCGATTAACTATTCTGCCGACCTGAAGATCAGCATTCTCTAAGGCTTCCTTATATTTTTCGCTGTTTGGTCCATAGTCGTATCCAGTCCATTTAGTGGCAGGCATGCTTACTAGCATCAAGAGGTCTTCGCCTTTTTTCACTGTGGCATTAAAATCCTCTATTGCCATTATTGTTTCATTCGCAATCCATTCGTCATAGTCAGCAGTTACTGATAGGATATCTAATACTCTGTATCTTTCTGCTATTTGTGTTTTCCCTAGCGTGACGTTCAATTCTTTCTCACCGACTATAACGGCGGTATGAACACCGTACAGATTCGCTGTTTCAATCAGGGTCGTTGCGTTTAACAACTCCAAATAGTTGTAGGTTTTTTCTGGTTCAGTTGCGGTGCCTATGTGGTATTCAGTGGCATTCACCGCAGTGGTGTGAACCACGCAGGTAACCTCTGGATAGGCGCCAGTTGCTAAGGAGGCGTGTGCGGTGGTTGAGAATGAAGGCAGTGTGGTTAAGGAGTTGTTTGTCCAGGCTCCTTCAAGTCTTAAATCCTTTAACTTTGATTCAACGTCAGCTAGGACGCGATAATCAGCTCCTTCAATAACGATCACAATGGCGACCCTACCCGACAATGCGGGGATTACTTGGGCTGCTGAGTAGGGAACGCAGCCTAATACTAAGATCGATAAGAGAAGAAGGATACTTGTTTTCCTCATTTTCATCGCCTTATGTTTAGAGTTATACGAAAACTTTTTTATTACGTCAACCTTTTTAACTCTTTCAGTGGTCTAATATTCTTTAGACATGCTGGAAGCCGAAGATGAAGGCAGCAATTGAAATTAAGAACTTGAACTTCAAGTATTCTAAGGATCAGGATTACGTCCTCAAAGACATCAACCTAACCATAAAAGAGAAAGAATTCGTCCTCTTAATGGGGCCTTCAGGCTGCGGCAAATCCACTTTGATCAACATGATTAACGGCGTGGTTCCTCACATCATTGAAGGATTTAGAGAAGGATCGGTTAGGGTCAAGGGAAAGGATGTTGCCGATGAGGAGTTAAGAAACTTATCTCAAATGGTTGGAACGGTTTTTCAAAACCCTGAAACCCAGTTTTTCACGTTGAGTGTACTTAATGAAATTGCCTTCGGCCCGGAAAACTTGTGCCTGCCGCGGGAGGAGATCGACAGAAGAATCAAAGAGGTGGTAAAGACAGTTGATATTGAAGACCTTATTAAAAAGGACATCATGTCCCTTAGCGGGGGTCAAAAACAACGGGTCGCCACCGCTAGTGTCCTGGCGATGAGGCCAAGTATCCTCATCTTGGACGAGCCCACAAGCCAACTCGACCCTCAGGGCGCTATTGAGATGCTCCTAACTGTGAAACGGCTGAGGGAAAAGCTCAATGCCACGATAATTCTGATTGAGCACCGATTAGAGGAGGTTAGCAAACACGTAGACAGAGTTCTGGTGATGGACGACGGTAGGATAATCGCTGACGGACCCGCCAGAGAGGTTTTTTCACAGGTTGACATGCTCGAAGGCATCGGTATACGCCCGCCACAAGCCTCGGAATTGGCGGTTCAACTGCGTCAGAAGAATCTTATCACCCCCGCGGAAATTCCTCTGACATCCGACGAAGCAATATCCATGCTCAAATCCTTAATAGACAAACAGTGGAGGAATAACATTCCCAGTCTGCCTTTGAAATCTGCGGGATACGTTAAGAAAACTGAAAACCCTCCCCTTGTACAGATCGAAAACCTTTGGCACCAATATCCAGACGGAACAGTTGCCCTGAGGGGGATTGACCTCTTAATTCACGATGGCGAGTTCGTTGGAATCATTGGACAGAACGGCTCAGGCAAGTCCACCTTGGTCAGCCACCTTCTTGGTCTTTTGAGGCCCTCCTATGGGCGAGTTCTACTTTTTGGGAAAGACGTCAGCCAATTTAGCGTACCAGAAATGGCTAAATCTGTGGGGTTCATCTTTCAAGACCCTGACCTGATGCTTTTCCAAACCTCTGTCTGGAGCGAGATAGCCTTCGGCCCTTCAAACGTCGGGTTTTCACCGGAAGAAATAGAAGAGAGGGTCAGGGATTCCTTGAAGATGATGAGGCTTGTAGGCTTTGAGAAAAGGCATCCACACGCCCTCAGCAGGGGCCAGAGACACAGGGTCGCCATCGCCAGTATCCTAGCCATGAGACCAAGGATTCTAATCGCTGACGAGCCCACTACGGGTCAAGACTATGGGGCCACGAAATACTATCTGGAGTTGCTGCGAAAAATGAACCGAGAGGGGGCCACTATCCTGGTGATTAGCCATGACATGAAAACCATAGCCAAGTACGTTGACCGTGTGATAGTTCTTCGTGACGGAAGGGTGCTGTTTGACGGACCCACCAGGGCGGTCTTCGGCAAACCCGAGATTCTGGAAACCACCGACATTAACCCCCCACAGATCACCCAAATCTCCTTAGACCTAAAGGAATACGGGTTTCCAACGTGTCTCACTGTAGAAGAATTGGTTAGCTGCGTAGAAAAAGTGGTCGGCAGCTGAAAGCCATGGGCGGTTACTTTCAGAATTGACATCCCATTTTGGACTATTATAAGGTTGTATTTCTATCAATTCTTAAATTGTGGGCATTCTTTATCTTTGTATAGTTTTCTGGCGTGCACTAAGTCCTAGAAATCCTAATATCCCAGCTACCACAGGAACTATCCCCTCAAGGACAAACCCCATACCTGTCAGCTGCGCATGAATCAGCTCTACATAAACGAAGAGTATTATTCCTGTCAAGCCCACAACTGACGCTATGACCGTTCCCGCCATCAAATAACGAATCTTAAGCACCAAAAGGCCACTTAGAATCAATAAGAAACCGATAAGCAATTCTAGCAGACCAAACACCAGATTCCCAAACGGCAGCTCCGCGGGCGATAAAGCAGTGAATCCCACTGATAGAGCATAGCCCCCACCAATTAAAAGCAATAAACTACCAGCCAGCGGCATTAGCGGCCAGCCAGCTAGCCAGCCAAAAACCTCTGTTGGACTTATTCTATATTCTTTAGCAAATCTTAAAACTATCATAAAGTATATCGCCCCGGCAGCGCTGAAGATAACTCCTGCAAAGAAGTATTTTCCTGCCGCAACTCCCCAGGCTGGAACTATAACGCGCCATGGGCTCTCAGGGTCGGTCAAGCCCCCGGTCGCCTGTCCCCAGCCAGGTATGGCCGTGCCAAAGTAAATGTTTCCAGCTAGGAGTGACTGACCTATGGCGATAGCCATGTAGAAAATGCCAACGAGGCCGATGTATATGCCCAGTTTCCTCATATCACGTTTAAAGTTGTGGACGGCAAAAATTCCAGCTATAAAGCCAAAAATGTCAAGGAAGGGGAAAAACGTGGTAACCGCTGCGGGTGCCACTAACCGCTGTCCGGTTAGCCACCAAATTAAGTTGAAGAAGAGTTTTTCATTGTCTCCATAGCTTATGAAAGGCTGTCCAATGCCGGCTATGTTGACATTAGAAAACATCTTGCTGCTGCCACATATGACCACCTTCCCTTCCCCAACTTCTAGAGCTACTAACCATGGAATCCTGCCGGACCTATGGCGTACGTTGTCCACATCCACTGTGTACGAAGTGGGCGGCGACGTTGCAACAATTACGTCTGAGTCGGCTACCTCTAGGGAGGCAGTGTTTGTGACCACTTTTTTAATGCCTGCAGAGATTATGTGGGGATTAAAGTATTCGCTTCCCACAGGCTGTTGCCAGTTGCGGCCGACTAGTGCAATATCATCTTTTATCTCATCACCTCGATTGTTGGTGCCCCAAAACTGCACCTTGTCCGCAACTCCTAACTCCCTCAAAATGTCGTTTAGGCTGTCAGGTTGACCATAATAGTATTTAGTGCCTATGTAGAGATATTGGACGTCGCCTAGAATGATTAGGCCACCGCCGCCTTGGACAAAATCAGCGATGCTGGAAATCTCATCTTGAGTTAAGGGACGACCTTGCGGATTTGGGAGGACTAGGATAGAGTAGCCTGAGAGTAGGGTGGCGTTCAACTCCGTGATAACGAACTCCGTGGAATTACGATCCACTATAACTCCTTGGCCCTCAAGGTCGGAGATCAGCGAGCCGCATAGTCCCGAGTTGTAGTATTGTCCATGGATGTCATCCCATAGAATCTTGATTTCCTCATCCTGTTGGGCAAAGGCCCCTACAGAAACTAATGCGAGTAAAGATACAAAGAGTAAAGCCAAGAAAAACTTTTTTCCATCTAGCCGCATCTAAATCAACTCGAAGACATTTTATGTTAGTAATTGTTTATAGAAGCTCTTTAAAATAATTTCTCTCAAATTTCCGAGTTCTGTACAAAAATGAGCATTTAAAGGGATAATTTAAAATATATAAAGTGATAAGTGAATTCAGTTAGGAATTAGAGGTCAAACAAAATGAATCCGGTTATCAAGAGAATGTTGTTTGTGCTTGGATTCGCAGCGGCCTTAAGTCTATTTTTCAATCAATTATTGACCAGTGTTATGGGGGCCGGAGTAGTTACTCTAAACATTACCGCTCCTTACGGTGGGGGGACAAGGCCATACCAAGACGGGGTTATGATTGCCGGGAGGGCGCAGACTGGCACCTACGCTGGGTATACCGTACAAATTGTATTGTCAAACACGGGGAATGAGTCGCTGAGAAATCTCTTGGTTTTGGCAGACGGCGTAGCAAGCGAGACTAGTATACCGGGATACAATATAATGCCTTTGGAGGGCAAAGATCCAGTGGCGGTAAAGCCAGACGGAACGCAAGTGATGGGAAGCTGGGTTGAGGATAAGGCTGTATTCGAGATCGATGAGGTGGCTCCTGGCAAAAACTGGACCCTTTCCTACATGGTTAATGTTCCTCAGTCCGTTCCATCAGAGGTGAAACTGGTGATGAAAATTAAAGTGGAACACTTGGGCGTTTCGACGACCTGGCCCAAAGAGGTTAAGATCGTCCCTTCGCCCATAATCCGGGAGTGGTTTGCGGTGGGTCTTTCGGCAGCAGCCTTGGGCAGCCTCATAGTGCTCGGGAAGAAGGGCTTTTTCCGTTTTTACCTGAACGTTGACCTCGTTTCGATGGCGGTGCTTGCGGCGGCCCAGACAGTTTGGGTTCAGATTATAGGGAGGCAGTTTATTTTCCCGGTAGTCGATCGGGTTCCTATGGCCTATAACTTTGCGGTAGCAGATTTTCCCTACATTCTTTTACTGATAACCGCGGCCCTCCTCGTTAGAAAACCAGGGGCAGTTTCCTTAACCCTCTTTGTTTACAACATTGTCAGCGAAATCGGCTGGTATGGCCTTAACCCGCTTTGGTGGCCTTACCCCTTCATGCAAGGCATCGCGGCTGACCTCTACCTGCTTTTCCGAGGTCGAGGCGTATTCACAGATAAGTTCACATTTTTCAAGCTTAGGGCAACACCCGAGGAGCTGGAGGCCCATAGGGGTTTCAGGTTTGCACCCTACATCGACGGCGCCGTAATAGGTTTTCTCAGAGGCTTCTTCATGCAGTTGTCCCTGTATACTATCTTCTATCCTAACCTCTTCCACCTGCAGTATGACTGGAACTACGCCCTTTGGTGGATGACAATTCCTTGGGCAATAGGCAACGCCATCGAAGGAGCCCTATCGGTGACCATAGCCCAAAAGATCGAAACGGCCATAAAGTACTAGCATTTCAGCATTCATGTCTTAAAGCGGCTGACGCATGCTGCAATGAACCTAATAGACATAGATTAAATTATAAAAAGAGGGGGATAGGGAGTCCTATACAGAAGATCGTCTTCGAATTATTAAATACACAACAGCTACAATGACAACTATGACCACAACGGCTATGACAACGTAAACGACCCAAGATATTCCAGGTTTCTCTGAAACGCTAATTCCAGAACTCGTCTTAGTTACGGCTTCGAAGTCTGTTCCATTCCAGAAGGTGACGGTAACAGTGACAGTGTAGTTTCCAACTTTACTCGCTTTAACCACGTACACTAAGGAAACGTCTTTACCCGCTTCTAGCAATTCCAAATCAAGGGTTGCGCTAGTGTTCACGAGAGTTAGACCAGTAGAAGGCGAGATTTCTACTTCAACATCCGTTGCATTAGCGTTTCCTTTGTTCTTAACTGTCACTGAGACGGTAATGTCTTCATCGACATATGCTATGGCACGAACGTCTAAAGTGGTGATCTCGACTTTCGGTGCTGCTTCCACCGCTAACAAGTACGACAACAAGTTTCTAAGGAACAGCTCGTTGTGGGTAAAGAAGCTGTATTGTGGATTGTCTGAGCGGATGGAGTAGTCGCTACCGGAGGCGACAATCTTTCCTCCTCCTGTGAGTTCCACAGCCGCCAAGGGAATTGTTTTTGTTCCGTTGAATTCATGGAGGATGTTTCCGTTATCACGAGTAACGGTATTGTTCGGAAAAGGGTCATCGTCGCCGGTCACTATCGGATACACAGTCGCACCAGTTACATTCACTGAAGCTGTCATGTTTAAGGTGGTTCCTGACATTTTTATGTTTTCAACCCCCACTTTAAGGGCGTTAGCCACTTTGTTGTCTGGGAAGGTGTCCAATAGAACAAAGTATTCGTAGCCAGTCACTGGATCATGGTCATTTGCGTCCCGCATGCTTCCTTTCACCCATTTTATGCCGTAGTCGCCTGTTATCGCGTTATGAGGAAACGTATCTGGATTGAAGTAGGCATAGTATGTTGCCATGATGAATAGGGCTCCGCCGTTTTCCACGTAGTCTTTTATGGCTTGGATTTCGGCTGCAGTGTGGAGGGAGGCTTCCAGTGGGCTTGGAATCACTAGCAACCTTGTAACGCTCAATAATGCGGAGGTAAGAGTTGAATTGCTTATGTATACTTCACCACGCTCCCTCATGAGTTCGATTAATCCCGCTGCTTTCTTAAAATCTACATAAGGTCCGTGTCCATTATCGTACACGAGCAACCTTTCTCTTACCGCCAAAAGAAGCGTTTCAGCTGTAGGGTTGCCCCCATCAATAGTCGTCACCTCGAGCCTTAACTCGTAGAAGCCCAACTCTTCAACAGTAACATTCCAAGTGACAATCCTTACATCGCCTGGATTGAGGTCTCCGAGATTCCTTTTTAGCGGGTCAGACGAGGTTACCCCTGCGGGAGGAAGGACAAGTGTGAGATTAACATTGTGTGTCACTAGGCTGGCGATGTTCTTGACGGTGGCATTAACTATGCTCTCGTTGGATATGGGGGTGAAAACGGCAGTGGCGTCAAATCTGAGGATTCTAATATCATTGACAACCGAAATGTCCACTTTGGCGGAGAACGACTCTGCGTTGCCGCTTTTAACCTCCACGGTTATGGTTCCAGAGCCTACAAGGATGCCCTCCAACTTCCACTCAGCTACACAGCTTTGTCCCGGCGCAAGATTGCCTATGTCGATAGTTTTCTTGGACTGGTTTGTAACCAGGGGGGGCCAGAAAATCGTCGCATTAATACCGGTCGCCTCAGAATGTCCGAAGTTTGTTATGTTGGCTTTTATTGTGGCGTTGTCTCTGAGGGGCAAAACATCAAGTTCAGGCGGGTACTCTACCGACAATTCAACTATTGTCGTTGTGGGCGGTTTTACCCTAATTTCCCCTTCAAGCCATCCAATTATGTTCTTGGCGAAAAGCGTGTTATTAAGCAAATGGTAGCCCTCTAAAAGGGCGAACTGTAACATCTGGCTGCTCCCAGAAGCGAAGATCCTGCCACCATCTGGAAGATCAACAGCTGCGAAAACTACAACATCGCTTCCGTTAATAACCGGCGTCGTTGGAGACGCTGGATCTGCTGGATCCGTTGGAGCCTCCGCGTAAGTGTCATCATCGCCGACCCCTATGGGAACTTCTCCACCCGAAACAGCCAAGCAGGTGCTTCTAGCGGCTTGTACATGCGTTACGCCCCCGGTTGTGAATGGTGCCGCATTTACGGTCCAATTATGAATTAAAGGATAATACTCGTAAATATCTTTGTCTGTTTTATCTATGACTTGGGTGTCGTTCCACCAGATGCCGTAAGGTCCAGTGATATCGTTCAGATACGCCTTCTCAAAATACTTGTACCATGTGCCCATGACCAGCAGAGAACCGTTCTCCGAAATGAAATCATGAATGGCGTCTTTCTCTTCTTTGCTGAGAGGTTTATAAATATCGGGATTGGTTAGTATCAGTATGTCTGCTGCGTCGAGCAGGCCCTTTGTTATTGATGCATTGTTAATAATGACTTCGTTTCCATCTTTCCGCAGCATCGCTATGAAATCGCTAAGTAGTCCTGAATGATAGTACTGATTGTGGCTCTGATCGAAGACGATCACTGACGTTCCTGGATTCGAGCCTTCACCGAGTAGACCTGGGCTTGGTTTGCTAGATTTTATTGAAGGCAAGGGCTTTGTGTCAGTTTTGAAGCTTAAGGCTGGTATAATGGTTGAAGCCAAAAGCATAGTGAACAGGGCTATTATGATTATTTTGCTTTTTTCTCCCTTCAAGATTTTACCTCCAAAGGTACCTTTTCTTTATTCTTTTCAGGTAAAAACCTTATCGGTTAAAGTTAAAAGATTAAAGGGAGAACAGTTTTAGAAAGAAGATTCCTTAAAAGGTGGTTACACCGGAGTTGCGATCTTGAAGCTTAAAAAACTGAAGAACATTTACGTGCTGACTACATTTGTGTTCCTTATCTCAATTATTGTGACCATTGCTACAGTTTCCTTGGGAACGAGGGGAAACACCATCGACGCGCTGGAGTTAGGCCTATATCGTCTGGACGTGGCCAGAAGCACCATGCTTTGGTTGACCAATCAGTTCCTATGGTTTATTATCGTCGTTGTGCTCTTCGCCGCCTTTATGCTTTATATTTATCGCCGAAAATTGAGGCCGCTGAAGGAAGACTCCAAGAAAATCGCTTTGTTTACGCTAATTTTGATGATTACTTCATTTATGCTGATATCCCCTAGCCTCTTCTGCGAAGTCATTTCTGATGAATTAGGTCGTCCCCTCGTGGAACACGTTTTTTTAATAACCTTTGACGGAACGAACGTCATAGACTTTTGGCAAAACACCCCCTTCATCTCAAGCTTACTCAACGAAAGCACAAAGGCGGAAGCCTTCGCAACTGTATTTCCAACCATTACGTATCCAGCCCACACAAGCCTAGTGACGGGAACTTACCCCCAAATCCACGGAATAACTAGCAATGAGAAAGGTGTAGTCAAAGAGGAAGATATCTTCGAACTCGCAGCCCAATACGGCTTTACGACCTGCATCGTGGGCGGAACCTTTATGGACATGTTTGGAAATGCCAGCCAAACGGAGTACCACCTAGGATGGAACTCAAGTGAGGGGTTTATGGACACCGCGTTAAGTATCCTCAGATGGCAACAGCCGGATCTCATGTTTATATACCAGCCGGATCCTGACGAAGTAGGACATGCCTATGGTTCAGAAAGCATAGAATACAAAGCCGCCATCCGAGGAAGTGACGCCCAGATCGGCCGACTAGTGAACTATCTTAAAGAAGCGGGATTTGCAAACAACTCCTGCATCTTCGTTACCGCCGATCACGGCATGGCTGGCCGTAGCCACTATAATCGTTTTCCGCCATTGGTGATCAATGTGCCCCTATGGATGTGGGGGCCCTGTTTCAAACACGATGGAACCATCCGTGCGGCTAGGATTATAGACATTGCACCCACCATAGCAGTGATCTTGGGGCTGCCTAATCCGGCCGATTCGCTTGGCATACCAATTTGGGACGCTTTGAATGAGACTTACTACGAAAAGGTTCGAGGTGGTCCAGCAGGTCTTAAAAGTCTTAGGATGAATGACCTCAAGTTTGCTCGCAGTAGCCTAAGTTTAGATGTTGCAAAATTGATTTCTATTAACGGCGTAATGTTTTTTGTCACGGCGTTAGCGTTGGTAGCCGTGTGGGATCAGAGGAGAAAGTTCATAAAGTTAAAAAAGAGGCAAATTTAGAGAAGAAACCGTGCCTTTAGACCTCTGCTCCTAAGCCAAAAAATGTCGCGCCCACGAAGCCCAGAACAAGGATCGCCAAGAAGACTAGGCTAAGAAATACGTCGAAGCGTCGCAGGGGGATTTCTTGGTAGTAAGTTCTTTTTTCATATGCTCTGAAGGCGCGGAGGCTCGCCGCTACCGCGAGTTGTCGAGACGACCTAACTCCTTCGACCACAATGGGGAACATTGCCAAAGCAAGCGTCTTAATAACACGAACCAGATCTCTAAGAAACTTCACGATACTACCTCCCTCTGGACTTAACTTTAGGCCGCGGGCCCGCTCGGCGCTGAGGACGAGGAAGCTCTTCTCCAAAAGGAGAGGGATGCTTCGGAAGGTAACGGCGATCATGAAGTTCACTTCCATGGGAAGCCTAAACGTCTTTAGAGCATATATAATATCGGAGGGGTGAGTCGTGAATATGAAGAGCATTGCGGCGCTCAGTGCGGCCACAACCCTCAAGCCTTGTTCCAACCCATATAGGAAACCTTCCACCGTAATCGCTTCGGTGAAGAACCATAAGGGTCGAGGCCATACGAGAATTCTGTGGAGGTTGGGGTTCCGGCTGAACCCTGGATTGAGGTAGCTTTGGCCCCAAGCAATAGCTATCCACTGGATCAGCATGAGAATCATAAGCAACCTGATCCTACCTTCAGGCGGCTTACTTGCAACCCAAAAAGGTATCGTGACGAGTAATAGCCCAAGCAGGATCCAGAAATCCCCCATCATCGCCACGAGAATGGCGACCATCAAAACGAACAACAACTTGGTTATGGGGTTTAAATTGTGAACGGGCGAGTCAAGCTTCATGTAAGTGAAGAGCCGCCGGAATCCGCTTATTCCCACAGTTTTGAAGACCACATACGCTATTATTCCATAAACCAATGGAAGCGCTACTACCCAGCAAAAAATTGTAGCAAGCGGGCCGTCCCAGCTAAACAGACTAGTGAGGTCCACGGGTTATCTGCCCCATTTTACGCCTATAATAGGATAAACCAGTGAGGATTTAAAAACATTTGCGGTAGGTTTGAGCATACAAGGAAATCGGGGTTAGCTTCCGTGAAATATGGAATTTTAAGGCAGATACCCTCGCAGTTTTCGCTTTAACGCCCCTATTTCACCTCCTAAAACCGCTAAAGATATGTGCTCGTCTTCACCATTAGCAATAAATACAACATATTTTATAAAACGGGTTGTGATTAAAATGAAAAAGCGAATCGTTTCGATGGTTTTTGTTTGGATGCTTTTCTTGTCAGTATTGCTTGGAACACAGTTCTCAACAGTAGCTGCGACCCAAACGGGAAAGGTTATCATATATGACAACGGACACGCTCCTCACATCGATCAGTATGCAGCGGCAAGCTTCATTAACGTTATGAGGGAATACGGCACAGTCCAGATTAGCTCCTCAGCCATAACCCCTGAATTATTAGGAAATGCAATGTTGCTGGTGATCCCCAGTCCAGACGAAGCCGTTATCCACACAGCTGCCGAAATCCAAGCCATAAAAGACTACGTGGAAAACGGCGGAGCCCTACTCATCATGGGAACCTATTACGCGTACTTCGACCCAAGCTTTTATGACCCGATAACCTCCGACTATGGAATAAAATGGGTGGACGGAAGCAATTCAGACATGAACGACAATGATGGAGCTTATCTGTATTTTGTGTTGTTTGACACCTTCCAAGACAACGAACTGGCAAACAGGCTTAAAGTGGGAGTTGAAAACATAAAAATGTCGGGTACTGCTCTAAACATAACGGTTCCAGTGAACGTAACAGTCCCCGTGAACGCGATTAACGTAACCGTATATCCAATAGTGACCGGCGACGACGATCCGGGGGAAAACAGAACCGTCACCTATGACGCCGGCTACGAAGTCATCTTTAACGGAACAGATGTGATCCCCTTGGCGGGCGTGGAACTTACAGGAGGAGGAAAGATCATTGCCTCTGGTAGCGACTTCTTCATCCGCTCAGACAGGTATGGCTTCTTTGACCACAACGAGCAGTTCCTGCAGAGCATGCTGGATTGGTTGTTACGGGCCCATCACTTTGGAGTCACTTTGGGAGGGACGACTTACAATGTTACGATCCTCAGCAATTCCACTGTAAACGACTTCAACTTCAGCCAGCCGGAAAGGCAGATTAGCTTTAATGTCACTTGCACAGAAGGCACCACGGGCTTCTACCAAGTCAATATTCCAAAGGCTCTTTTAAGCGCCACTCCCATAGGAAACTGGACAATTTTCCTAGACGACTTGAACATAACTGACTTCGCTATAACTGAGAGCCAAAAGTATACCTTCATCTACTTCACTTATAACCATACTACCTCCAAAGTCGAAATCAAAATTATAGCGGGTATCCCGGAGTTTCCCATATGGCCTTCGGTGCTCCTAATGCTTTTCTTGCTGACCTTAGGCGCAACCATCTTTAAAAGAAAGATGCAGAGCCTAGCCAAACAGTCCACTGACGGCGACATGCGCTAAAACGTACTACCTTTTCTTTCTTCTTCTTTTATTGTTTCACTATGCGTTTCATCGGCTATTGGGTTTAGGCTACTTGCGAGTAGGATTGCCGCAAAATGTATATTAGGATTGCAGTTTAGGTATATTGCAAGTAACTGCAAAGGAAATGAAAATCATGAGAAACAAAATCAAGTTCTTGTTAATTGTGGACATCATAACGATAATGTGCTTAGGATTACTCTGGTTTTCAACGACGCAAGGGCTGATACGCGAAACAGGCACCGCAGAGGCCCATAGCATCCTTGGTGAGTGGACTGTTGCATCTGTTTCCCCGTACATAGGAAGTTACGCCGTTGGTGTAACAGCCGCGGGTGACAGCATATATATCGCGAATAGCGGCGCTGAGTTGCCGTTGGGTTGCCGCTTTATGCGCTATAACACCAGTACTAGCGGTTGGGATGACCTAAAGATGCCCGTTTTCGGGTTCAAGAACGCCATAGCCATGGCTTGGGATAAAGGCAATTACATTTATGTGCTTCCAGGCGCCTCCTACAGCGAAGTCGAAGGTGAAGGAATTTTTCTCTTCTACCACTACGATATAACTGCAAACACTTGGACGAAACTGAACAATACTCCGCACACAAACGGTGCGGGCGACGCCCTATGCTTTGTGCCAGGACAGGTGCTTAACGTCAGTGGCGATAATTTCCTTTACGCTATATTGGGCAGCAATGAACCTAGAGCAAAATTCCCAAACACAATCGGCTCCAAGTTCTACCGCTACAGCATTGCCAACAACAGTTGGTCCTCCGAACTCAGCTTTCCATGGAGTAGCACGGACGACGGCTGCTCCCTAGTCTGGACTGGCGACGACTGCCTCTACGCGTTAAGGGGCGAGTATATTGAGGGGGATGCATGCTACGACTTCCGGCGCTACAACATCACGAGCAACTCTTGGGAAAAAATGGCAGACATACCTGCGCGTCCGTACAACGGCGGTTCTGGAGGCGTGGGCGACGGCGGTTCGCTGCTCTGGATCGGCGGTAACTTCAGTGAATACATCTATGTGTTGAGCGGCAACCAGGCTGCTCCAGAGTCCCCCGATCCCATTTGGGATAAAAGGTTTTACCGCTACAGCATCACTTATAATGTCTGGGTGCGTCTGGCAGATTTACCAGAAGGTGTTGGGGATCAAAACGGTCCCCGCCTTGGCTTTGTGAATGGCAGCATATACTGTTGGCGTGGCTGTAATGGCGATGGTAGCCTCTACGCATATCAGCCTTCTCTTCAACCCGAGGTAATGGCTTGCGACTCAACCGGCGCCCCCCAAGAAATCTTCGACATTACTTCGGGCGATGATGTTTATGTCATGGGCTCCAATCTCCCTAGCAACGAATCCATAAAGTTATACGTGGTACAGAATCAGACGTGGACCGATAACCAATCCATCGGGAGTGACGTCAGAGGGAACTACAACACAACCAGTGTGACTGTCGCAGGAATCCTTGAGCCGACAAGGCTTGGTGAGTTGGACCGTGGAGCATATGACATCGTGGCCGACGTTAATGAAAATGGCATATATGACGAGGCTGTAGACTCCGTAGACGACGTTAACAGCGCTCCTGGTGTAATAGTTGTTCCAGAGTTTCCCTACGGGACGGCGATATCAACGATACTGGTAACCTCAGTGATTATTTTAGTCGCCATATATACAACAAATCGAAAATTCTCTTCGCACGGCAAGAACAAAAGATTAATGACTAATTAACGCTTCAAAATGGCTGCAATCACCTCAATCTTCGCCGTCTCCTCACGGTTTCTGCGAGGTTAATGGCTTCAGTTCTCCTATCCTTTTCCCTTCCAAATCTAAAGTTACGATTTCCTTCGCTGTAACGTCCCTTAGGCAAGCTCCTTCTGGTGTAATTAATATTGTTTCCTCCAATCCAAAAAACTAGACCTCGAGCGTAAGCCAGCCTAGCCACACGAGCTACTTCATTTTTTAACGGCATCAAAATTCCTCAACGATTTCCCGAGTGTCTATAGCAACCTCTAGTTATCTTTGCGGTTCGATAACGACTTTGATGGATTCTTTGGGGTTAGCTGCTAACTTAAAGCCCAAGCCTGTTTCTTCTAGGCTCAGCCTGTGCGTTATCATCTCACGTACACGCATCCTTCGCGACTTTATCAACTCGATGGCTTCCATGATGTCTGAGGGGCTTCCGCCATAAGATGTTGTAACTGTTATTTCGTCTTTCCAGAATTTGGCCAGAGGTAGGGGTACTTTATACTCTGGTTCTGCAGGCGCAAAGAAGAGGATAGTCCCCCCGCGATCAACCGAGCTTAGCGCTTGTTCAATTGCTGCCTTAGCCCCTGTGCAGACTATTACAACATCTGCGAGTCTGCCTTTGTTGAGGTGGCTAAATCTTGAGGGCACATCTTCTGTGGCATGAATTGTAGCGTTGGCTCCAAAATGCTGGGCTGCCTTTAATCTGAATTCGTTGACGTCCGTAGAAACGATTAAATTTACGCCCTTTAAGCTCGCGAGTTGAACGTGAAGTAACCCCGTGATGCCGCTGCCTAACACTAAGACACTTTGCTGCGGTTGAATGTTTGCAATTCTCTGCCCGCGAACTACGCATGCTAACGGCTCAATGAAAACTCCTTCTTCAAAAGAAACTTGCTCAGGTATCCTGTAAACGCCGTGTTTCACATTGATTTCAGGGACGCGGATGAGTTCTGAGAAACCGCCTGGAAAGAAGTTGGTGCGGCGAAGTGTCTCGCAGACTGTGTGGTGACCACTTTTGCAATAGTGGCATTTATTGCACGGAACATGATGGGACACAAAAACTCTGTCTCCAACCTTCCAACCTTTAACGTCTTTTCCTGCTTGGACGATTTCACCCGCAATTTCGTGTCCTAGGACTCGAGGCGCCTTCTTAATCCGATACCATTCCATCACGTCACTGCCACAGATTCCACTCGCGTGCACACGTACAAGCAGTTCTCGAGAGCTGATTTCAGGCTCAGGCATTTCTTCAATTCGTATGTCGTTGTTGTTATAGTACATAGCTACGCGCATAGTGCATTTCTCAATGCGAAATCTGTTTAATAATTACGCGGGGTGATGCGCTCCTTGGAGGATGTTTTTATGGCTTTGCAGATTTTAAGGAACGACAAGATTCTATTCTTTCGATTTTTTTAGGCTATTGAAAAGTTCATATGCTTCATCTGGAGTAGCGTTTTCATGGACTACGGCTCGAACGGCTTGAATCATTGCGGTCGGGGATTCAGATTGAAAGATGTTTCTCCCCATGTCCACTCCTACCGCTCCTTTTTGAACAGCATCGTATGCGAGTTGAAACGCGTCACGCTCCGGAATCTTCTTTCCTCCTGCAATCACAATTGGAACTGGGCAGCCGCGAACAACCTCCTCGAATCCCTCACAGTAATAAGTCTTCACAAAATGTGCACCAAGTTCTGCGGCGATACGACAGGCGAGACCCAGATATCGCGCATCGCGGGCCATCTCTTTACCCACAGCGGTTACTGCAAGCACAGGGATCCCGTACTGTTCACCTAGGTCAACTAACTTCGCGAGATTCAACAATGTCTGTCTTTCATATTCGCCACCGACAAATATGGATAACGCCATACCTGCGACGTTTAAACGGATTGCGTCTTCGATTGATGCAGTAATTCCTTCATTGGAGAGTTCCTTAAGAATGCTTGTGCCGCCTGAAACTCTGAGGACGATTGGAATGTCGTGTTTGGGGCTGATTGAAGAGCGTAGAACTCCCCTTGTTAGCATGAGTGTATCCGCGTAAGGGATAAGCGGCTCGATTGTCTTTCTCGGTTCTTTTAGTCCTGTAGTGGGCCCTAAGAAATAGCCATGATCCACGGCTAACATTACGGTGCGGCCGGTATCCGGTTTTATTATTCTGGACAAGCGGTTTTCTATTCCCCAATCCATGTTACAGCCTTCCCTTTTCATCTCTGGATGCTAAACAGTAATCTCTGATAAGTGAAGGTCGATATATAAAAAATGTGGTGTGTTAAAGGTCTTTCCATTCTAAAAGTTCTATCTTTATTCCATCCGGGTCGTTGAAGGTTGCGAGTTTTGCTTCTTTTTTAATTCCTTCGAAGCGTTTCTTTCTTATAGGTGAAACGAATCTAACTCCTTTGCTTTTTAGATTTTTTACGACTTTATCAATGTCTTTTACCTCTATTCCTATGTGATCAAAATTACAGCATTTTTGTGCCATCGTTTCAGTCTTATTTCTTTGAGAGAGTTCAAGGCCTTGAAGAAAAATCAACGTATGATCATCCCCTGAGCTTATGGTGCGAACTAGTGGAATACCTAGGATTTCATGATAGAATTTGAAAGAGACTTTTAGATTCTTTACTTTAAGAGCAGCGTGATCAAAGGTCAAAGACATGAATACACCAACTCAACTTCTTGGGTTTATTACTAGCGCGTGCGAGCATTTAAAGAATAGCAAGACGGCGTGTGCATAGGACGGTTTGGCGTGTTGAAAAAATTATAGGGGGGTCTATATACAAGCCTCTGGTAATCTCTCCTAAACTATTTCAGCTAAGAGATAGGTTGGAAAGGCCTTCTTCACGCGCACCTGCAAAAACTTCCCAAACAATTTCTCTTCGCTCTTTACCACCACGGGCTTATAGGCAAAGTTCCTCCCCACCCAAGAACCACCCTTTCCCCTCTCGTCCACGAATACCTCTCCCCTCCAGCCAACCCAAGCCCCATTTCTCTCCAAACAGATCCCTCTAAAAAGGGCAGCCATCCTCCTGCTCCTCTCCTTCACCCTCCACCCAGGAATCTGTTCCATATCCTCCGCAGGAGTCCCAGGCCTAGGAAAAAATTTCGACACATTCAAAATGTCAGGCTTAATTTCCTCCACCAACCTCAAAGATCGCTCAAAGGCTTGCTCACTTTCACCTGGAAAACCACAAATGACATCTGTGGCTAAAGTGATCCTTGGAATTTCCTTCCTGAAGGCACAAACAATATTCTTAAAATCCTCAACGGAGTAAAAGCGATTCATAAGTTTAAGGACTCCGTCGTCTCCACTTTGAACAGGCAAATGCAAAAACTTGAAAACTTTCTCATTCTTGTAGACTCCAATTAACCGACGCAATATTCCTGGCACATGGAAGGGATTCATCATACCAACCCTAACAAAAAACCTCCCCTCAATCCCGCAGATATCTTCAAGCAATTCCACAAGATCCGTACCGCTGTCCCTTCCATAGGCCCCAGTGTCCTGGGCCGTTACCCAAACCTCCCTGGCTCCCTCTTCAACCGCCCTCCTAACCCTTTCCACAATAACTTCCTTAGGATAAGAAAACAGTTTGCCCCGCGCAAATCTCGTGCAACAAAAGGCACAGAAACCTGTGCACCCCTCAGCGATCTGCACTATCTCCACGAGCTCATTGACCCTAACTTTAGGCAGATCAGCTTTAACCCTAGGCGTCTCAGAAAAGAAAACCCTATTTTTCCCACCTCGTTTGGCCTCCCTAACCGCATGAAGAATCCTATCAACAGAATAAGGATCCATGGCGGCGGAGTAGCCAGGGGCCACCCTCTTAATGGCGGCCAAATCAATTTTGGGTAGGCATCCAGCCACGATTAGCGGTTTATCCAGACGACTTAGAATGCATAGACGCCAGAGCACCCTATCCTCGGTAGGCCTCTTTACACCACAAGTGTTGACAAGAAGGACATCCGCCGATTCAGAAGTTTGAGTAGTTTTGTAGCCTGCGTCCCTCAAATAGGCCAGCATAATTTCGAGATCATACTTATTAGCGGCGCACCCATAATTCTCAACGTAAACGCGATTTTCTGACCTCTTTGTTCTCCCAACGGAGTTCAACAATTTACGCCCTCGCATCATACCTCTGGCGATTCAAACAAACTAATTAGCGTTTAAGCCCATCAGCCGCTAAAAATGATGAATAAGCCTTCTATAAAAACTATCTGGCAATTACACTCTTTTATTTTAAAATATAGACTCCTTACTTACATTTTTAACACGTAATCCGCAAGACAACTTCTGACTTCCCAAGGGATATGTTCTTAACGTGTTTAAAGTACAAGAGAACATACAGATTATCTGAAGTCTTTACTTAACATGAAACTGCAAATGTCTCCGTCCAGAGTTTAGAAAAGCTTATTAAGACATCAAAAATCATATTTAAATCATATTTTAAGATTAATATATTACAATATATATTTTCGCGGCTTTAGGACTTACGGGGTGATAAAAATGAGACTGATAACTCTGCATCTGCCTGAAACATACATAAAGGAGTTGGATCAGCTTGTGGGTGAGCGTTATTATCCGAATAGGGCTGAGGCCATTCGGATAGCCGTCCGCGACCTTCTCAGCGACGAGGTTTGGAGAAGGAGGCTAAACAGTGCGGGTGGTAGATAGGGCCCTCCAGTCTGTATGGCATGAGGAGGTTCAGGAGGGACTTCGTGAGCCTGGCTACTGTCGCATAGCGGTTTTTGGTGTGGGCGGCGCGGGAAACAACACAGTTAATCGCCTAGTGGAGATGGGAATTCAAGGCGCTGAGTGTATAGCCATAAACACGGACATGCAGCATCTCAATGTTGTGCATGCCTCCAATAAAGTGTTGATCGGTGAGAAAACCACCCGAGGTTTAGGATCCGGCGGAAATCCAAAAATTGGAAGGGCCGCCATTGAAGAATCAATAGAGAAGGTTGAAAGCCTTCTCGACAATGTGGATATTGCTTTCGTCGCTGCGGGAATGGGCGGAGGAACCGGGACGGGCGCGGCTCCCCTCATAGCGGATATGGCTCGTCGAAAGGGGGCGATTGTTATCGGGGTTGTTACTACGCCCTTCAGGATCGAGAAGGGAAGGGGCTGGTATGCGGCGGAGGGATTAACCGAAATGCGGAAATCCTGCGACACCGTGGTCATAATTGACAATAATAAGCTGATGGAGTCGGTGCCTCATCTTCCGTTGAATGAGGCCTTTGGTATAGCTGACAGTGTTTTGGCCAACATGATTAAGGGGATAGTGGAGACCGTATCTGCGCCGAGTTTGGTAAATTTGGACTTTGCTGACTTTAGGACTATAGTGAAGATGGGAGGAGTGGCAGTGGTTGGGATGGGTGAGTCAGATGCTCCAAACAGGGCGGAGGAGGCAGTTCAAATGGCCCTCAGAAGTCCTTTGCTTAACATTGATTATGCGGGGGCGACTGGAGCGTTAATTCATGTTTCCGGCGACAGCGAAATGACCATTGAGGAGGCAAATCGGGTAGGAGAAATCGTAACGGCAACTATGAGCGACGATGCCCTTGTCATTTGGGGCGCCAGGGTAAACCCCGAATTGGCAGGAACTTTGAGGGTGACCCTTGTCATAACGGGTGTGCATTCGCCGCAGGTGCTGGGCGGATTTGAGGCAGCGACACCGCCGATCTTTAATGTTGAGCCCAACGCGGGGCCTGAGAAGCCTCTTAAGGTTGACCTAAACCTCTACCAGCTTGAAAACTTTGAACTCTAAATCCCCTTTTTACACCCAAAAACGCTTTTTTGAACCTAGCTTTCAAGGATACCGCCTTCCCTTGTGGGATGGTTGCCCCCTTCTTAATGGCCTTAACAATCTCCTCTATCTCTGATTCAGCCTCAATTAGGGTGTAGGCCATGCCGATCGTCTCAGGCATGTGGGAATCACTTCCCGCGGTTTGAGGGAGGTTGAGGCGAACTGCAAGTTTTGTGTTAAGATATGTAGAAAGAAAGAAGGGGAAGGCTGAAGAATTGATGATCTCAATAGCGTCCAGACTCGAGGATTCAAGCATTTGAAGGTTCCATCCCATTTTGTAAAAGGAAGTAGGATGACACGCCACGGCTATTCCACCCGCCTCGTGAACCCTTTGAGCCGTCTCTGAAGAACTCAAATTAGAAGGAATAGGCGTGGTCACATTGAGGGCCAATAAATGACCTTGCAAGGTTTCTATTTCAATTCCTGGAATGACTATAATCTCCCTCGTTTTAACGAGTTTAAGAGCGCCTTCGATGGTGTCGTGATCGGTTACAGCAACCCCGTCTAAGTCCATCTTCTTACAGTAGGCTATGACTTCCTTTAGGCTTGTGTAGGCATCATGGGAATAGCAAGTATGAACGTGGAGGTCGATCTTAAGGGGGACGCTCACCTTATCTTGCTTCCCACCTTCACGGGGCGTTCAGGCCGAAGAAGAGAAATAGTCTTTTCATCTTCCGCAGCTAGAATCATGACTTCCGATTCAACACCAAAAACGCGCCTAGGTTCTAGGTTAGTTATCACCGCAACCTGCATGCCCTCAAGCTGCTTTGGAGCGTAATATTGAGCGATTCCCGCTACAGCCTGCTTTTTTTCGCCACCGCCAATGTCAATAACGAGTTTAACGAGCTTTTCGGCTTTAGGGACAGCTTCCACTTTTACGATTTTGCCTATTCGGAGGTCGAGCTTTGAGAATTCTTGGAATGAAATTTTCTGGGTGATAGGCTTCACCTCCTCTGGTTTCACTCCCTCTTTTATGGTTTCAATTTTTCTGAAGAGAGGCTCTGGTCTGTTTATTTTGTGTCCGCTTTTTATAGTTAATTCTGACGCTGAATCCCAATCTTGTTCGTGAACGGAATTCTTCAAATTTAACTGTTGCCATATATTCTCCGCTGAGAAAGGTAAATAAGGTTCAAGTAAAATGGCTAGGCTTTTGACAGCATTTGCGCAAAGATATAAGCAGGTCTTCACGCTTTTACTTTTGGTCCAAGGTTGCTTCTTTTGGAAATATCGATTACAAAAACTTGAGAACCTCAAGATTTTCACTAAACCTTTAATTAACTCTATCTTTTTTAACTCGTCTCCAACATCATTTGCCACAGCCTCAATTTTTTCTTTAAATCGACAATCTAACTCATCATATTCCTCTGCCTCAGGCACTTTTCCATCAAAGTTAAACCAAATGAAGGAAAGAGTTCTATGGATGAAGTTTCCAATATTTGCGATTAGTTCTTTGTTTATTTTTTCCTGAAAATCTTTCCAGTCAAAATTTACATCTGATTGATTATATGGCGTGATTATCGATAAGTAGTACCTTAGATAGTCCGCTGGGAAGAGATTCAGAAAATCCCTTAAACTGACATACCATCCCCTGCTTTTGGAAAATTTCTGGCCTTGAAGCAGTAAGTGACCTCTCGTCGGAATGAACTCTGGAAGTTTATATTCTTCTACGCCAAGGCGCATAGCTGGCAAAAATAGAAAATGATGGTACACTATGTCCTTTCCAATAAAGTGATAGATCTCCGAGGAGTTCCAAAACGCCTTTCCATCTATCTTTTTGTCTGAGAAATATTTTAATGCAGTGGAAATATAGCCGAGGTGATTGTCAAACCAACCGTATAGTACCTTCCCCTTTGCTTCCTCTAAGGGAATGGGGACACCCCAAGGTATGTCTCGGGTGATGTCCCAGTCTTTTAATCCCTCTTTAACCCAGTTCAAAACGTAATTCTTCACATCTGACTGTAAATTCTGATTTTCCACTAACCATTTCTCTAAAGCATCTGAAAACTCGGAGAGCCTAAAGAAATAATGTTCACTTTCCTTCCTTTTTGGCTTTGACCCACATATGGCGCAGTGCGGGTCCTTAATTTCTCCTGGCTGAAATATTTTTCCACATTTCTCGCATACATCAGAATACTGGTCTTCTGCGTTGCAATAGGGACAAGTACCCTTGACATATCGATCCGGTAAAACCTTCTTGCAATTTTCACAGTATGGCTGCCATATCAACTTCTTAAAAATAAATCTTCTTTCATATAATTTCTTGAAGAAATATTGTGTTAGCTTCACGTTCTCTTCAGAGTTGGTCTTATAAAAGATGTCAAATGAAATCCCCAGATCGCCAAAGTCCTTGCTATCTACTTTATGCCAATGTGCCACAAATTCTTCCGGACTTTTACCTTCTTTTTCAGCCTCAATCAATATGGGAGTCCCAAAATCATCGGTCGCACAGACAAAAACAACATCATCTCCCTTTAGCCTGAAAAATCTCACAAGTACATCTGCAGGTAAATAAGTTGAACATACATGCCCCAAATGGACTTCACCATTGGCGTAGGGTAGAGCTGCCGTTACAATAATTTTTTTGAACCTAAACACCTCCCTTGCCATAAATTACGCTGCAAGATCTTTGAAGTTTGGAGCTAACGGTCCTACCCGAGTTAGGGACACGGTTAATGTAGGGCCAAGCCGCCGTGACCAAAATCTTGGCGAGCGCAGTACACCTCCAAACTCCAATGTTATACAATGTTCTTCACATCTCTGGTACTTAAACGCAACGCAACTTTGCTTAGTTCAAGAATTTTGGAGCAAGGACGATTTTCTTGAAGGAATCTCCATATCCTCTTCTAGCAGGTTAGGTGGAGGGCGGCGATCACCTTTCTGGATTTGGAGAGCCGATTGTAGGTTTCGCAGGCTTTTCGGGTGTTCTCGGCTATCAGTTGTATTCCTTCGGATTTGAGGCGCTCCTTAGTCTCTGGCAGAATCTTCATTAGTCCTGAGTAGCCAGTGCCCACCACTAGAACGTCAGGCTTTTCCTTAAGAATATCTTGGATGTCCTCAATACTCAATCGGTGGCCCTCTTTCCTCCACCAGCTGTCTTTAACTCTGTCTGAAAAGATGATGACGTCGGAGGTGTATTGTTTTCCATCGATGACTATTTGGCCGAATTTGTAGGATTCGATCATTCCGTTTACCTCCAGTCAGTGAAATAGGTTTACAACTAATGGTGCTTAAACTTTATGTGGTTGGAGCTCCACATTGTGCGAGGTTTTCGCTGTTTAAGGTTATATTCAGGTTGACAGTGCGCGTGTTTTTAAACGTCAATTTGTCTCGAATAACACGCAAAGAAGAATCTTAATAGTTATGGCTATATTTCCATGTTAACAAAGGTTATTTTTCCGTCCGTCCTCAAGGTTTTCAGTGAGTATATGAGCCTGCCTTTCCAAAAGTTTTCCCACGAAATGCTAGACCAAGAACTAGAGTCAGCAAAGAGAAAAAGGCAGGCATTAGAAGGTTTGCTTAACACGGGTAAAATCTCCCAGTTAACCTACAACTACCTCAAAAAAGAAATCACCAATACCATCTCTGAAATCGAAAAGCAGCAAAGGGCACAAACCGAAGAGGCGGTCCCCAAGGTCGTCGTGATTGAAGAAAGCGTTAAGACCAAAGCCAAAAAGAAAAAGCGCATACGTAAAGCCAAAAAAAGGAAGGTGAAGAAGCCCTCAACCAAGAAAGTCAAGAAGAAGTCTACTGGGAGGGCCCCTTCAAAAAAGGGCTATTCTAGGAGTAGGGTCAAAGGACGTTGTAGGAATCCTTGGAACGGCGAATGCAGGAACACGGACATCGAGGTCATTATCTACTACAAAAAATCCTTTTTGCCCATTTGCCGAGAATGCTGGAACGACATCGCAGAAAAAGACCTTGCATGGTAAGACTTGACTAAATTTAGCCTTTAGCCCCTCTCAGCAACTTTTCGGATGGCTTCTTCGCGATTGAAGCCCTTTTTCATTTAGGCTACTGAGATATCTAACAAACGGAGAAATCGCCATCAAAATATAGCAGAAAAAAGGGGAAGTTTGTTGCTGCCTTTTCTATGCTTCAAGGCTTTCGATGCAAAGCATTTCTGATTCCATATCTCTTCCTTAATGCTACAACTGATATGGCAGCAACCGCTACTGACACAGCTAAGACAATCCAAGGAGCCAGCAACGAAAACTTATCCACTGGACCAACAACCGCACCGCCAACTGGGGGTGGTTTTGGGCAGACGTAGATATCGGTGGCCACATCTTCCACATGGTACTCATACTTCTCTTTGGTGCGTGTTTTATTCAACCAAATTTGGTCGCAGACAGTGAGGTTACCACTACCGTCAGTATCGTTCCAGTGCTGTAGATGGTATAACGTACAGTATTTCGGCTTAACCTCATGCCATGGGGTGCAGTTCGGATTTTTCCATGGGAACTCTTGAATGTCGCCCACAAACTCGATGCACATCCATTCTTTTAGATCAGGCTTCTTCGTCACATTGAGAGTGACCGTCACTTCGTACACGTTATACCATTTCTTCTCTTTGGTGGCTGTTTCATTTAGCTCAATTTGGTCACAGGGGCTGAGTTTACCATCTTTGTTATCTGTCCAGTTCTGTAGATGGTATTGCTTGCACTGGATTTCCTCTGGGTAAAGCCCATGCCATTGGGTGCACACCGGCTTATGTAGATCGATGAGGCCTGCTTTCGCGTGGAGGTGCATCCCGTCCGGATAAAGCCGCCGGACACCATTCATATCGTTTTTAGTGAGGGTCTTTATCTCGCATTCGTCAATGTAACCGTACATGATCATCTCCTTGTACCTTTGATCATAAAGGTCGCGTAAGCCTGCAACATGTCCAAACTCATGTTTAGCAACGGTCTCGAGATGAAATTCGGGAGCGGTGCAATTCGTTGTACAGTTCCAGAGTTCTAAGCTATCAAAATGTATATCAGTTTCTGCGATCGTACAATTAGGAAAGTACCACGTGTAAGTTATGGCCAGCGTACCGTTCCGACCGTCGATCGTTTCGTGCGTTCGGTTACAGAAAGAGATGACATTACGCCCGTCCTCCTCCCTCGCCCAACGATTTGATGCTTGACTGACGCATGTCAGGGTAAAACAGCTGCAATCGACATCTGTCCATTGCTTAGCCGCACGTTTAATGGCCTCCAGCGCGCAGGACGGAGCCCTAGCAGGATTAATTTCGTATCTGACTTCATGCTCAGACCATCTTCCACCCGGCATCGTGGCCGTGAACAGTTCATAGTGGGCTTTTGCGGGAACAACGTTCGTTGAAAACAGTAGGGTTAGAAATAGCGAGATTATCGCTAATATGCCAGTGATGCTCCAACCAGGTTTTCTTTTGGCGGACATAATCTCACCCAATTTGGATAGTTTTACTACCTTCTAGAGCATAGTAACCGAGGCCCACATAGATCGTGTATGCGCCCGTTGGCACCTGACTTCTTGTTTCTGTGTCTATTTGACCCCAGACATAGCTGTCAATGCAGCGTTCGGAAGATGGTGGGATGATAATGGGATCGCCAACATAGCGCATCTCCTCTACCGCCATTCCCAAGACAAAGCCTGACGGACCTCGAATCTCTAGATAATAACTCAGACTAGGTAGCGTTATCTCAGTGCTCCCGTTATTCACGAAATACAGAGTAATTGTCACGTTTTCCCCAACTAGGTACACATCTTTATCGGTCTCAACCCGCAGACTAATCTCAGGATTTCCTGGATTTTCCCCTCCAATAACCAAAGACGCCACCAAAGCAACCCCAAGTAGAATGAGAACCATTATGAACAGCTTTGATTTTCTTTTCAATATTTTCCTTTTCATTTTCGATTCTCCTTTTGTTTTGGGTATTTGTTTCATGGCGCCCCTCACTCGGCGCTTTGAAGGAGGAAATCAACAAATCAATGAACGACATCTAACGAAATCATATGTTACGACGGAGTATTCCTTCGTAACATAGTTACTTATTCAATTTATATATAATATTTATGGAATAATGTTCTACGAAATATGGAAATTTTTAAATAAATCCAGTCTCCTATCAATAATCGGGTAGAGGCAGACCTGCAGGGTCCACATTCTATGAGAAGTGTTGGAATATTCCTTCAATCTTGTGGGTCTCCTCTCTATCCGCCACTAACACACGTTTATTGATGAAGAAAGCTCCTCCAACAATTCACTAACGATACGTTGCGCCCTCCGTCATTGCGCTTCTTTTGAGCGCCCTTGAAGAGAGTAGTCATAGAAAAATGGTGGCTGAAGACTAAGGCTTGGTTGTTGTCAAAAATAGAAATGTGTTATGAACTGAAAATCCATATTTAGCATACAGCTTGAAAAATCATTATTACCGCGTGCTAATCTACCTTTAATGGGAGGGTAAGTGTGTTAGTTAAAGCCTGCTCAATTCTTTATATTTTTCGAGGAAGTCAAGACCCTTTTTTGTGGTTTTATATACCCACTGCCCATCGAGTTTTATAGTTTTGATCAGTCCCTTTTTTAGGAGAAGGGGTAAATATCTTTTCAACTGCTTGAAGTTAAGGTCTGCCTTAAACATAATTCGAGTTTTCTTGGTGCCATTTGTCGCTGCCTCAAGGATGTCGGCTATGATCTTCATTCGTTCTCGACGCCGACCTCCCTCTTTAACCTCAACTTGGCTGAAAATGCCTTTCTCCTCCATTGGATCAATTAGGGTCATTTTGCATATCAGTTCGGGGCTAAGAGACTATAAAGGAATTACCTCAAATTAGGATAGGTCGAAAACCGAAATGATACTGGGTTGACTGACCGTCGCTGTTGGTACGCTACTTTGTAGATTGGTAATATGTATTCAAAATTCATAACTATGTTATATGTACTGATAAACGCTGCTTATCCCCAGCAAGCTTCCTCTTTTTTCAGCCAGCCGCCCAAAAATATCAAACAGGCAATTATAAAACTATAAAGAACATTTTGAATGCAAAATAATCAAACGTTGAAAACAATTTTACCTGAAGCATCTCCACCATTTCCTTAAAACATTTTTTAGGTTCATAATGGTGGTTTCCACGGTTTGTCGGTTTCTTGCTGGTTCAGTTGGCGGCGCATATGGCTCCTTTACTTCGATTTTTTCTAGGCCAACTACACCCGCTGTAAGTGCGTACCAGCAGAGGGGCAGAACCGCTGGGTT
>Ga0315312_1000699_pt1 | contig 33758 bp, 45 predicted proteins | sample TDP7_MG_FD_203629 | JGI IMG/M metagenome (GOLD analysis project Ga0315312, IMG submission 203629) | Freshwater sediment microbial communities from Lake Towuti, South Sulawesi, Indonesia - TDP7 | ecosystem: Environmental > Aquatic > Freshwater > Lake > Sediment | place: Indonesia: South Sulawesi... | reverse complement strand
CGAGAGTCGGATAGTTTTGTGATCCAATCGCGCTTTGACCATAATCAGTGAATACTCCGCGATATGCTTTCAATAGCTCGCTGATGGATGGTGAGTCGCTGAGCGATCTTACTCCTATCAATAAGCCACTCAAAACATCCGCAGGGCTGACTGTGTCGATTAAGGCTCTTGAGGCGAGGCCGCCGGATTGCAGAAACGTGAGCATGTAAGTCATCGCGCTTGGTCGCAATGCGTCTCGTTTAAATTCTGGGTCGAGGAGTATCGCGTAAACTTCGCCGTATGTTGGTTCAACTTGCAGTAACCGTGCCACTCCATCCGCAAGTCCTTCAAGCTCAGTGCGTTTCTCCTCTTGCTGTGCCTCCGTTCCACTGATTATTCCATCAATGAGGATTTCAGTTGCTCCTCCGGCAAAGTCTTTCACGAGGCTGAACTGCCGGCCGGGAACTGGTTTCTCAACATAATATCGACGTTTGATGCGTCGGATTGCTTGCACATCTGGAAGGATTGAGGCGCCAAACTTCTTTTCGCTCAACTTTCATCATTCCGTCTGATCGATTTTCTCAACGTTCTTCAATCGGGAACGCAGGGCAATTAGCCAACTTTCAAGGCCGCTTGAAGGATCAATTAGATGCGTCTGCTCATGTGGAGTCGCATCAAACCTCACGGCCTCAGCTTCCTCACCCATCTCTCTCTCCACGCTGATTACGCGAAGGGCGCCGGAGAGGGCGACTGTCGGGGATGTGATGGTTACAAGGTCGCCGGCTTCCCATGCGCCAGTAGCATAATCATCAATCGACAATTCCACGTGGATTGACTTGCGTGGAGTCTTGTGGGTTTCAACGATTCGTTTGGCTAGTGCTGCGAGCAGATAGCGGTCAACTATATCCTTCTCGGTGCGACTGAACTCTGCAGCAAGATTCGGATAAGCGGTCTTTATGCTTGAGTCGCTATATTCCGCAGCGAGCTGATAGATACCTTCTCCCCAGCCGAGGAGCCTCGCCTTCCAGATCAGGTCGTAAGCCTCGTCGTCGACGTCGAGGATTTGGAAGGCGTGTCCTTCCTCGAATTTGATTGTTTCATGTTTATCAGACGTAACATAATCAACGAGGAGTGTGAGCATGCGGCTGCGGCTCCACGATCTTGGTACCCCGCCATCTTTCGAGCACCATCCAAATCCTCTAGTAGCGTCGTTTGCCTCGTTCACAAGCCTCAGCATCAACCCATAATTTGGTTGCGATCCCGCTACCCACGCGGTCACAACAGAGGTTACATCAATCTCCAGTCGGCTGGGAAACTCACCGTTGTTTGTTATTGTGGAAAGAAGCGTTGTCGCAGGCTGATTGTTCCATGTTATAGTGCCTTCAGCCCACGATGCGTCTGGACGTCGCACCTGAACGTCGAAGGGAGCAGCGTCGGGCTTCCAGCGGCAGTTCGACCAGAGCTGAGCTAGCTTCAATATCACGGTTGAAGGAACTGAGGAAACATCAAACTTGTAGAAGGAACGGTAAACATGGTCGGCCGTTGTGGTGACTCGAACTATGCATTGCTCATCAGTGCCGTAATTGGTGTTGGGGCCCAGCTTCCAGACGTGGACGTCGGCTGTGGCGTGGAACAGCCTTCTGCGTCTCAACGTGCCTTTCTCATATACGAAGTTCAGCTTCTCGTCTTTATCGCACCATGCATTCCAACCTAGCATCTCTGCTACGCGACGTATAGCTTCGCTTCGCTTCTCGTCTTGAGTCTCGAAAGCGATGCCGTCCTCATAGTCATGAATTGTTCCCAGAGCAAGGAGATATCCCCCCTCCGTAGCCTCGAAAATCTGAATGTTCTTGACGTTCGGTCGAGGGCCATAAGAGGGAATATCGGTCAGAATCTTAACGTAACGAACGGATGCAGGAGCGAAAACCTTCAGCAGATCACGAGTGTTAACACAATCATCGTCCGATATGGTGGTCCATGCTGAGCCGTCGGTGCTGATTTGGATTTTGATGTCAGGATGCTCTTCGGGGATGGTTTTAACGTCGCCGTCATCGGTTCGCAGTGTTAGCCGTACCAGTATGGCGCAGATGTTGCTTTTGATTTCGGTGAGATCATACTGAAGCCACCATGCTTCCGTGCCTCCTGCACGCCAATAAGTCACCAAGTCACCATCAATTGCTCCGCCCGGGGAAGAACCTGCCTCGGAGCTGCTTGCCGTCGCGGTTCCAATCTTCAGGACTTTGAGACCGAAAAACTCGGTTTGACTGTTTCCATGCACTAAACCATATTTGCCTTGGGTAAACGATGAATCTGTTACGGTCACTCGTGCGTCGGGAATCTCATTGATATATGCAACTAAAGAGGTTCCCGTAGTAATGAACGTGAAAGTGTAGGTTTCCCCGAATGCCCATGATATCTTCTTCTCTGCAAGCTCAGTTCGGACGCCAGCCACGACTTTCTCAATGCGAAGCACGTCGCCGGTCCCGGCCTCGTAGCTGATATATGCAACATAGAAATTGTTTGCATCGGTAATTCGAGCCGCAAGCCCCACACAAACCTCCTTATCGCTAGTATCGTTATCATACCAACAGCTGCGAACCTTGAGCTTGCAAACCACTCGGTAGTTTTGCTGACTATCGCCGGCTGGCGTTCGATAGAGAATGCTCCGCAGAAAGTCGACCAGCGTGCGCTTGGTATCTTTGAGAACCCAAAGGTCCGGCCATTGTTCCCAGACTCCGCCGAATCCTGAAAAATAATTCCAGTCATAATCTGAGCCAAAACCATCTCGAATGATCCCTGCCCCAAGCTCCCGACAGGGCATGTCCAAGAACCGAACTAGCTGTGAAGGTTCAACATCATCAAAAACAATTAATTCGGTTAAGAAACGAGAAAGCTTGATTGAGCCAGCGTCGCAGCCATTGACGATGCGCGTTACTTCGGTGAGAGCCCGAGTCTTCGAGGTGGTGATTCCTTTGAAAGCCAATACGCCATCTCGTTTTATCTTCACGACATCGCCTTCCGTCAGAGGCGTGCCTTGTGCAACCTCGACTTCAAAGGGAAACGGTAGCAATAACTCATCTCGAAAACTGAGACGTGAGAAAGCGGTTGCCACATCATTGACTAATAATTCGTAGCTCATGCGATTGCGCTCCTGTATCTGCTTTCTCTTGCGATTGCTCTTTCGACCTCGCGCATGAAATGCGTCATTTCCCGTCTGTTTGAGACTTGTAGGCTGCGGATTGAGATGGGCACATTGATCTCGCTGATCGCTTCAAGTTTTCCTCGGGGAAGAGGAACCACGGCTTCCCTTTGCCCGTGTTCTCCAAGCAGGGCCCATGTTGGTCCTGTGACGATTCCTCCTTCCTGCAGCGCCTCATATGTTGGTGGCAGCAATGGAGGAGGAGCTGTCACGGATGGCTTGAAGATGGAACTCAATGTATTGGTGATGGATTGCCCAATACCCGTGATTGAGTTTACAATGGAGCTGCCGATGTTCGAGAAGGTTGGCGAAACAGATGAGGACACTATGTTCGTCAGGCTTGGAAGAGAAGGCAGGATGCCCATGTTCATGGTGCCGGTGAGCATCTTATTCACCATTGGAATGTTGCTCATGCCAAGCATAGCTGGAACCATCGTCTGCGCAGTGTTCGCTGCTACATTGATCATGTTGCTTGCCATGTTCGCAAGTTTAGGCAGTTGCTGAATCATCGGGGTAACTGCGGTCGCAGCGGTCTGAATGGCGCCGGTAGCAAACTTTCCAAGATTCGACCATGCTCCCGATGATAGCGCTGCAGGCATTCCGGGTGCGGATGGAACTTGAATGTTTCCTGCCTGCTGCGTGTAGCCCATAACGGTCTGCTGGGTCGAACCGAACTGGGATAGCATGGTGTTCGCCCATTGAAACTGCGAGCCAAGGTTCCCGAAGGCGGAGCCGAGGTTTCCTGCGGTAACAATGTTCTGACCCATGATGCCGCTCAAAGTTCCAAAGTTAGATTCAAGCCCCGACTTCACCGTGCCAGTCTGCCTCATCGTGTCGGAGAGATCGTCGAAAGACGATGATTCTTTGTTGATCAGCCTGTTGAGGATGGAGATTTTGTTTTCAAGCGCTTTAACCTTCTGCAAATATTCACTGAGGCTCAGATTTCCGAAATCATATTCGTCTCTTAATTTGTCAATCTGTTCGCGATATTCCTCAACCCAATACTTCATTGATTGAACGTTGTAAAGTTGCTGTGGCGTGAACAGTTTTGCCTCCTCGGCAGTGATCAGCTTCGTTGTAGGCATAATTGTTGTCGGCACAGCCGAGACCGTAGGCGAAACATCGGTTGGCGTCACTATGTTGGGAGCGGTCACCGTAGGAACCGCAGGCGTGCCGGGCACAACAGGAGTCTTCCGAATCTTCCTCTCTATTTCGACATATTCGTCTCCGAATTTGGAAAGCTCAATCTTCCCGGCTTTCACTGCGTCGATTAGTTCCCAAACAGATATGCCGAGAATCCTCGCCCTTATGGTGAGTCGACCCATTTCTCCATATGTCAAACCATAAGACTCGGACATTTGAGCGACGAACTCGTTGTGTTTCTGGACACCGATTATGAAGGTGCCAATCGCCATACCGACCAAACCCAGCGTACCGATCAAACTACCAAGTGAGGCCGTAGCAGAGGAAACCATGGATGATATTGCAGCTCCACCGGCCCTTGCCCAGCCGACAATATCCGTATTTTTTAGTTGGCTTGCGAGGAGCATGAAGCTTGTTCGCATATCCAATATGCCTTTCAGGAAGCTGGGCATCTGCGCAGCGAAGCCTATGAGCTGCAGAGTATTCTGTTTCTGAGCATCCGCGAGCTTTCGTGTTGATTCTGCCAGCTCCTCCTGAGCTTTTCGAGCTTGCTGCGAGTCTGGCCCGAACTTTGCGACTGCTTCGTTATACTTCTCCTGCGCGTCTTTGACTTCTTTCTGGAGCTGGTTCGTCTTGATCATGGCGACGTTGTACTGCGTATACATTGTTTGTGCTTTACCGACAACGTTGCCAAGCTTGTTGAACGCGTCAGCTGCTAGCCCTAAAGTCTGCGTTTGATCCTGATAGGACATCTTCAAGGTTTTGAGGTAGCGATTGTTCTCTATCAGCTCTTTGCGGACTTCCTTATAGTTCTCCCGAGTGATGTTTAAGGTGCGGTTATGGGTTTGGCTGCTCTGCTCTATCTCCCTGAAAGCAGCCTGCGAATCCTTAGCGATCTCCTTGAAAATCGGAGACGCCTTGTTCGCAGCCGAAACAACAATCTTGATTTCGTTATCGCTAAAACTCACAGCGGATTACCTCAAAAAAGGGGTTACTCCAGCTTCACCTTCAGCCGCTTGTATTTCTCCCTGATTCTTTCTTCGAGGCTTTGACCTTGAGCTGCCATGACCAGAGAATCGAACAGAGCTTTTGCGTTGGCGCTAAGTTCGAGATGCATGACCTCAGACGGGAGACGGTGAAGCATCACGCTGACCTTTCTTATCGCGTCCTTTTCCTCTGGACTCAGGCTCCTGAAAAAAATCTTCGACCTGCTCCGCTTCCTGTCTACTGAGCCTGCAAACAATAGCGAATAGCTGAGCCATATCCGCGAGCTGCGGTTTTGGGTTGACGGTTTCGTTTAGGACTGCGTTGATGGCCATCTCAAGATCTTTCCCTGCCTCCTTCGCCCGGTCGAAAACCTCTGGAACCTTCACTGCGGCAGACATTATGTAGTTTATAGTTGGCTGGAGATGAACGCCGTAACTGGCGACTTCGTATTCTCTGCCGTTTACTGTGGCTTTCATTTACAGCGTTGCCTCTCCGTTCTTCAGGGTCAGGCTAACGGCGACATCTGTAGTTGGGTCATGAACAGCCGAGAACGGTATTGTTACCCGAAACGGGTTTCTTGCATCAATGTGGGCGACGGTGTCTCGTGTGTAAAGACATTTCGGCAGATCGATCTGCAATGTATACTTGTTTGTCGAGGACCCGGTGATTAGGGGACCCTCCCCTTTCAGTTGTAGCGCGAAAGTGTTGGCTACTAGAAACCTGTCATATTCATCTGCCTGCTTGAAGTCCGCTTCAAGAGTTCCATCGACGCCTAAGTTTCCAAGCTCGACCCGCTGAAAGATATCTTTGCCAAGGCTGAAAAGTTCGTCAACAGGAATGTTGTTGTTGATGGTGACATCGAAGGCTCTGACATATGCCTTAGCGTCGCCGGCTATACTCATTGCTGCTTCCTTGAAGTTGAAGGGTCGCGTCGATGTATAGGTCGGTGTCCCAGCGGTGCCTTTGATTTCTTTGCATCCTGCGATTGTGCCCGTCAGGAGTATGGGGTTATCAAGTGTCGCTTCGAACCTTGCAGATTGTAGAAGGCAACCTGAAATCTTCCTCGATGCAATTTCTAGGGCGAGTTCAAGCGAGAAGCTTTTCACTCCTTCGCCAGCATCAACGGGTTTGATTACGTGCTGAAACGCGATGCCTGCCTCAAGAGTTGTCGTGGTCACGCTACCAAGTAGCCATTTCAGTAGCTTGCTTGCTTTCTCAGGCACGAAAGGCAACGATACGTCGCCTGAAACAAGGAAACGCCCATCAACGATCAGTGACGGTGCGCGTTTCCGTGAGGTTGGCATGAGCTGCTTTCGCATGTCTGGTACAAGCGATTCTCTGATTATCTCAAGATAGTCGGTTGGCTGAACCCATGTTCCAAGTATTGTTTCTTCTGCGATGCCTAAATATCGCTGAGCCATTTTCTATCTTCTACCTCCTTCTCCTCTTTTCTTCTCTCGCATCCTGTTCCGACTCAGCGGCGAGGATTGCTGGATATTTGCTTAGGATCTCATCAGCAATCTCGTCTGGGAGTTCAGCTCCATCGCGAGTGATTAAGCCAACTCCATCTATCTCTATTCCCGAGCCAGAACCAACATAACGGATCTTCTTCATCTCTCCTCCTCCTTACAGTTGTTTTCTCGTCCTCAAAACGAGTCGTGCACCTGAAATGGCATAGTCACGCTCGACGGCGGTTTCGCCGTCAACCCGGGCAGGAAAACTATCATCCACCATGCCGTCAAGCGTCGGTTTAGCCCGTAGAACTTCATCTATGATCTCTATTGTATCATAGACGAATTTCTCGGCTACATCTTGTTCCCCGCTTCGATGAATGACCGCAACTGCATAGTCTAATCGGTATTGTCCCGATGCCTGTGTGGCTGCCTCAACTGGTCCACCGACAAGCCTCACATAGATCAGGGGATAGTGGTCGAGTCGAATCGGTAGACCGAAGAAGTATTTCGCTATCTTTTCTCCCTCTGTCAAACGTGCATCAGCCTTCAAGATATCGATGATCTTCTGGACGGTTTCCTTGTATTGGAGCTGGTCTGCTAATCCCATCTTCGTGCCCCCATCAAGACCCGAGCTAACTCCTGTAGCTCAGGCTCCAAAGCCTCTAGGACCTGTCTGCGAAAATGGCGGCCGGGAAACCCCGGATGCTGAACACGTCTGGCGAAGATTGTTTCCCCATCGATATCGAATCTCAAGGCCCTAGCGGTTCGAGGAACGATCTGATGCGGCTTCGTGCCATACTCCACATATTTTGCGTGGTCTGCGCCCCAATCAATCGTGAAGCCATCCCGGTCTCTGGTGCCCATTATGCTTTGCACAAGCGCACCTGTCTGTCCGTAGGGAGTAAGCTCTTCTGCGAGTTTCAGCCCTGCTTCCAGCCCTTGGTCGAGAAGTTCTTCCTTGAAGCTTTCGCTTCTGCCTTCAAGCCATGTGATAAACATGTGAAGCTGAGCTTCATCTATCTCAACGGATAGTTCAGCCAACGAGATCCTCCTCGCGGTAACGTGGAGTCTGTTTCCAAGTCGGGGCCTTGTATTTCACATGAATGTATTTCTCTAGGGCTTTCTCTGCTCGAACCCGTAGCCTGCTTGCTTCCTGTGTTGCCGGCGCCTTCTCCTCATGCCAAAGCGACGCGGCAATGTCTGCGCTGATGTCTTTGACGATTTGAGGCACAGTCGTCAAGGGGACAGATGTAAACTCTTGTAGACTCGCATCGATCTCGGCGTCGGCTGCGGCGATCTTAGCCGTCAGCTCCGTATCGTTTTGAGTCCCCGTGATGCCTAGCCGGTACTTGACCATTTCGAGGGTTGCGTATGCCATTTCACGTCAAGAAGGAAAAGGGGTTTAGGACTGTTATAACCGCTCTTAAAATTCTGAGAGAATTTAGATTTCTGTAAGATGTTTGAATCTTACAAAAAAACAGGGTGACGGAAACCCGTTACCGGGCATCCGTCTTAGTCTCGCGTTCTTGCCGCAGGAAATCGTCTATGCCGCGAGTCAGCAGCATCTCGATGATGGCACTGTACTTCGGTGGCGGTATTCGATTCTGCTTCGATCTCTCTTTGAGCATGTCGATGATGGTTCGAATCTTCTGGTTCGTCTCCCCAGAAACACTTGCCGTTACTGTCTGTCGCGCCATGTCAATCAGCTCCGACCCGGCACCGTCAAACTATGCGCCGGTCACTTTGCCGATAGCAAGTCCAGCCAATGCGGTCTTATAGTCGTATCTTTCTCTCGCCACAGCTCCAACCAAGCCTTGCAGCGGGTCTTTGTAATCTACGATTTCCAGATCCAGCCTTAACCCCATCACGATGCCTTTCTCTCTTTTCTCGACGACCATTGTGCCTGCTGTGCAGGCGTTCGTGCTGAAAACATCACATGAGAGAAGCCGGCCTACCTGTCCGGTTCTAACGACGGCTCCTTCTCGATCAAGCATCCTTGCGTCGATGAACTTGTCGAGAGCCATCAAGTCGGCTTCTTCGCCGGGGTTGATGATTATTGTGTCAGGGTTGAATCCCGACTTCCTGATCAGACCCATACATTTCACTATTCCCACATAGTGATTGTCTGCGCCCAACGCCTGCGTGTTGGCTGCAGGCGCATCAGCTATCATTTGTGCAACGAATCTCTTTGTCTCGTCATAGGCGAAGGCTTGACCTAATGCTTGAACGCAGATCGCCATACTCGCGAACTTCTTGTCGTCAATCCAATCCTGCGGTATGCCGAGCGCTGCTCTGTAGGTTCCTTTGCCCGCTGAAACGTCGAGGCTTACGGTGCCGAATTTGCCTCCGGCACTTATAACCTCGGTGGGAACGGCGCCAGCGTAGACTGTAAAGTCATCAGCCGTTATTGTGGGAACCTCTTCCTTCTCCGTGTCCATTGGTACAACATTGACAACTTGTCGTCCTACGGCGTTCTGCTCTGCGCCCCACATCAAAGTGTCGAGAACCTTAACCTTGACGAGGTTTGCATCAACAGTCATCATTTCCTCGAAGGTCATTTCGCGAACGGGTTTTCCAAGCTTCTCCTCGATCTGTCCAAGCTTCTCATAATACCATTTTCTCGAAACGACGTCTCTCTCTCTTTCACTCATAGCTTATCACCCTGAGTTCACCTGCGACTGGACAAATACAAGAATGAAGTCACCGTCGGCCGTAGATGCTTGAAACGCCCGAGCTAGAACGGCTTTGATGACTCCTGCACCCGGCGCAGTAAGCTTCACTGCTATGCCTGCGCTAGTGGAAGCCTCAAGCCAGTCGCCAGCTGCAATGTTCACGGTTGCTCCGTTCACCTTGACTTTTGCTGGTCCGCGTCTACATACGAGGATTTTGTCGCCATCCGCTGCTGCCGCAGCTATATGGCCGACCTTGCCGACATAGACCCCATACGTTGCAGGATCGCCCAACGTCGTTGTTGTGCTGAAAGTCAGCTCCCCATCTGAACTTATGGCTGCTGCGAGTATTACTGGCGCACCGAGAGCGATTGCTCCCGATGCTTTGCCGCTTGTTATTTCTGCTACGTTTCGATCACACCAGAACTGTGGCCATTTGTCTGCCAATACATTTTCCTCCTTTTTCTATTCGTTTTCGGTCTGATAGAGCACACCTATTCCGGCCGGCATCTCCCCGTCGTTTCGCAGGTTCCAAGTTTCCCACCTGTACCGCGAGGAGACACTTCGACGGCTTTCAGAGCGCTCTATTTTTTCCGCTTGCGCGGAGTTACCCCGACCTTCAGGGATAACAATGAAACCTTGCCGCCTTTCTTCACCTGCTGCACAATCTCGCTGAGAGGCGTCTCCCGAATCAGGATCTGCTTGATGATCTCCTTCTCTTTCTCGGTTAGCTGGGGCTTCTCAACCTGTATGACGCCCATTCCTTTCGGAGGTTCCTTCGGTGGCTCTGGAGGCTTCAAGGCTTCCTCCTTTGCCTTCAGGTCAGCCTCACGCCTATCCAGATCCTCTGCTCGTCTCCTTAGTTGCTCAGCTACTGCGCTTAGATCCGGCTGAGCCGGCGGAGGCGCAGGTGGTGGCTGAGCGGGAGGCTGTGCTGCAGGTGGAGACGGTGGCGGCTGCTCCTCTTTCTTCTTCTCCGCCATCTCCTTCACCTCTTTCTCTTCAACCGGTACAGAGGCGACTTGTTCCTCCAGTCTTGTCACTCTCTGCTCTAACGCCGTCAGTCTTTCCTCCAGTCCCGGTTCCTCAACTTCCATTTTCTCTTTCTCCGTTATCAAGGGTGCTTCCCGAACCTTCTGTTCGAGAAGGCTCTCCATGATCATGATGGATGTTTCAGGGTCGCCCGGCTGTTCCGGGGGCTCGATAAGGCTTAACTCAACGAAAATAATGCCATGGGGTTTTTCCCCTTCGGACGTGATGTCACGTGTGCGAAATTCGCTTTTTGGGCTTACATGTTTGATTATCTTCTTTCGGATCTTCTCCATTATCGTGGCATCGGTGACTTCAGCGACGTATTCCACTGCTTCATCCTCGTATTCTGAATCAATGACTTCGCCAACCTCACGTCTCCAGTCATGATTAATCAGAAGCGGTTTTCCTTCAAGTGTTCGTGCTGAACGCAGGAGCTCATCCTCAGAGTATAGACGCCGGTTGCGTGTCTTTCCAACGTTCAGAGCTGTGCCTTTGATCTGGTTCTTGCCGCGAAGAGGCTTAAAGGTCCCCATCCACTGGAAAGACTCAAGGACCTGCTCCTTGAGGTAATGAGTTTCAAACCATTTCTTCGCTCTTTCCATGGTCCATTTGTCTTTATCGAAAAGGATTGTTTGCTCCACAACGGGGCCGTCCGGGTCGGATTTCAGTTTGCCCCCGAACGCTTTGATGCCTTTCTCCTCGCTCTGCCAAAGCATCTTGATGTCAACGAAATCGTCAGGATCACGGTGGCCGGAACGAATGAAGTTTTCAGTGTCTTCCCAAACCATCTAAATTACCTCATCGATTAGACCGAACTCTTTGGCTTCCTCGGCTGAATACCAAACGTCTTTCTTCGTCCAGAGCCGGTCGATCTCTTCCTTTGATTTACTTGACCTTGACGCAATTATATCGCGTAACATATCGTTGACTTTGCGGACTTCCTGCACTTTCTCCTCCATCTCCGTTACTTTGCCCCAATCCCAACTGGAAACCTCATGGATGAGGAAGCGAGTTGTTCTTGTGCCAATTCTTCTGCTTCCGGCTTGCAGAATGATACATGCCATAGATGCAGCCAAGCCGCGTGCTTCGACGATGATTTCTAAGCCCTGCCTGACGAGATCCTCGATTGTGTTATAGATCAAGAGTCCAGCGTAGACTTCTCCTCCAACACTGTTGAGAATAACCTTGAGCGGCTCTCGTGACTTCAAGGCAACATAGAGAAGCTCTTTCACAACGTCCTTCGCCATCGACAGGCCGACTTCGCCTGTAAGTAGGATCAGTCGCTTCTCAAGAATCTGCTTACGTATCTCATCGTCTAGAGTTCGTTCGGAATCCTTCTTTTCTGAAACCGGTTCATCTTTCTCCATTATTTCCTCCTCCTCTTTTCCATAACGGGCTGCTCTTCTTCCTCGGTTGGTTCAGGTTCCCAGAGTTCGAAGCCCATCTTCGTCAGCATCTTCCGTATCTCCTCGACGCGAATGATGGGGACTCCTGTCTCTGCGCTGAGCTTCGCTAACTCAATCACGTGCTCCGCTTTGACTTCGGGCATGTCGGGGGACCCCCAATTCAAACGAGGTTTTGCGAGTAAGGGATCTATGCCAGCGTCCTTGCAGAGCGGTGCATAGATTTCCCGCTCGATTCTTCTTTTCAAATAGCGCTGCATAGCCAAGACTTTGCGGTCGCTGACTTCGACTGCGGCTCGCGCTGAAGCCTCTGTGAATCCGGGCGTCGTGAAAAGTTTGATGATGGGGCTTTGCACGCCTTCGATGGCGCGGTTCTCAAAATAAGTCAGAAGGTCAGCGTAAGGCGCTCGGGCGTCAATTGCGGCTCTGACCAGTTCCAGCTTCTTATTCGTCGCAAAGTCATCTGTGTCCTCAAGATCCTTTAGGCCCGTGGTTACTTCTTCGATGTATGCGTCGCTTGCATCTTCGAAAACATATGCAAAGCGAGGCCGGTAGCGATGAAGAATATGCCAGCTATCATCTTCCGCACGCTCCTTAATTTCAAGAATTGAGGGTCGGCGCTTCTCACGCTGATCGCCGCCCTGAAGTCTAACGAGGAAGCCTTTGCCTTCTGCGGAAAGAGTGTGCAGCAAGCCGTAGCCAAACGATGAGCAGCCGATTCGATTCCACCTGAAGAACATCACTTTATCTGCAGGGACAGGGCCACCAGCTTCCTGTGCGATTGATTCAATCTTCTCCGGCGTCCGCACAAAACCCTGCGCGTCTTTTTCGAGGTTGACTCCTTTGATTAATGCGAGGTTAAGCCACGCAAGACCGTCGCTGATCTTGTCGCCAAGCTTCTCATATATGGAGTTGCCGAAGCCCCAAAGTTCTCTCGCAACTGTAATATTGATCTCGTCGAGATTCCATGTTTCAGCAAAGTCATCGACCACGTCTTTCGCAGTCTTGCCGTCTCTTGAGGTGAGGCTGATTGTTTTCGGTTGGACGCCCGGCTTCTTCTCAACGACTTCGGTTTCGCAGGTTGTGTAGTAGCCCATGCCTGACGTGGCTTCGGCTAGATGATCTATGCCTAAGCGAATCGTTACGTCTTTCAGGTATCGGTCAATAAGCTCAGAAAACTTGATTGAAGGCTTCTCGGGGCCAAGCAACGTGGAATACATAGGGCGAACGACTCCGAGCGATTCTTGCACAACGCCGAGCCGTACCCCGATTCTATGTAGTAAACTCAAGCCTTTGATCGCCAGTTCTGCCTTAGGTAACCTAGAAGATACCTTAAAAAAGTACCGTATGCTCGGTTTTCAGCTCGGTACCCTTAAATATGCAAGGTACCCTAGAGGTTACTTCGCTGATCAGCCTTGAGCAAAAGGCTTGTTTCTGGCGCCTCAGGCGAACGGCTTGAAGGCGAACCCGTGAAATTGAACTCCCTCATCGGTAAGGAGCTTCTCATCGAGAAGATTCTGGAGCTGCCGAGTAGCTATGGCGCCGAAGGCGCCGTCTACTACAAGGTGCAGGCAACCGCTGAGGGCAAAAAGATCGTATTCAGCGTGGATGGTCGGAGCATCCTCGCGCATGACTTGAAGAAAGCCATGTCCGGTCCGCTTCCAATCTCCTCGAAGATCGAGGAGAAAAAGAGCGAGAAAACCGGGCGCATGTACCGAGTTTTCACAATGCTGGCGAAGTAGATGGCTAGCAAAGGATCGAAAGCTGTAGCTGTCCTGCTTTGTGTAGCGGCCATGGTGGCTTTCCTAGAAGCTGTTTACATCGGTGCTACCAAGCAAGTAGTTCTGGGAAGAACAACGGTAACAGTAACAACGGTCTCTGAGATCGCCCGGTTTGTGGGTGAGTACGGTGGACAGTTCGCTGTCTACATATTTGGCGTGTTTTTCCTCTTCATAATCGGGTTCTGGTGTTGGAGCCAAGAAACATTCTGAGGGGGAAACATTGACTCATGAGTCTCGGCTGGGCTTCGGCTGGCCGGGCTTCGGCTGGCTGAAAGACGAGTTCGACCCACGCGACTACTATTACCGAGTGCCTCCAATCATCAAGATCCCCGACTTTGTCGACCTGTCTGCTTTATTGCCGAACATTCGAGATCAGGGACAAGAAGGATCTTGCGTTGGTTTTGGGGTCGGCATCAATCTCACGATGCACGCTAAGGCGCAGAATGTTTTCTCGGAGTGGTTTGGGCCGAGGTGGATTTACAACGGTGCACGGGAGCTTGAGGGACGACTAGGCGAGGAGGGCGCGTATCCTCGTGACGCTTTTGAGTTTCTGCGGAAGTATGGGTGCCTTCTCGAATCTTTCTGGCGATACTTTGCTCTTGTTGATAGTGACCGGCCGGCAAGCGCTCATCCAAACGCACCGAAAGCAAAAGACTATCCGATTATATCATATTCACGCGTCGTCGACGGGCTCGACGGAATTTGCGGCGCACTCGCAGCCGGCAACCCTGTGAGCATAGGCATGCCTTGGTATAAATCATGGCTCTACGTCGGGTCAAACGGCTTACTTCCAGTGCCAGAGGCAAACGAGGAAATCGCTGGCGGACATGAAGTCTGTTTCTACGGCTACGATGTCGAGACCGCCCGTCTTTTCGTCGCAAACAGTTGGGGCATATATTGGGGTGATAGGGGCAAATGTTACATGCCCTTCAAAGCAATCGACCGCGCAAAGAAGGATGGAGGATACGACGCGCATGTCGTAAAAGCCGATTGGAGCGGCCGCCCGCAGCCACAACCAAAATCATGCGAAGAACAACTCATGGCTTGCATACAGGATGCGGATGATCTTTGGCAGGTGTTTAGCTGCGTGCTGGATTACTTCAACTGCGCCTTCACGACGGCGAAACGGATAAGGAGAGGAGGACCATGCTAGAAACCGCATGCGTCCTCTTTGCCTTTCTCGGCGTGGTTGTGCGTCAGATCGCGCAAAGAAAAATTCCTTCGGACCTCCTTGAGGATACGGTGGTCGGCGCCATTCTCGGACTTCTCGTTCCTTTCGGCTTAGGCGAGTTGTTAGGCGTGCAAGCGCCGCATCTCTATCTTGTGGCTTTCCTGATTGGTCTTGGTTGGCGTGGACTAATCAAAATACCTGCAGCGCTGCGAAGGAGGAGGCGTGCTTGGAGTTTCGCTTGCCAATGCGGTCGGCCTGTTGCCGCTTCAGATAGATTCTGCGATCAATGCGGCGCGTGGCTAGGGTAGTGGAAGCATGGACTGCTATTCCTTGGAAGGAGGTTTGGAGCTACGCTATCAATCTCGGCAGTTCAGGATTTTTAGTGATACACCTTACAGCATTGAGTGGTTCTATTGCTTCATTGAAGAAGCCTACAAGAGAATTAGCGATTGGTTCGGTTTTGAACCATCGCGATACCTGCCCATCAAATGCACAATCAAACAAGGAAAGCCGGGAGGCATCAGTGGCTGGACTGGAGGCGGCGAGTTTGGCGTTGAGGCAGCACCCTTCACGAAGAACCGTTGGTGTCTCTGTCTTTCAGTACAGGAGCTTGTGAATATTTTCACGGGCTCCCTTAGCAGCGGTTGGCCCGTGGATTGGTGGGCGAATCACAAGTCTCCGTTTCCCATCATGGCGGCGATTCGAACGGTGCGGAATCTTGGATATGTCAAAGAGGCTGAAGAACATAACAAAGAGTTTCTTCAAGATCCTCTTTACAAGTGGTTCGATTCTTTGACTCCTCTCTGGAAGGTTTTCAGCGACATGTTCGAAAGAATGTGGACTGACGGCATAAGCTGGGATAGAATCGGAGTGAATCCTAGCAAGCTCCGGACGAACTATGTTCTTGCATATATGATGCGAGTCAGAGACGCACTCGACGTAATTCCAGAAGCAGACCAACAAATGGGTCTTGACATCGAGACAGCGAGAGGGAATCTTCAGCGGATTCCACGTAGCGACTCACGGTGGATCGAGTATCTACATGGCAACTATAAACCCGCCCTAGTTACCGGAAAACTCAAAGTCACTATTGACGGCAAAACCTACCGAGGAGACCACGTCGAGGTAGTTATCGCTTGAAAAACAAATCAATAATCGTCGCGGCACTCGTCTTAGCTGCACTCTTCAGTCTCTTTGCAAGTCTATGGAACGTCTGGTACTTCAGACAAGGATCTGGTTACATGTGGCCGGGCGAATCGGTTTTTGAGACTTGGTTCTTTCTACTCTTTGAGAGCGGCACGAAAGAAGGATACCATCGAATGAAGGTAAGGACAACGATCACCTTCGAAACCATGAAAGTAAACACTAGATGTTATTTCTGGGAAGTTACGTGGACTGGCACCGTTATCACAGAGCGATACCTCTTCGTGCGATCTCTAGTCGTCACGGCAATAATCCTCTTGGCGCTCGCCCTGATCTTTGAAGTCTACCGATACGTTGCTAAGGTAAGGTCCGAAACTTGAGAAGTCTCTGTACGATTTGTCGTCGGGAGATCACTACTCATTCTCCCCTCTTCCACGGACTACCGATGTGTGTCTTTTGTTACGAGGCTTTTGACAAAGTAAGACTGGCGATTTGGCGTGCAGTATATGACGCAACCGGTTGCGATCCCATGAAAGGATGGAAACCCATCGAGAGATAATAACGTTGAGATTAAAACCACCTAAACAATGTTGCGATAGCTGCGGATGTTCCACAAGAGATGCAACCCCGTTTCGCGGACAAGTCTTCTGTAGAACCTGCTTCCTGAGAGAGTCGAGAACATAATGAGTTTGACCTGCCCGAAATGCGGAACAGATCAGGTTGAATGGACAGGGATCATTGAGGCGCCTGTAAGGAAGGATGATGATCCTCCTTGGTTCAAAGAGAGAATAGTTGTCTTTGAAGCTGCCTGCAAGAAAGGCCACGTTTTCAAAATCAAGATGACCACGACCTCGGAGGTCGTAAAATGAACCTCATGAGGCGTCTCCCCATCCTTATTCTCTTAGTCCTTCTCGCCGCAACTGCTTACCTGTTCTACGAGTGGCGGATCACTATGTCTCCAACGGATTTCTACGGGCGGCCTGCGCTTCAACATTACTCAGAGTTCTGGAATTATCTCATGGCGCATCCCGAATGCATGGCGCCGGCGAATTGGGGGCCGCGACTGCAGCAGCTCATTCTCCTGCTTCTACCAATCGTCAGCCTTGGTTTGGTGCTTTGGCTGCTTCAAGGCGGCCCTTTCCGTGGACGCTCATGGCGAAACTTTCTTGGAGGAAGAAAACCAGTCGACGCACCGTGGCTCTATGTCATCATCATAATTCCGATCCTGCTTGGTTGTCTAGCGATTCTCGGAGTAGGCGCAGACCTGAATTGGTACACGATGGATATCAACGTCAACGGTAAGATCCAGCGGGTTCCAAATCCTGCCTACAGTTTCACTGCGCATGAATGCGCGAATCTTTTGATTGCGCTTCCTGCTGCGATATTTGATTTCGGTATTCCTCAGAAACAGAAGTGGCTAGCCATCCTTCTCATTATGCTCATCTGCGCTCTGGTCTGGGAGATCAAGGAAAACAGAGACGTAGCGGCGCATGGTCAGTCGCTTGAATACTACAACACGCCTGACGACTCGGAGTTCGATGTCTACGCCTGCATCTCCTCGTTCACCTTAGCCTTCTGTCTTTACTATGCTTGTTGGTTTGCCACGGCAACACCGGAGAAGATCAGCCTTATGACGCGGAAGTTTCTCCATGCCCCGTAAAGGACAGAGCTGGTACGAGACCCGGTACTGGTGCCGGCACTGCTCTCCTAGAAGCGTAGGAGAGGGGCGTGGCTGGATACGCAAAGAAGAAGCAGTTCGGGGCTCTCTGCCCTGCTGTCCTTTCTGCGGTCGACGGCTGCGCGTTGTTCCGAAGGTGACCCGTCTAAATCGCGTAATGCCGAAAGTAGCGCAGCTTAACTTAGGAGTCGTCATGGTCAAGAGATCCAGCCTGCTAGTCTATCGGTCAAACAGTTAAGCAGTCGAATAGTCTAACAGTTAAGCAGTCTAGTGTACTCGCAGACTGGTACACTATCAGACTGCGCTACTGATCGACTAGTGTACTCGCGTTTTTCTTAAATAAGGCAACTAGGGCTAGCGTAGGCTACCGTCCGGGGCAGGGAGAAGATGTGACTCATCGCCCTACCTGCCCCGAACGGGCACGGAGGCTAAACCGTGCAAGAAACAGGAGAGAAAATACCCGAAAATAAAGATTCCGATGGGTTGCCGGCGCTAGCTAGAGATCCGGCTGTTTTGTATAAGATCAAACTGGATCTCGATAAGCGAATTGCCGGCGAAGACAAGAACAAACTTACGGTCTTGGTTGAAGCCAACACCGTCTTTAGTAAAGATCCCCAAGGCGCCGTCATTACGGGCGCAAGTAGCGCAGGTAAGAGCCACCTTCTAAATCAGACGCTGGGTTACTTCAAGAAACTCGGGCTTGTGAAAGATTATACGAGGATCACCGGCGCCAGCCCGGATAGGCTTCAAGGCAACTTCAGCGGCAAGATACTTGTAGTCCAAGAGATCGGTGGCATCGAGGCTGCTCAGTCGAAGATCCGTGTTTGGATCAGCGAGGGAGGACTGCATCTCCTTACAACGGAACGTGAGGAGAAAACGGGCAAGATCAAGACGGCTGAGATGCATACGACGGGCATCCCTGTATTCTTCACGACAACGACCAGTGTCCAGCCAGATCAAGAACTCTTGAATAGACTTATGATTTTGAGCATGGATGAGTCCGAGGCGCAGACCGACAAGGTCCTCGACTTCATCGTGGAGGACGTTAGCACTCCGAATCCCCTAACTGAAAGGAAACCAGACGAGGAGATCGTTGCGTTCTTTGCGGAATCCTTTGGCTCCAAGCAAGTAGCAGACCGAGTATTGATCCCTTACGCCGCAGACCTGAAGAAGATTTTCGCTCATAAGAAAGTTGAGGCGCGTCGAGACTTTCGCAAACTATGCAGACTCATCTGGTCCGTTGCGTTCATACATCAACATCAACGAATGATTGTCGCACAGAAGGAGAAGATGCCGGCCGCAGAAAAGACCGCAATAGGCAGGTTCATCGTTGCCTTGCCAGTTGATTTCTACATGGCTTGGGCGATTGCTGATCAAACAATGAGGCAGACGCTTCTGGGCCTACAGGACCGCGCGATCAGGGCACTGCGTTGCTTCCAACCTAGCAAAGCCATGACCGCACGGGACATTGCAGCGGCAATGGATGTGGGGCAGGATCTTGCGCGTGGCCTGCTCAAAGTCTTGGAGAGTAGAGGCTTCGTCCTATGCGATGAATCAACCAAACCTTACCAGTACAGCCTTGTTAGAGGGGAGGAGAAGGATGAAACAAGCCGAATATCGAATGTTCTGGATGATTTAAGCGAGTTCGGCAAGGAGAAGCTCGATTCATGGCTGAATGACAACGGGTTGGTGTGTGTTTTAGATATACCAGACCTGCCTCTAGACCCGAGCGAAGCGTTTGTTGACCCCATAACCGGACAAGTCTGGTCAATTCTCAATGGAGAAAACACACATGAGAAGTACCCATTGCTGACCAGAAAGACCGTTTCTAGCGAGAACAGGGCTGAAACATCCCGATCTGACGATAATCGGCTCGGACAGCGCCCATTGCTCTGGCTACTCGACCTCGGGGAGGGAGCCTGATGAACCGCATCAGACGCTTCTGCAGCCACGAGCAGCATTACCTGCTTGACAAGATCCATGAGCTAGCACTAGACTTTGCGCTATCAAACGACAATTCTGTCACCTATGCTTTGACGGGGCTGCTATCAGAGATCACAAATCCGACGCATCAATTCGTTTCTTTCCGCTATCTCCGCGAGAAGCTGGCTCTGCTTGAAACTTTGACTGAACAAGCGGCTCATAGAGGGACAACTGATTCTCGTGGAACTTGTAAGGAAGGAATCGAAATGACAAAATCCCCGCTGCTAAGCCTTGTCGAGTTTACGACGCATATGAAACGCAGACGCCTCATTGTAGGCAGCGCGCTCAAAGGTGTCAAGCCTGAACTATACATGGAGGATCTTACTGCGGCCGCGTGGAGAAACTGGCGACGGATGGAACCCGACGTCCGTAAAGCCGTGGACCCGGTGAAGATCCTTCTCGACAATTTTGGAATCGGCATCGTTCATGAGCTGCTCCATTACTTCGGTGCTATCAGCGAAAGCTTTCCTGAGCGAGTAATCAAATGGCTATTCAAACTTGACCGTGAAGATGCGCACATCCTAACTTTACGTAAGATGGGCTGGGACCGAATCAAATGTCCAGCGAAAGGCGAGATAAGCTTTGATCAATGCTTCGCCTGCGACGACGTTCAGGCTACGTCGAATTGTCCGTTGCTTGCGATAAGGACCACGATGGAGCCTCGACCTGTCAGACCCGGCGAGTATCATGTTACTGAGTTGACTAATATTAGGCATGCGTTCTTCGAGCGAACCATTAGCTACGCTAAGGCTTGGGATGAAGCGCTTGATTTCTGGTGGGGCACCGCAGCGCACAAGCATATTCAATCGCGCTACGGCAAGACTGAGATAGAGATTTTCCTTTCCTTCACTACTCAACAGGGTCTACGAATTGTAGGCAGCGCAGACGTTGTAGACATCAGACAGGGCTTCCTTCTTGAGATCAAGACCTACGCAACAACGCGTTTCATCTTGATGCGTAATGTTCCAGAGGAGGACCATCTGTTTCAAGCTCAAAGCTACTATGCGCTCGGTATGCGCATAAAGCCGTGGCTTTTCAGTCGCGTCAGATCAATCAAGATCCCGTATCTGTCTAAGACGAAGAGCGCTGAGCATAGAGTCGTAAATTTCGACGCTGAACCCTGCAACGTTAACGACCAGCTTGCGAATCTCTCCGCGAGAGCAAAGGAACTGGATGAAGCTCTGAAGAAAGGAATCCCGCCGAGTCGAAAATGCACGGCTTGGCTTTGCAACCTCTGCGAGTTTCAGGAGGAATGCAAGAAACATGCCTGAGCGAACGCATTACAGGAAGCTCTACAAACCCGTCGTCGAAGTCCCGTTAGAAGCTACTGCGGTGATTCTGCAGATTCGGGCGCGAGACGTGCCTCTAGTCCAGAAACAAATCAGCGACGCCATGAAGGCAGGCAGAGGATACAGGCTTCTAATCAGAAACGTTCAGGGATTCATCACTCTGATCGAGCATGACACCGAGGCTTTGACCGCTCCACCCTACGAGATCAAAGTCCAGATTGCCACACAGGAGGATTACATGTTCTCAGTGTATCATCCAAGCAAGGGCTACCGAGGTAAATGGAACCGTGTCGAGATGGCTTTCAAGATATCTGCCTTTCGAGCCTTCAAAGACTTCCTAACGGCTATGCAGGCTTACATGGCTGCGAGAGAACGCAACAGCGAGCCCGACTCTTCTGAGCAAGAGGATTTTGAGGAGGCAACAAAGGAGGAGGAACTATGAAATCAACGATCAATCTAAACAAGGAGGTTCGCTCGATTCGTAATCCATACCTCCGTCGTGCCACCGAGATGGCGCTAAAGGATTTCATGCCTCGACTTAGGAAACTGCCCAGTTCGCTGCGCCATCATCCTAAAGATGAACGCGGCCCCGGCGGTCTGATTCTTCACATACGACGCATGGTCTGGGGATGTCATGGAATAATGAAGCAATTTGACCTATCAGAAACCGAGTGCGATTGCCTCATTACGGCAGCAGTCTTTCATGATATCGGCGTGGTCAACGCTGAGAAACACGACGAAAAAGTAATTCATGCAGACGTTTCGGCCGGGATCTTCGCGTGTTACATCTCGAAAATCATCGACCCATATCTACTTGCCAGAGAAATTCGCTGTGTTCAAAACATCATACGCACGCATGGCGGAAGATGGTATCCGTTTCATGAACGACCCGCAAAGAAGCTACAACTTCTGTTTTCGCTTCTTGACTACATTGTTAGTCGCACCAACGTACTCGTTGATCCTGACGGAGAGACCTAGCTATGAGACTCAAGGACGCAGTAGACCTTCAGAAGCAAGCGTTCAAGCGACGAATCGAGCTGCGACTCAAGAAGGGACACGACTACGCGAGCGAAGCCGACTGCCTCGACAACTTCAAGCGGATGGCTAAGATTGCCGCGATCCTGCGAGTAGATGTCACAACGGGATACGGAGTGGCATTATGGCATCTACTGCACAAACTTGTTCGACTGCAGAACCTTATCGCTCTGAAGATCGGTCCTGAAAACGAGTCTATCATTGACACTATCGACGATGCTCTGAATTACCTTGACCTAATGCGCGAGAATCTCATCGATCAGGTGAAAGGAGAATGAGAGTCCTTGACTTATGCTGGCTATGCTACTCTGAGAAGTTCAGGCTGCGGCCGCATCGAATCATCAGACTTGAAGGAGATTCACGATGCGCGATCTGCGGAGCGCCTTCGGATGTCTACATCGAATTGGAGGGTCTGCCATGAAGCGTGAAAAGCGTGAGGAGTGTAAGCAGCGTGAGAAGCGTGGCGTCAAAGATATCATCGGCATGCTTTGGTACGCGATTGAGGAAGCGCAGAGCCACGTCGCTAAGGCAAAGTCGCCGGGCGAGAAACGGCAATGGCTGAAGATCATCGTTGAAGCAGCGAACATCATCTTCAAGCTTGAAGGCGTCGAACAACCCGAAGACGAGGAAGCAATCGACCTAACGCAGCTTCTCGATGAGGCTGAGAAGATTAGGCTTCAAGCAGTGAAATTCATCAAGCGAGACAAGAGCAAAGACGATGATAGTCTGAATCCCTTAGAGTTGAAGGAAGGACAGAAAGTCAAGGTGATCTGGCTCGATGCCTGCATGACTTTCGGCGTTAGGAAGCTAACGAACAAGGCGTTCGCAACCTACAAGGCAAACGTCGGAGTTTTCAAAGGAATCTACGACGACGCCCGGTACAAAGTTCAGCATTTGATCCTTGTGGTTCCACAGGCAGATGGTAGTATCACAAGTCGGGACGGCAGCTACACAATCCTATCGTTTCCGCTCTGCATCGTGAAAAAGATCAAACCGGTCATCACGAAAGCTGAGAAGATGACGTTCAAAGGCATCTCCATGATCCCGATGCTGGTGCCAAGCTGGAAAATCAAACATGCAGACCACGTCGAAGCCCTTGCAGGTGGAGGCGTGAAAGCAACATTTCCTGAGATCAAGCGGATGCAAACAATGATCTACGAAGACGAAGATGTTTGCGCTCATTGCGGTGGCCCTTGGGACCCAGAAGCCGATGCAATTATTGGTGATCGAACGTTCAAGCGAGGACTCGGAAACCTAACTGGGCATCAGATCGAAGCCATCTGGATTGAGCATGGATATCTTGGCGAGAAAATCTGTTCGGAGTGTTTCTTCAAATGATCGAGCGATTAAGGGATCTGCTGGCTCAGAGATTCGAGTTAAATATCAAGCAGGGCAGGAAGCGCAGCGCTTTCGCCATCAAAGTCACCATCAAGCCGAAGCTCAGCCTCGTCTACGGCATAATATTCGCAATCATCGCCCTGTTCGGGCTGCTTGCTACGCAGATCATTCACATGCTAATCTTTCAGGAGTGGCGCAGCGAAATCTGGACCATGATAACCGTGCTAATCATGAGCGTGATCTCGGTTCTATTCGGCATACGGGGCCTAGCAATCGACACGGTGGAGCAGTGATCGCAATGCATTGGAGAAAACTTCGGTATCTTCCAGAAAACAAGCAGGACCTTCTGTTGTGGCTTTGGCAGGAAGCCGACAGAGGAAACATAATGGCTCTTGCCCTTGCCTACCTCATCAACGAGCTATGTCCAGACGACAGAACGACGAAGCATGTGTTTCGAAAGGTGAAAGACTGAAATGATTCTGGAAATTATTCAGATAGCGCTTGGCGTTGCGCTCGGTGAACTAATCGTCTGGACTGTGCCGCGACTCCTGTGGTATATTCTGGTTGGGAGGAAGCTTTGATGACGTTCAATAGTAATGAGCATATAAAAAGTAGAGTGAGCAAGCTCGACATTGAGAAGCTGAAGGACCCTGTCTACGCAGCGATTGTCTTGGGTGGACATGGTTGGCTTGCTGATGCGAAAGCAGAGAAGCACCGCGCCTTCCTACGCGACGATTCTCTGAAGATCATAGTGGTGTGCGGTCGAGGCTGGGGCAAATCCCTAACCACGGCGTTGAAGGCCGTTTTCTGTTTTCTGTTGCGAATCAAGAAGGTTTCCGTTCTAATCGCTTCAAGCTCACAAAGACAAAGCATGCAGATGTTCGAATACGTTGAAAACTGCTTCCTGAACAATCCAAGCCTTAGACGACTAATTGAACGCAAGACGAGAACCCTGATCAAACTGAAGCCTCCATTCGGCGGCAAGATCGAAGCCTTACCTTGCAGTAAGAATAAGATGCGAGGCAAACATCCAGACGCGCTCCTAGTCGATGAGGCTTCGGTGATTCCTGCTGAGATTCTGACAAGCGAGTTGCGAATGATGCTTACGAAGAAAAAGACTTGGCTGATCATGCTTGGCACGCCTCTGGGATTTGATCATCCTTTCAGGATTGCGGCGCATAGCCCCGACTTCAAACAATACCATGCGGCAAGCTATGAGAGTCCCTTAGTCGGGGAAGAACAGGTGGAGCAATGGAAGAAAGAGCTAGAATCAGGGCTAATGACGAAAGATGAATGGATCAGAGAAGTCGAAGCGAAATGGTGCGAAACCGAGAAAGCTCTGCTGCCACTTGACTTGATAAACTCCGCAATAGATCCTGACGCAGACCTATACGTTGCCGAGAGCGACTCTGATCTGGAGTCTGCTCCGAGATCCCATCTGAATGTCTTCGGAGGACTGGATCTTGGACGGGAGAAAGACTTCAGTGTTCTCTATGTGCTTTATAGAGACGGCAATATATTGCGACCGCTATATCTCAGACAGTTCCAGCTTAAGACGCCCTACTCAGCAGTTGTCGCACACACAATCAGAGCGCATCAAATCTTCAAGTTCGCAAGACTATGCGTTGACAGCAGTGGTGTCGGTGCGGCTCCAACAGAGGATTTGGAAAACGCTCTGCTTCCAGACGAACCCATCGAGGCAATCAACCTTTCCTCTGGTCCTTTGAAGGCTAAGGTCTGGGGTCTGCTGAAGCTTCGTTTCGAACAGAAACGGATCAAGATATCTGACTACAAGCCTCTGATCTCGCAGCTAAGCGAGCAGCAAGCGGAATACCTGAAACCCAAGACAGCTCGGGAAACGGTTCAGATGCGTTTCTTCCATCCGCCGAACAGGCATGACGACGTGTTCTGTGCGCTTGCCCTAGCCATCTACGCAGCTAGAGAAGAAGAAATCATTGAGGAGAAACCGAAAGGAGTATTCAGACCGCTATGAAAGATCGTGCTTGGACTTGGGCATATGGACTCACGGCATTGATCCTCTTAGTATTCTACGTCTTGCTAAAAACGAAGGGCTGGTAACATGAGAAGTTATCTGCTTTCTTTGATTGTCGAGAAGAAGCCTCGGCACTTCCTGAGTTATCTCGGCGGCAAGCACTTCATGCTGAAGCATCTGCTGCCCCTGCTTCATCCTCACAGGATTTACTGCGAGGTTTTCGGTGGAGGCGCAGCACTGCTACTTGCAAAGGAGCCAAGCCACACTGAGGTCTACAACGACTTGATGGGGAGCTTGTGAATCTCTTCATGCAGGTCCGAGACAGCCCTGAGCGCTTCAAAGAGCGTGCAGAGTCCCTGCTTTACAGCCGGGAGATATACTACACCTTCCTAAGACGGCTTGAGGCAGGCGAAATACAGGATCCTGTGGATAGGGCCGTGGCGTTTTACTATGTCGTAAGAAACGCCTTCTCCTCAAGATGGAAAGGAGGATGGGCGTTCGGTCGGGCGCCGAGACAGGAGCCGAGCTGCTGGCTTCGCACCTGCGAAAACATTCCTATTGTCGGTGCTAGACTTAGAAGCGTCTACATTGACCATCTCGACTTCCGCACCTGCATCAAGAACTGGGATAGCCCCGACACGTTGTTCTTCTGCGACCCGCCCTACCTCGACGTTCAAGGCTACCGAGTCGGCTTCACAGATAGGGACCATGAGGATCTACGAGTCGTCCTCGGCAAGATTCAGGGCAAATTCCTCTTGACTTACGGCGACCATCCCAAGATCCTGTCCTTGTATCAGCCCTTCCACATCAAGAAGGTGGACACGATGCTTGCCACGTTTGGTTTCACTCGAACCTTGCCCGAAGCAAAGAGAAAGCAGCGCCCTCGGTATAACCACCTGATCATCGCCAATTATGATTTGAGCAAAACCTACAAGGTGCCGCTGCAGGAAATGAAGCTCCTTGATTTTCTATGAAATCTGCCCCATGTGTCTTGCGCAGAAAACAATGAAAGTCTTCGTCGGTCCATCCTTGATTGTCGTAACTTGCTGGATTTGCGAAGGAAGAGGATTCTTCAAAATCTCTAACCGGTGACACATATGTTGAGTAACACATATGTTGAGTGACATATATGTCGAGTAACATAGCATCATCATCACCACCATCACCGTCAGCACCACCGTTCAAATGCATGAAATGCAACTGCACCTTCTATACGCAGCACGACTTTGAGATTCATCGCTGCGAAATAGTCAAGTCGGAGTATCGCTCATGGGGCAGAAAACCATCCACCATACCGAAAAAAGAAAAGATAGAGGAAAAAGAAATCAGAGAGCTCAGCAGTCTAATAGGCTAAGGTTGTCCGAAAGCGAGAAAGCGAGGCGGGCTAGGAGTCAGGGGGAAGACAGATAGAAAGGAAGATGCTAGTGAGCGCGGTAATGTAAGCCTTTTCTGATTGTCGGGTGCAAGCCGAAAGTTTGTAAGGGAGCCAGTTTATACTCACGGTTGTATGTCCGTGATTGTGAACGATCCATGATCCGTTGGTCCGAAACCTATCGCTTCTTTCGTGCCTTCGCCTCCTTCAAGCGCGTGTAGTATTTCTATGACTTCTTCACGACTGACCGGTGCCGCTGAGTTTATGCGAATCCTGATTGTCGCCTTGAGGTTTTTGGCAACCTCCTTGATTTGCCAAACCCGTTTCTTACCGAATGGACCCACGTTGATTTGCTGCTGCCAAGGCGGCGCCGTCACTATGGCATCATCATTGATTGGCAAATCACTTCCGTTCTCTCCAACTGAATAGGATATGCTGCCGAGAACACTTTCCTTGAAAAGCCTATGTCTGATGGCTTTCGCAGCGCGCCTAACAGCCCGATCCATTATGCCTCGTGGGCCGCCAAATTCAGGAACATATTTCCTGCCGTCTTCGGTTCGAGGAAACTCGATTAACTGTCCTTCCGTAGGCTTCTCCTCCTCAATTTCAACAGTTCGCGGCACTGGGACCTTCATCTGTTCACCGGGAACGCCCTGCGTCAAGGTTGTCGTTCGTGCCGTCGTGCCTCCAATCTTCTCTTTTGATATAACCACCTTCGGTAAGTCGGGTTTTCTCGCCTCCGCGTAAAGCGTCATTATGGCTTCAACTGTGAAGATTTGATCGGCGTCACGTAGTATTTTCAGATATTCATTTGCCGTCATGTTGCCGATGGGAGGAAGTCTCCTAACTTCCTTCGGTTCGTTTCTTTTTTTGGTTTTCATTTTGGTTTTTCACCTCCGTTCTAAGATAAGAGAGACAGCGGGCGTTTCGATAGACAGGAAGTCAGATAGTTTGGAGGACGTCAAGAGACAGAGAGATATGTAGCCAGCTGGGAGATGGGCAGAGCATGTGCCGTAAGCAATGGAGATATTCTTATCTTGCGGTTTGCGTCCCCGTTCCCGGGACCACGCCCGTCGTAGCGTCTCATCTGGCGAAAAGATGAGTTTCATAATTCATCCTACTCAATGGAGAACTTTCTGATCTGCGGCTCTCTTGCCCGGTCGTGCCAGAACCACATTTCGACGCTTGGCTGAAGCTTGCGGATAAGGGACCATGCTAAGCGTTGAAGCTCCGAGGCTTCTTCGGTTGATAGAGCATGTTTGAAATCCTCCCTGCGTCGTCCGCTCTTAACCTGAATCAGCCTTAGTATCGGACCGTTGTTATGCTGCTCCTGTATGGCGATCACATCGACGACGCCATGGCTGCCAGCGGACCGAAACACATGAAGATGCCCTAGCTTCTCAAGAAAACGCATCGTCCGATATTCCCGTCTGCGGCCCTTATAGTAACGCTGAAAACGAGATCTGCCAGTCATTTCTTCAAGTCAGCCTCCTTCTTTGCTAAGACGAGAACTCCTGTTATGGAGTAGGCACGTTCCGCAATCCACCGGCTTCTTTCAAATGGATTCATCGGAATTAGCATCTCATCTCTTAGAGTCTCTAAGAATCGCAGCAGCTCTTCTCTGTCGTATCTCACTTCAAGTCGCCCTCCTTCTCGTCATCATTTCGACGTATTTCTGCCAGCCATGTTTCCGAACAAAGAAGATGTGGCCGATTACAGCTTGATGCATCGCCCCCGTGCAATCTTTTGCAGCGTCTACAACAGCCTTGCTGAGTGCCTTTGCATCGTCGTTATCCTCGCAGCAAACACCATAGATATTTTTGTAGGTGTGAAATCGGGGGTTGGCGGTTGGGTGCCCGTCCCACCAGAGCAACCCGGATCTTAGCATCACGCGACAGGCCCTTTCGTATCTTCCACCGAATCCACTAATCTCTCCCATCGACGGCGTGAATACATACTTCTTTTCGTTCGTTTCACCTGCGCCTCCCATGCGTATGTGGTTTGTTGCATCGACAAAACGAGCCATAGCAGACGCATCTAAAGACACGGCTGTTAACGATGGTCAGCAGACATCTTCCGCTTCGGGTTCTGAACTCGCAGAGAATCATCTTGTTCTACCTCGGGCCTGCAAGAAGTGCCCGTATCCAAGCGCCTCATATTGCGCAAACAAATGCAGGAGCAGCTCGACAGCATCTGATTGTGAGAGTGTTCCTCGCCAGCTGCTACCGACACCCTGCCCATTCGTGAAGAGAACGACTAATCCTTTGATGCCTAACAGGTTCGCTAGACCTTGCATGAAGATATCAACGAATTCGCTAAGGAGACGCCGAGACTTCTCTTCGTCTAAGCTTCCTGCTTCTTCCTCAAGGTTTTCTACGAGTAAGAGTTCGGCAGCTCTAGCAAAAGCATGAGCTACCTCCTGCCGGCTCGCTCCTGTCTTCAGAAAGAAGTTCGCTATGTCAAGTAACAGCATGCTGCCGGTCGTGCCATGCACAAAACTCGAAACGTCTCTAACCTTCCCCTCGACCTCTGTTATCGTCTGAGCGTGTATCACAAGGAAGTAGGCAGCCTTCGCCTTGTTGTCCTCCTCATCTGGTAGTTCTCTGTCGCAGAAAGCTTTCAAGGCTTGATTGAGTTGCTTGTCTCTTTGCAGCGACGACAATTATACTCCACCGAACCTTCCGAGCTCCTCATCCGTTAGTTTGGGAGCAATATCTGATTCCACGAATTCGATGCCTCGGGGACTTAGCTGATATCGGCCGCCGTCGATAGAGATGAGATTCTGTCTTTGAAGTTCGCTGGCGCGAGCCCTGATGGCTGCAGGCCTGATGCGTCGAGATGCTATCTTGTTCAAACTGTCAGCGAGCGGCTCATAATGTGTCCGTTCGAGGCCCTTAGATTCAGTCGCATAGAGTTGGAGCAGGATTGCTTCTGCCGCTGTGAGTTCTCCGAACGCGGTATTCATCTCATCTCTCCCCTCGCCCGGAGAAGAAGTTTCCCGGTATCGCCACTAACTGTCTTTGAATTGCCTCGTTTTCCTTAAGCCACTTGGACAGCTCCTTTTTCGATGCGAAATGCCACACCGTTCCCCGTTCTTTTCCCTTAAGTCTGATGTATGGCTTCGACCTCTGTTTGCTCACCATTGTCCAGTCACACCCCATGCATGAAGATTAACGCAATCAGGTAGACGATCAGGTGAATTCCAAACAGAACGGCAAGTAGCGCCGGTGATAGCAAGAGGAGGTTTCTGGGTATCACCATTCAGCCGTCCCCCGTCCTTCCCGATGCTTCTTTAGAAAATCTTCGACGGCTTCGGTGACAGCCTCGGAGACACTTGCGTATTTTTGCCGGCCAAAGCCATCCTTAACACGAGCAATTAGTTTCTTCATGGGAGGAATCAGCTCCCGATCCATTTTGACCGCAGCCGTCCTCCGTTTCTTCCCTGTTTTACCTTTCGGCAAGGTGTTTCACGGGTTACCTCTAAGGGTCCTCTAGGGTATATAACGGTTGTTACCTAGAAGCAACCAAATTCTTATTTACGTCGGGTAACCCGAGGGTAACTATGTGTCAAAGATGCCGAAAACCAAAGGAAGGCAAACCACGGTGAAGATCCCAGAAGGATTACTGGACACGGTCAGCAAATTCGTGGACAGCCCCAAGGCGAAGGCGCTGGGACTCGACTCCAAATCCGACGTAATCAGGGAGGCCGTGATAGATTTCCTAAAAAAATACGATTTTGTCAGGTGACCGATTTGAAAGTAACGAAGGGAGAAGCGATGGTTATCTACATACTGGTGGCCGGCGCAGTCCTATCCGTCAGCGCAATCCTTTTTCTCGGTTTCCTCGTTTGGTCGCTGGCAGTTATCTACGTAGCGACGGATGCGAAGAACAGAGAGGAGCCCGATAGAATAACTTGGACCGTCGCAGCCATCTTGCTTGGAATAGTCGCCTTGCCGTTCTACCTGATCATGCGGAAAGAGAAACCTAGTAAACCCGCAATCGCTGCCTGAAATCAACAGAGACGCCACGCAATAAATCATCTCTAGCAGAATCCACTAGCCGTCGTATACGGTCAAGGTCCCGCGCTGAATCCAATAGTTCAATAACCCACGATAGGGCCTCTAAGGCGCCGGCAGCATAATCCTTCATAGCCAGAATCTGCCTCTAGTCATCACGGAAACAGGGAAGAAAAACCTTCTCGACAAATTCAAATCCCCGACTATGAAGCCGCAAGGACGCTTTTTAACGTTGAAGGCCCAACTGCGACCGGGGGAGCCACTCGAAAATGTTCAGGTATAGGTCAGGTCCGGTTAACCCGGCCTAACCTATTTAAACATACTACTCCATAGCCTCATCCATCTTCTTGATGAAGGGATCGATGATTTTGGTGAACTCGTCGTATTCATTGCGTTTCTCCCAGAAAGTGTGTAGTAAGCCGATAAGGGCCGCCCTAGCCTGCTGCCACTGAATTTGCCTCAGGGTTATCATTATTTTTGTCACATCATTATCGCTCATTTACTTCACCTCCTAACTGCTCATGCCCATGATGCGTTTAAGGACTTTGCCGACTGCTTGTAACTCTTGTGGAGTTCCCAGATAACTCCACGCCATGCCGCCGTCTGCCTTCGATTGTTCTTTCCAGCGTTCTATCTCCTCTTCGGTGACTTTGATCTTGTCGGCTATGCTTAGCTGCGGATTCTTGTAGCGAATCTCCAAATTCTCGTAGACTTCAGGAGGCAAGTATGATTTCGCAATACGACGCAAGGTTTCAAGCCCAACCTCATCCACAGTCGTAACAGCTTTCGTGAATACTAGATACGGCTCCGCTTTCTTGAATGATTCTAGCTGCTCCTCCCGAGACGGAAGATCATAATGCTTTCCGACGCCGGGGATCTGCCAGCCACCCATCTTGTAAACCCGTTCAGACGGCAAACCCGCATTCAATGCCTGCGTCTTGAAATACGCACGCAAGCGATGCGGCCTCAATTCGACTCCGACCTTGCTGCTTAACTCACGCAGCCTTTTCGTCAAAGCCTCCTCTGAGATGACCCGAGGTGATCCTCTTTCTGCAACGATTAACGGCGAATCATCCTTGAGGATTTCGCCAGACTTGACTCTCTCGGCGAGATAGAGACGCAGATATTTCGTGGCTTCCCGACCGATAAAATTGCTGAACGGAACATCCTTCTCCTTCCCCGTGCCCTTCTGGATGAATAGATATTCCTCACCCTTCTCGTAATCCTCTCGAACGTCACCATAAGTCAATTTCACAAAGTCGCCGACTCTTACACCGAGATCCCTAAGCGCCAGTATTACCACTTTGTCAGGTAGATCTGCGATGTCAACGCAGCGCTGCAGGTCGTCTTTGGCAGGCGACCGCTTGATTTTCAGCGCCCATCTCTTCGGGGTTTTGCCGACAAACAGGATTCCATTCGCCCTGAAGAACCCTCGAAGCGCACCATAGATTCTTGCGACCGTGTTGCGTGAAAGACCCCGCCGCTCAAGCTCAGCGAAGTAGTTGTCCACCATCTTCTCCGCGACGGTTTTGTTCTTCTCCTCGCCTATGACTAGCTCAGATCCTTTCTCCACAAGCTCTTCTGGTCCAAGCTTGGTCCACTCGCAGAAATTCTCAAGCATTTTGACGTAGGCGTAACGGGTCTTATCTGAGCCAGTGCCTTGCCTTGCAACCTTTTTAAGCCAGTCAACAACTTTCTGCGATTCCTCAATATTGCTCATAGGTCAATCTCCACTTCTACAACCGGATGCCCTTCGACGGGTTTGTAATAGAATCGAACCTTCGTGTTTGCGTCGTTTTCATCCCCCTGCATTTCAAGCCCCATTACCTTCGCCAGCTCTTTTGCCGTCTCACCGAAGACCTTGAAAACAAGTACTCTGTGGTGGTACAATCCTTTCTCTATTCTAGCGCTCATTTTTTCACCGGCCTCTCGCAGTTTGGGCATATCTTTCTTCCCGACGCCTCATCCATGAGGAGAAGCGTCGTCGATATCTCGGTTTGACAGAAGCGGCAATATGCCGACTCTGCCGCTACGGCTTTTGCCTCCGTTTTCACGGCTTTCGCCTCAGTAGGGGCTTAGGGCTCCTGTTAAAAAGGTTACTTGTAAGTAACCTTAATTATAGTTTTTCTTACTTCCGCGACAGATAGACAAATAATCTGCCTTATCACCTATCAAGAAAACTCCGCCTTTGGTGTGATCGAAATGGCCTTTGGCTACGTCGGAAAGATCTTGCGAGTAAATCTCTCCAACGAGAAGATCCGGGTCGAAGCTCCAGAGGAGAACTTCTACCGAAGATATTTCGGAGGAAGAGCGTTAATCGCATACTACTTACTCATGGAAACGAGCCCCAGAGTTGACCCTCTGGGCCCTGAAAACAAATTGATCTTCGCAACAGGCGTCCTTACGGGGGCTCCCTTCTCGGGAAGCGGGCGAAACAGCGTGGGCGCCAAGTCTCCGCTAACAGGCGCATATGGCGACGCCGAGGTGGGCGGTTTCTGGGGATCGGAACTTAAGCACGCAGGCTTTGACGCTATAGTTGTTGAAGGAAGAGCAAGGAGCCCTGTCTACCTGTGGGTCCATGACGACCAAGCCGAGGTTAGAGACGCGAAGCATCTCTTGGGCAAGCAGACGGGTGAATCTCAGGAACTGATCCGACGGGAGCTTCAGGACAAGACAGTCAGGACAGCTCAGATCGGCCCTGCCGGAGAACGATTGGTTCGATATGCCTGTGTCATCAATGATCTGAAGCACTCTGCAGGTCGGACGGGTATGGGGGCAGTGATGGGCTCCAAGAACCTAAAGGCCATTGCTGCCAGAGGACGTGAAAGAGTGAAAGTTGCAGACCCGAAAAAGATTCGAGAGTTGACGGCATGGTTCAACGAAAACATGCCGAAGCTCAGTCCCAACATCCACAACTATGGCACAGGAGCCGTTATGGATGCTTTTGCTGAGTCAGGAAACCTGCCTTATCACAACTTTCGTGACGGAAACTTCCCGAACCCCGATGCGTTAGACGCAAAGACAATCAAGAAAACTGTGAGCATTGGGATGGAAACATGCTTCGCCTGCACAGTCAGGTGCAAGAAGGTTGTG